>Ga0209379_10000155_pt1 | contig 79827 bp, 60 predicted proteins | sample tdDd001_FD_187124 | JGI IMG/M metagenome (GOLD analysis project Ga0209379, IMG submission 187124) | Marine sediment microbial communities from the Atlantic coast under amendment with organic carbon and nitrate - tdDd00.1 (SPAdes)... | ecosystem: Environmental > Aquatic > Marine > Coastal >...
GTAACGAATCAAAACTCTTATTTTGGCGGTCTGGACGAGACTCGAACTCGCGACCCCATGCGTGACAGGCATGTATTCTAACCAACTGAACTACCAAACCAAAATGTGTGATTTGTTTTTTTAAGAGTTCAAACCGAAACTCTACTTTGGCGGTCTGGACGAGACTCGAACTCGCGACCCCATGCGTGACAGGCATGTATTCTAACCAACTGAACTACCAAACCAAAATGTGTGATTTGCTTTTTAAGAGTTCAAATCGAAACTCTATTTTGGCGGTCTGGACGAGACTCGAACTCGCGACCCCATGCGTGACAGGCATGTATTCTAACCAACTGAACTACCAAACCAAAATAATATACAATTTGTTTTGATCTTTTGAATGCTACTCCAACTCGTCCCGATTCTCGGGATGACAGTATGCATTCAACTGAACTACCAAACCAAAATGTGTGATTTGTTTTTTTAAGAGTTCAAACCGAAACTCTGTTTTGGCGGTCTGGACGAGACTCGAACTCGCGACCCCATGCGTGACAGGCATGTATTCTAACCAACTGAACTACCAGACCTTTTTTTTGATAGCGATGCAAAGATAATGCAAGTTTCTTTACTTGCAATAGAGCTTAGGACTTTTTTTCTCTGAAAAAATAGTTAAAGCTACTAAACATGCTGTGTTGAGCATGTTACGCCCTATCAAAAAATGTGTTTTTTTTTGAACTAATCTTTTAACTTAAAGAAACTGAAATTTACGCTTCCATAGCTTCGCATATCGTAGAACGAGGGATGTTGTGAAAAATCGTTTCTCGACGAATGTTCTACAATAACAATACCATCCTCATTTAGAATGTTTTGTTTTAAAATGGCATCAGGAATCGTATCAATTGAGTCCAAATCGAATGGTGGATCGGCAAAAATAAGATCGAATTTCTTGTTGCAGCCTTTCAAATATTTAAAAATATCAGCTCTCAGGGCATGAATTTGTGTAAATCCCAATTCGTTGATGGTTTTCTTAATAAAAGCACAGTGCTTGAAGTTTAATTCAACACAAACGACCTGCTCAGCACCTCTCGATGCAAACTCGTAACTGATGCTTCCTGTACCGCCAAATAAATCGAGTACGTTTAAGTCCTCAAAATCGATTGTGTTGTTCAGAACATTAAAAAGGTTCTCTTTTGCAAAATCGGTTGTAGGACGAGCTTTAAAACTCTTATCCGGAGATATCCTTCTACCTTTATGACTACCACTAATTATTCGCACCTATTTGTATTTAAAAGTTTGGTAAATTGATTGTATTCTGAGTTCGGGAGCGTGTTTTTCAATAGTAACCCGCCAGGCATATTTTCGATCTCAATTTCCTTAATGTATTTTTTTAGCAATTGCACAGCTTTCCCGTGTTCGTCTATCTTGCCTGAAAGCAGTAGTTGACTGTATTCGGAGTTTAGTTTGTGCTGCTTGTAGATATTCAAGATAAAATAAACCATATCAGTTTCGTCTTTGTAAGTAAAACTGTTTATGAAATGTTTTTGGTCTTTATCAGGAATAATAACATCGAAAAAGTGATCGTAAATTTGAACGTGAACTTTTGGATGTTTTGAATTTAAAGTTTGTTTCAATGCCTCTTGATAAAAGCTAAAACTCTGATGGAAGATTTTAATTCCCGGAAACTGCGATTCGATAAAATCGGGCAGGGCAGAGGGTAAAGCATAAACAAGGTAGGCATTCAGGTCCTTAAGCTCGTTCCATAATAAGCTTTCATCTTTACTTAAAGGATGGCACAATTGAAAACTATCTATGGCTAAAGCTTCTGAAAATAAGTCTGAGGGAATAAGACTTGCTTTTCTTGTGAGCCAAAGCATTGAAACCTTATTGTAGCTTAGATTGAGGAATTCGCAATTTCTAATGCTTTCTTTTAAAGCATCAATGGAGATGTTTTCTGAATCAGAATTGAGGCTTTTGGATTTAAAAAGAGCCAGACAGTCCTGATCTTCGCTAAGGATAGAAAAAGAAAATCCATCCAGACAAAGCTGGATGGATAGTTCAAATCTTGACGTATTATCCTTTTCAAATGTTGAATCAACAAATAATAATTCGTCCATAATTATATTGTGGATTATTCCCAGTTTCCTGCTCCGTTGTTCGCTTCTTCAAGAGAACCAACTTTAAGTCCAGGATATTTGTTGATACGAATACGGTTACCGTTTTCTTCTAACAATTCAGCATTGTACATTGCACGAACGTCAGCAAAAATTAACATGTTTGAAACTTTAGCTTCGAAAACCTGAACTTTTACTTTCGATCCGGTTACTACTACACCAGCAGCTAAGGTAAATTCACTTTGGCTTTGAGTAAAAGGTACAAATCTTAAATTATCAATTGAATAATCCTTGTTGAAGATATTTTCAATAGCAGGAATCATAATGGTATCACGTGTGATAAATCCTTTTTTAACCGCTTCTTTCTCAGTCATACCAGCTTCTACTTGCTCATCAGTTAAAGAACCAATAGACTTAATCATAGGCATAGAATCTGATTTGATAAACGAAATTAGAGTATCAAAACTTCCGGTGTATTTCTTATTTACTTCCTTATAAGCATTCTGAGCTTTACGGATATCCTGCAACTGGCTAATGATTTTCTCGTAACGTTGCTTTTTGATTTTACCAAATTCGATTGGCTTCATAATACTCTGGTAACTCAAATATCCAAGTACAACAATTGCAAAGGCTAGTAAAATTTGAAGGACTGGTTTTAATTTCATAGTTTATAATTTGTGTTAATTTAGTTATATGAGATAAGCTCAAAAATCAGCATCATTAATAATACGTATTCTTACGCTCGTAACATACAATTAGTTTATTAGTTTGTGTAAGTTTGTTTGCAAATTTAAAAAAAAAATCTGTTTGGTTATTTTTATAACCACTAATTTTATGTGGAAATGTTAAAAAAGCACATTAGCTTAAGTATTTGTAAGAAATTAAGGTTTGAACCGACTGGTGATCAGAATTCTGCAATAGATGAATTGTCTGAGTATCTGACGGGTAGTCAGAGCGAAAGTATTTTCTTGCTGAAAGGTTACGCCGGTACGGGTAAGACAACTTTGGTTAGTGCTTTGGTTGCCAGTCTTGCCGAAATGGAAATTAAAACGGTACTGTTGGCTCCTACAGGGCGAGCAGCTAAGGTTTTGGGGCATCATTGCAATCAAAATGCCCACACAATTCATAAAAAAATCTATCGCCAAAAGTCATTGACTGATGGATTTGGTATTTTCAATTTAGACAGAAATCTCTCTCGTGATACCATATTTTTAGTTGACGAGGCCTCAATGATTTCGAATTATTCCCAGGAAGCTTCCGTTTTTGGTTCGGGCTGTTTGCTTGACGATCTTGTTGAATACGTTTTTGCCGGAAGCAATTGTCGTTTAATTCTGATTGGTGATGTGGCTCAGCTCCCCCCAATAGGTATCGATATCAGTCCGGCGCTGGATCCGAAAGAGTTGGAGTCCTGTTTCAATGTCAGTGTAAAAGAGGTAACCCTGACACAAGTTGTTCGTCAGGCTGAGGAATCGGGAATTCTGAAAAATGCGACAGAGTTACGCCGAATGCTAGACGAAGGTGATTTGGGTTACCCTAAGCTTGAAACACAACGTTTCCCTGATATTGTCAGGATAAATGGTGGTGAATTAATAGAAGAAATTTCATCTGCACATTATAAGTATGGACTGGAAGAGACTATCGTTTTAAGTCGATCAAATAAGCGTGCAAATCAATATAATCAGGGCATTCGTAACAGTATTCTCTACCGTGAAGATGAAATTACGGTAGGAGATTACCTGATGGTCGTTAAGAATAATTATTTCTGGACTGCTGATGTCAAGGAAATAGACTTTATTGCCAATGGTGATATTGTTGAAATTGTCAGAATTGGGAAGCATATTGAACTTTATGGCTTCAGATACGTTGAAGTGAGTCTTCGTTTCCCGGATTACAAGGATTTGGAGTTGGATACTATGATTATGCTTGATGCTCTGAATATTGAAGCTGCTTCATTAGCTTACGAGGAAAATAAAAAATTGTTCTTTACGATATCTGAGGATTATGCGGATATTCGCTCAAAGAAAAAGCGTTACGAAAAAGTTCGGGATAATAAGTTTTTTAATGCCTTGCAAGTCAAATTTGCCTATGCAATTACCTGTCATAAAGCACAAGGGGGGCAGTGGAGTGCTGTTTTTATCGACCAGGGTTATGTTAATGAGGATATGCTAAACCGGGAGTTTTACCGTTGGCTTTACACGGCAGTAACACGTGCAACAGAAAAGCTGTATTTGGTAAACTTTAAAAATGATTTTTTTCCTGATGAGGAGATAGAGTCATAGTGATTTGAATTCATTGTATAAAGATTAATTCAATTATAATTCTATCCCGATCATTAAAATATCGTCGGTCTGTTCATTGTTTTCTTTCCAGCTGTCCAGCCAGTTAAAGAAGTCTGATTTTTGGAGGTTGATTGATTTTCCTTGCAGATTGATTAATTTATCGTAAAATTCTTTCTTTTTTAAGCGTTTGATTTGGCTTCCTCCAAGCTGGTCGGTGATGCCATCGGAATAGATAAATAATCGATCTCCGGGTTTTGTGCTAATTGTTTTGGTTTCAAACTCAATGTATTCACTTTCTTTGCCTATGGAGATTCTGTCTGCTGGAATTTCATAAAGAGCGAAATCTTCAAATGACATTTTAGCTTCAAGCAATTCCTGATTGACTTTTAAGAGATCAACGCCCTTTCGTATAAGAATAAGAGGGCGTTTAGCTCCAACATATTCAATTTTATTCTCCTGGGAAATAATTGATAGGAAAGCACCATCCATACCATCGTATTGGGTGAACGTATCGCTTGATGTATTTAATAGACGACTAAATTTCTGACTAAGTTTAGTGAATATTTGTTCAGGAAGAATACTGTTACCATTTTCGAACATGGTATGCAATTCCATCTGTCCCATCATGGTTAGCATGGCAGCAGGAACACCGTGTCCTGTGCAATCAAATACACCGATGTTTTTTCTGTGTAAATTCTGATTGATCCAATAGAAATCACCGCTAACAACATGTTTTGGGAGATTTATAATGAATGATTTTGGAAACATGCGTTTGAATTGGTCAGTGTCAGGTAAAATTGAACGCTGAATTCTTTGGGCATGAATCATCCCTTGGTGAATGTCAAAATAAGATTTGTACTTTGAAATTTCTTGCTTTTGCTGGTTGATTTGGAATGCAATCATGATTTTAGATTGCAATTCTGTGAAGTCGATTGGCTTTTTGACGTAATCAAGCGCACCTTTGGTAAGGGCAGCTTTAATGGTTTCCATTTCGGTCTTAGCTGTCACCATAATTACAGGAATTTCCTTCAGTCGTTCGCTTTCCTGTATTTTTTCAAGAACATCCATACCATCCATGACAGGCATCATAACGTCAAGCAGAATGACATCGGGGAGGTTGTCTTCAAGCCATTCCAAGGCTTCCTGTCCGCCATCTTTTGATATTATGATGTAATCTTTCCTAAAGTATGCTTCAATTAATTTGTTATTAATTGGAGAGTCATCAATAGAGAGTATGGTGCGTTTATTGTCCATGCAAAAGTGATATAGGGTAGTTAAATTTTAACTACCCTAAATTTATTAGTTTAATTTTAATGAAAGAATAATTCCTTCAATTTTTTTGTCTGCAAGTGCTTCAGTCTTATAAAAATCTTCAATTCGATCTAGTTTTTCACGAACTTCAAAGTAGAATTTTATTTTCGGTTCAGTACCAGATGGTCGAACTGAAATTTTAGATCCATCTTCCAAAAAGAACTGCAATACATCAGCGGTTGTTTCAAAATCGAGATTTGTTTCTTCTCCACTGATTGGATTGATTGCTTTGCGTATGCTGTGATCTTTTACCAATACAACAGGTGATTCGTTTATGTTTTGTGGACGATTGAATCGGAAATCATGCATCATTTGTTCAATTTCCTGAGCCCCGCTTAGTCCTTCACGCACAATATAGATCATTTTTTCCCGAGAAAAGCCATATTCGACATAAATATCTTTTAATATGTCAAATAAATTTTTCCCTTGGTCTTTAGCCCATGCCGCAATTTCTGCCATTATGCTACATGACGATACAGCATCTTTGTCGCGAGTGAAGTCTCCAGGCATGTAACCAAATGATTCTTCGCCGCCACCAATGTAGTTTTTGTCAGGGTTTTTACGGATAGCGTCTGCAATCCATTTGAAACCGGTGTAGGTATCAAAACACTGTACATTGTTTTTCTCGGCAACATCTTTAAATAATTCAGTCGTTACGATTGTTTTTACCACATAGTCGTTTCCGGTAAGCAAGCCAAGTTCTTTGCGGCGTCTGATGAGGTAGTAGTTGAAGATAAGCGCTGTTTGATTACCGTTGATAATCTCCCATTCTCCTTTATCGTTTGTTACAGCGATGCCTAAGCGGTCACCGTCAGGATCGCAGGCCATAACCAGGTCAGCATCTACTTCTTTTGCTTTGTCTACAGCCATTTTTAAGGCTTCAGGCTCCTCAGGGTTAGCCGACCAAACTGTTGGAAAATTACCATCAACAACGTCTTGTTCTGGAATGTGGATGACATTTTCGAAGCCGTAACTTTTTAAAGAGTCGGGAACCAGTTTTACTGTAGTTCCGTGTAGGGGGGTGAAAACAATCTTTAAATCTTTTTGATTTTGGATCGCTTCGGGAGACAGGCTTAAGGTTTTAACAGTATCGAGATATAGCTTATCCATGTCGGCACCAAGAACTTCAATTAGATCCGGATTTCCGTCGAATTTAATATCATCTACTTTTACAGCTTTTACGGCATCTATTACATTTTTGTCGTGAGGGGTTACGAGTTGTGAACCATCTTCCCAGTAGGCTTTGTAGCCATTGTATTCTTTTGGATTATGGGATGCTGTTATAATAACACCTGATTTACATCCTAGTTGGCGAATGGCAAATGACATCTCAGGTGTTGGTCTTAAATCATCGAAGATATAAGCTTTGATTCCATTGGCTGAGAAAATATTGGCAACAGTATCTGAGTAGAGCTTACTATTATTTCTACAATCGTAACCAATACAGATTGAAATTTCTTCTCCGGCAAAGCATTTGTTTAAGTAGTTCGCCAGACCTTGAGTTGCAGCTCCAACGGTATAAATATTCATGCGATTTGTACCTGGTCCCATTTTGCCACGCAAACCACCCGTTCCGAACTCTAAGTCTTTATAGAATGAATCAATCAAATCGGTTTGATCTTCTTTATTCATTAATTCAGCAACAGAGTCTTTCGTATTTTGGTCGTATTTGCCGGTAAGCCATTCGTTAGCTTTGGAATTTACGATATCAATTATTTCGTTTTGATTCATCTTTGATTCAACTAAAGGTTATATAATTTGATGTGATGTTTCTTTTTGGTGATTAAAATCACAGACTCAAAAATATCTCTATTTTTTGACTTAATCAAAAGGCTTTTGTTTATTCTGGAAGTGATGGTATGTTGAAAGAGTTTGTTGATGAGTTTAGGATGCCTTATTTCAGGTGGTTATGTTTTGGGGAGAGATGAATGTTTGTGATGTAAAGCATGTGTTCGGGCTAGTTTTGATTCAGTTTATATAGTGTGAAAGGTTATTGGATTGTAACCTTTTTTTCTGTTTAGTGTTTGATGAGATGTAATAATAAGGACGGATTAAATTTATTTAGGGGAGTTCAATGCAAGTATTAATAAGGTGTGCAAAGCATTAGGATTCTTGTCTGAATTAAAAAGAATAGAAGGCAGAATTTTGTGGTAAAATTTAGTAGGATGTTGAGTGTGTTTCGGAATATAATGAGTACTTTTGCATCGATTTTAATAATATAATGTCTAATTTACTAGTAAACAAACTATTTAGTATGGTTGAAGAAAACAAAAATGCTGCTGTTGAAGCAGAATTTGATTGGGATGCATTTGAGAATGAAGATGCAGGTTTTTCTGCTAACAGAGCAGATCTAGAAGCTCAGTACGATAAAACATTATCTACTGTAGCTGAAAAAGAAGTAATTGATGGTACAGTTATTTCTATGAACAAAAGAGAAGTTGTAATCAATATTGGTTACAAATCAGATGGTATCGTGAGTTTAAATGAATTCCGTTACAATCAAGAATTAGCTGTAGGTGATACAGTTGAGGTTTATGTTGAAAGTCAGGAAGATAAAAAAGGACAATTAGTTCTTTCACACAAAAAAGCACGTGCTCTACGTTCTTGGGATCGTGTTAACTCTGCACTTGAAAACGACGAAATTATTAAAGGTTACATCAAGTGTCGTACCAAAGGTGGTATGATCGTTGACGTATTTGGTATTGAAGCTTTCTTGCCAGGTTCTCAAATTGATGTTAAGCCTATCCGTGACTACGATATTTACGTAGGAAAAACTATGGAATTCAAGGTTGTGAAAATCAACCACGAATTTAAAAACGTTGTTGTATCTCACAAAGCTCTTATTGAGGCTGAGTTGGAGCAACAGAAGAAAGAAATTATCGCTAAGCTTGAAAAAGGTCAGGTTCTTGAAGGAACCGTTAAGAACATCACTTCTTACGGTGTATTTATCGACTTGGGCGGCGTAGATGGTTTGATTCACATTACTGACCTTTCATGGGGTAGAGTATCTCACCCAAGTGAAATCGTTGAGTTGGATCAGAAATTGAACGTTGTAATCCTTGACTTCGATGACGATAAGAAGCGTATCGCTCTAGGTCTTAAGCAACTTACTCCTCATCCATGGGATGCTCTTGACGCTGAAATGAAAGTTGGCGACAGAGTTAATGGTAGAGTAGTTGTTATGGCTGATTATGGTGCATTCGTTGAGATCGCTCCAGGTGTTGAAGGTCTTATCCACGTTTCTGAAATGTCTTGGTCACAGCACTTGAGATCTGCACAAGATTTCATGAAAGTTGGTGATGAAGTACAAGCTCAGATTATCACTTTAGATCGCGAAGAAAGAAAAATGTCTCTTGGTCTTAAGCAATTGAAGCAAGATCCTTGGGAAGGTGTTGAAGCTAAGTACGCTGTAAACTCTAAGCATGCTGCTAAGGTTCGTAACTTCACAAACTTCGGTGTATTTGTTGAGATTGAAGAAGGTGTTGATGGTTTGATTCACATTTCTGATCTTTCTTGGACTAAGAAAGTGAAGCATCCAGCTGAATTCACTCAAATTGGTGCTGAAATCGAAGTTGTAGTTCTTGAAATAGACAAAGACAACAGAAGATTAAGCTTAGGTCACAAGCAATTGGAAGAGAATCCATGGGATGTATTCGAAACAATCTTTGCTACTGACTCAGTTCACGAAGGTACTATCGTAGAGATTTTCGAAAAAGGTGCAGTTGTTGCTCTTCCTTACGGTGTTGAAGGATTCGCTACTCCACGTCACCTTGTAAAAGAAGATGGATCACAAGCTAAAGTAGAAGAGAAATTATCATTCAAAGTGATTGAATTCTCTAAAGCTGCTAAGCGTATCATCCTTTCTCACTCTAGAACTTTTGAAGATGTTAAGCGTGCAGAAGTTTCTGAAAAGAAAAAATCTGAGTCAGCTAGCATGAAAAAAGGTGTTAAGAAGATGAAAGATTCATTAGAAAAAACTACCTTAGGGGATATTTCTGAATTAGCAGCTTTGAAATCTCAACTTGAAAAAGGAGATAAGAAGTAAATAATAATCCTTTAATGAGGTTACTATGGACTTTAAGATTGACAAAAAAGACGGTTACACATTGGTTCAGGTTTTAAATGAACGACTGGATACTCATATTGCTCCGGCATTAAAATCGGAATTGATTCTGATTTTTTCTAAAGGAGAAAAGAATATTCTAATGAATTTAGATGCTTGTACTTATTGTGATTCATCCGGCTTAAGTGCCATTCTTGTTGCCAATAGGTTATGTAAGAATGCCAGTGGAACTTTTGTTTTATATGGCTTACAACCTGCAGTTGAAAAACTGATCATTATTTCTCAGTTGGATACAGTACTTAACGTTTCAGATGATTTGAGCGTTGCTGAATCTTTTATGAAGAATAGTGAGATTGAGAATTAATATTGATCGTAAGTGAAATTTGAATTAACAATCTTAGGGAGCAATTCTGCATTGCCAACCTCTAAAAGATTCCCAACCGCTCAAGTGCTCAATGTACTTGAGCGGTTTTTTTTAATTGATTGTGGTGAAGGCACTCAAACTCAGTTGAAGAGGTTTCGAGTACCTATGTCCCGCATCAATCATATCTTTATTTCTCACCTGCATGGTGATCATTTTTTTGGGCTTATAGGTTTAATTTCAAGCTTTTCCTTACAGGGAAGAACGAATGATTTGCATATTTATGCTCATAGCAAGCTTGAGAAAATTATTCGTTTTCAGCTAGATGTCTTAGATTCTAAATTGAGTTATCAGTTGATATTCCATAATATATTTGGAACGGATGTTCAGGTTCTTTTCGAAGATGATGCTTTAAGTGTACAGTCTTTTCCTTTAAGACATGGTGCAACACCATGTGCCGGGTTTTTATTCAGAGAAAAACAGCGTCCTCGTCATCTTAAAAAGGATATGTTGGATTTCTATGAAATTCCTATTAAAGCCAGGCATGCTATAAAGATGGGGGAAGATTTCTTGAATGATGAAGGTGAGTTGATTCCTAATGCTAGGTTAACTCAGGCCTCGGCCGAACCTCGCTCTTATGCTTTTTGTACTGATACTGCTTATTTCCCCAGAATAGTCCCCCTGATAAAACAGGCCGATATGCTTTATCATGAAGCAACTTTTCTGAAAGATGATGAGAAACGCGCCAAATCGACTTATCATTCAACAGCAGAACAAGCTGCAAAAATTGCAGAGGAAGCTCAAGTTGGAAAACTACTGATCGGTCATTTTTCTGCTCGATTCAACGATCTGACTCATCATTTAAAAGAAGCACAGTCTGTATTTTCTAATACCGAACTGGCTGAAGATGGTCGCGTATTTGAAATTCCCCTGAAATCAACTAGATAGTTCTCATCATCTATCCGAATTTTTATTCTCTGATGCGAATAAAATTCTTTCTGTTGTTTGTTAATTCCTTCTTTGCTGTAAAGCAGTTTTTGGCTGTTTATACTTTTGGCTTTTTTCTTACCTTTAGCTCTTCAGTTAAAATCTTAAACCAACTATATTAACAATTGATTCCAGAGTTTTTAGAACCATTGTGTTTTATCTATTGAATTCCGGATTCAAAATTTAAAGAAAACATGAAAAGAGTTTTATTATCAGCTGTTGCAGTAGCCCTATGTGCTTCGGGCTTTGCTCAACAGAAAAAAGACAAATCAACTTTTAAGGAGTATGAGCCAGGTTATTACCAGAACTCTATTCTTAAAGATATTAGAAACGTTGATGCACAATTGGAAAATAAAGACGTCGATAAGCGTTTCTTTATGGATCAGTCGTCTTACGATTTACCAAATGATGTAAGCTTGTATACTAACAATACGCATTGGGCTTTCCCAACTATTTCGCAGGGGAATACAGGTACTTGCTGGTGTTTCTCAACCACTTCGTTTTACGAGTCAGAAGTATACCGTCTTCATAAAAAGAAGGTAGATATCTCTGAGTTGTATACTGTGTACTGGGAGTATGTTGAAAAAGCACGTCGTTTTGTAAAAGAAAGAGGTGATTCAGAATTCGGACAAGGATCAGAGGGTAACGCAGTTGCTCGTATGTGGAAAACTTATGGTGTTATTCCTCAGTCGGAATACACAGGCTTGAAAGATGGTCGTAAATTCCATACTCACGAAAAAATGTATAATGAGATGTTAGCCTATTTGAAATTCCTAAAGAAAAGCAACTCTTGGAATGAGGATGAGGCTATTGCTACCATCAAATCTATCATGAACCATTATATTGGTGTACCTCCAACTAAATTTACTGTAGAAGGTAAGGAGTATACCCCAATGACATATTTGAAGGATTACTTGAAGTTAGATCCTGACGATTATATTGAGTTGCTTTCTTACAAGCAGGAGCCATACTGGGAGCAAGTAGAATATAAGGTGCCTGATAACTGGTGGCATTCAAAAGAGTACTATAATGTACCTCTTGACGATTATATGGCGGCAGTAAAATCAGCAGTTCGTAAAGGCTATACTATGAGTATTGGTGGTGATGTTTCCGAAGCTGGTTTTTTACGTACGACTAATTGTGCTATGGTTCCTTCATTCGATATTCCTTCGGAGTATATTACCGAAGATGCACGCCAGTTCCGTTTTTCAAATGGATCAACTACAGATGATCACGGTATGCACCTGATTGGTTACTACGTTGATAAAGCTGGTAAAGACTGGTATTTAATTAAAGACTCAAGTTCAGGTTCTCGTAATATAGATGAAAACTCTGCTGAGTTTGGATACTATTTCTTCCATGAGGATTACGTAAAACTTAAGATGATGGGTGTTACAGTTCATAAAGATGCTGTTAAGAATTTATTGAAGAAGTTTAAATAAACTTTATCATCCGATATAATTTAAAGCCCATCTGTATCAAATGCAGGTGGGCTTTTTTATTGCTCAGTTTTGAACAAAACATAGGTACGAACGATTTAATTAAAAATTGTTAGAACAATCGGAAATAATAATTATTTAATGCTGATGAATTGTATATCTTTGTACGCCAAATAGAGAAGCTAAACAACCTCATATATTTTTAAGATTATGCAAGAAAAAATTTTGATTCTTGACTTTGGCTCGCAGTACACACAGCTGATTGCTCGACGTGTGCGCGAATTAAATGTTTATTGCGAAATTCATCCCTACAACAATCCTCCTGCAATGGATGAGAGTATTAAGGGTGTGATTCTTTCGGGAAGTCCTTTCTCGGTTCGTGAAGAAAATGCTCCAATACCTAATTTGTCGGAAATTAAAGGTAAACTGCCACTTCTTGGTGTTTGTTATGGTGCACAACATCTGGCTCACTGTTTTGGTGGCGAGGTAATGGCATCTAATAAGAGGGAATATGGCCGTGCTAACCTGACTGCCGTTGATAATAATAATGAATTGTTGAAAGGTATAAGTCTTAATTCGCAGGTGTGGATGTCACACGGTGATACTATTGAGCGTATGCCTGATAATTATAAGGTTATTGCCAGTACTGCTGATGTTGAGAATGCAGCATTTGCTATCGAAGGCGAAACTTCATACGGTATTCAATTCCACCCAGAGGTGTATCATAGTACCGAAGGTAAGGAATTGCTTAAAAATTATATTGTAGATATTTGTGGCTGTAAGCAGGATTGGACTCCTGATGCATTTGTAGATACCACAGTTGCCGAATTGAAAGAGCAAATTGGTGACGAAAAAGTGATCTTAGGTCTTTCGGGTGGTGTTGATTCAACTGTTGCGGCTATGCTTTTGCATAAAGCTATCGGTAAGAATCTTTACTGTATTTTCGTTGATAATGGCCTTTTGCGCAAGAATGAGTTTACCGATGTATTAGAAAAATACGAGACTCTTGGTTTAAATGTGACTGGTGTTGATGCAGGTGAGAAATTCCTGACTGCTTTGGCTGGTGTATCCGATCCTGAAACTAAGCGTAAGATTATTGGAAATGCTTTTGTTGAAGTTTTTGATGAAGAATCTCATAAAATAGACAATGCCAGATGGTTAGCTCAAGGTACCATTTACCCTGATGTGATCGAATCTGTATCAGTGACAGGTGGTCCTTCTCAAACCATTAAGTCTCACCATAATGTAGGTGGTTTGCCTGATTATATGATGCTTAAAGTGGTTGAGCCTTTGAAGCTTTTATTTAAAGATGAGGTTCGTAGAGTAGGCCGAAGCATGGGGCTTGATGAGAAGTTTATCAGTCGTCATCCTTTCCCTGGTCCAGGTTTAGCAATTCGAATCTTAGGTGATATTACTGCCGAAAAGGTTCAAATCCTTCAAGATGTAGATGATATTTATATCTCAGGACTTAAAGAAGATGGTTTATACGACGAAGTTTGGCAAGCTGGTGTGATGTTATTACCTATTCAGTCGGTTGGCGTGATGGGTGATGAGAGAACATACGAAAGAGTTGTTGCTCTTCGTGCTGTTAGTTCAACTGACGGTATGACTGCGGACTGGTCACATTTGCCTTATGAATTCTTGGCAAAAATATCCAATAAGATTATCAATAATGTAAAAGGAGTTAATCGAGTGGTGTATGACATCAGTTCGAAACCACCTGCAACTATTGAGTGGGAATAATATTTCAAGAGCTGTCCTTTTCAGGACAGCTCTTTTTTTGTAATTTATCGATGACAAGACGATCTGATTATGAATTGATGTTTTCTAAAGCACCTGATTTTTCTGGTGCTAGCTTAGTAGTAGTTCCCAAAAAGATTGTATCTTTCGTATTACTTTTCATGAAAATTAATAAACAATATCATATATGAGATTATTAAAATCTACAATTAGAAAATCGTTATTTGCTATCCTGTTGCTTATTGTTGCTTATTCTTCTCAGGTTAAGGCGCAAGAGGTTAAAAAGCAGGCAATTAAGTATCAGAACTTAATCGCTCTTGTAGATGCTTTTTATGCAGATAGTGTTAATCTAGAGAAGTTAACCGAAGAAGCAGTTATCAAAGTGCTAGCTGAACTTGATCCTCATTCTGTTTACATCAGTAAGGATGAAGTAAAAGCTATGAATGAACCTTTGCAAGGAAGTTTTAGTGGTGTAGGTATTCAGTTCAATATTTTACGAGATACTTTAATGGTCGTTGCGACCATTCCCGGGGGGCCTTCTGAAAAAGCTGGTCTAAGAGCCAGTGACCGAATTATAAAAATTGATGATGAGCTTGTGGCTGGCGTTGGATTGAAAAATTCGGGTGTTGTAAAAAGGTTGCGTGGAGACAAGGGTACTGAAGTTAAGCTTTTTATCAAGCGTAAGAGTGAAACTGAATTACTCGAGTTCTTGATCATTCGTGACGATATTCCTATTTATAGTCTTGATGCAGCTTATATGCTTAATAAGCATGTAGGATACATTAAGTTGAATCGTTTTTCTGCGACAACGGCTGAGGAGTTTCTTGAAGCTCTCATGAAATTGAAAGAACAGAAAATGAAAGATCTTGTTCTGGATCTGCGAGGTAATGGAGGAGGGTATATGAATGCCGCCATAAAAATTGTTGACCAGATGTTTGAAAAGGATCAATTAGTCGTTTTTACAGATGGTTTAAAATCAAAGCGACATGAGAATTTATCGACAGATCAGGGCGCTTTTAAAGAAGGTAAAGTGGTTGTGTTGATTGATGAAGGTTCTGCATCGGCATCTGAGATTGTTTCTGGCGCTATTCAGGATTGGGATAGAGGTTTGGTTGTTGGTCGTCGTTCCTTTGGTAAAGGTTTGGTGCAGCGTCAGTTTCCATTGTCTGATGGATCCATGATTCGTCTGACCACTGCTCATTATTATACACCAACAGGCCGTTGCATTCAGAAGCCTTATGATAATGGATTGAAGGATTATAGAATGGATATTTTTAACCGATATCAATCCGGTGAAATGAGTAGTCAGGATAGTATTCATCAGGCTGACTCATTGCAGTATAAAACACTTGTAAACGAACGCCTTGTATACGGCGGAGGTGGTATTATGCCTGATATTTTTGTACCTATAGATACTACTGCAAACTTCAAGTATTTTAATCTTTTGGCTCGAAATAATGTGCTATATCCCTTTGTGTTAAACCATATGGATTTAAACAGAGATAAATTTAAATCCCAATATCCTGATTTTGAAACCTTCAATAAAAAGTTTGAAGTTTCTGAGGATATGTTGAATGATTTAATTGCTCAGGGAGATAAGGCTGGTATTGAACATACCGAAGAAGAATATATGGCCGTAAAGGAACATCTTAAAATCCATTTAAAAGCACTTTTTGCAAGAGATATATGGGAGGGAGCTGAATTCTATCGTATCGTGAATGAGAAAAATGAGATTCTGGATAAGGCACTTGAATTACTGGATAATCCCAAGCTTTATGAGAAAAGCTTAAAGTAAAATGAATTTTTATAAAGAGAGCCGGATGTTTTTCCGGCTTTTTTCATTTAAAAGCAGGTGAAAATACGTGTTTTTGTAAGCTAAAGACTACTTTTGTAAGGTAAATTATCAGAAGTCTATATTTGATTTAAGGTGTGGACTTGTTGGCTATTCAAAAGGGTATAATTAATAATAATGGTTTTGAAAACAGATTCGGGTAAATTTAGATTGATTGCGAAAACCTTTCATGGTTTAGAGGAGGTATTAGCTCAGGAATTAGAGAATTTAGGAGCTGAAGAAATTAGAATATTAAAGCGTGCGGTAAGTTTTGTTGGGGATAAAACTTTAATGTATAAAACCAACTTACACTTGCGAACTGCGACTCGAGTTATTAAACCGATTCACAAGTTTACGGCACTAGACACCGATGAGTTGTATAAAGGCATACAGGAAATCGACTGGAGTGAATATCTTTCGTTGAAAGATACCATATCTATCGATAGTACTATAAGTTCAGAAGATTTTAAGCATTCGAAATTTGTCACGTACAGAGTTAAAGATGCTATTGTCGATCAGTTCTTCAACAAAACAGGAGATCGCCCATCTGTTCGTGTGGTAAATCCTACATTAAGAATTAATGTCCATATCGATAAAAATACTTGTACCGTTTCTTTAGATAGTTCAGGTGAGTCATTACACAAAAGAGGGTATCGAGTTGCTGAAACCGCTGCACCTCTTAACGAAGTAATGGCTGCAGGTATGATTCTGTTGTCAGAATGGGATAAAAAATCAAATTTTATGGACCCGATGTGTGGTTCTGGAACACTTTTGATTGAAGCTGCTCTAATTGCATATAATATTCCTCCTGGATTGTATCGTAAAGAGTTTGGTTTCCAAAAATGGAGTGATTTTGATGATGAACTTTGGAGTGATATTTACAACGAAGAAACAGAAGTTGATTTTGAGGCTAAAATAATAGGTTGTGATATCTCTGATAAAGCTATGGAAATTGCTGAACAGAATATTAGAAATGCTGGTTTAAGAAGAAAGATTAAATTGAATGTTATGCCATTTCAGCAGTTTGTACCACCTGCAGAAAAAGGAATTTTAATTACAAACCCTCCTTATGGTGAGCGATTAAAGGTGAAGGATCTAGAGGGCTTATATTCGATGATTGGTGAAAGATTGAAGCATAACTTCGCTGGTTATGATGCTTGGATTTTAAGCTATGGAAAAGAATGTTTTGATAGTATTGGTTTGCGTCCTTCTAGAAAAGTGACTCTCTTTAATGGTCCACTTGAATGTAAATTCCAAAAGTATTCGATGTTTGCTGGTAGTAAAAAAGATACTTATAAGGATCGAAATGAAACAAAAGATAGGTCTTAGAACATTGATTTTTTAGCTATTTTATTATATTTGTTGAGAAGTGACAATTTAATATAAAGATATTTCAATGAATTTTAATCTTAACCAGTGGTTTGCCGAAAATGTTAGCGAAGACACTCTTTTTTACTATAAAGGAAGTGTTGGATCTAAGAGGGTAACTGATATTTTGGAGAAGATTGAAGCTATTATTGATGAAAAAGACTTTCCTCTGAAGGAAAGGAAGAAGATTGTCAATATTCTTATCGAGTTAGTTCAAAACCTCTATCATCACGGTGAAAAATTCGAGATCGATAACGAATTTAAGAGTTACGGAAGTATTATATTCACTAAAGATAGTGAAGGGATTAAAATGCTTTCGGCTAATTTCATCAAAGTAGAAAAGCTTAAAGTTTTTACTGATTATATTGATCATACAAATTCTTTGGGACCAGACGAACTCAAATCCTTGTATAGAAAAGTTCTGGCAAACAGACATTTCTCTGAAAAAGGTGGAGGCGGTTTGGGTATTATCAATATGATTAGAAAGAGCGGAAATAAGCTTAAATATTGTTCTCAACGTACTGAAGGAGAAAATTTCTTCTTAGTGCTAAGTGTAAAAATATAGATAAAAAAATAACGATATTCTTTTATGGATACATTAATAATAGGAAGCAGTTCAAAAACACCCAAAGTAGTATTCGATGCTGATAAAGGTGAGTTATTACTTGAGGGACGTTCGATTCCTGAAAATTCAATAGATTTCTATGTCCCTCTAATGGAGTGGTTAGAAGTCTACTCTCAAGAAGTGAAAACTGAGACTGTTGTCCAAATGAAGCTTGAATATTTCAATACCAGTTCTTCGAAATGTATTTTAGATTTCTTTAGAAAGCTGGAAATTATTTCCAAACGAGGACACAAGGTTACCGTAAATTGGTATTTTGAAGAAGATGATGAGGATATGATGGAGGCTGGAGAGGATTATGATGCTATTGTAGGTTTACCTTTTATGATGGTTGAGCAAAAAGAAGCGTAATTTAACGACTTGATATTTCTGAAAAGGGCTGATTCATATGAATCAGCCCTTTTTTATATGATATCCTTGAGGGATAATCTTTCTGTCTTTAGTCTCCGTCTATAGCTCCTGAGCCTATTAGTTCGTCGCCATCGTACCAGGCAGCAAATTGTCCTGCTACAACAGCACGTTGTGGTTCATCGAAAAGAATATACAAACCCTCTTCCTTGAAATAGATGGTTCCTTTTTGTAAGGGTTGACGATATCGAATTCTAATGTCGTAACGTCGTTCGCACTCCTCAGTAGGCATTAAATCAGGACGAATCCAATGTGCCTCTTTCTTCGAAATAAATAATGCTTTACGCATCAAAAGGGGATGTGCATGTCCCATACCTGTGTAGACGATATTTTCTACGACATCGGTACCAATAACGAATAGAGGTTCTGCTTTACCACCCACATTTAAGCCTTTGCGTTGCCCTACTGTGAAAAAATGAGCGCCATTGTGATCTCCGACTTTCTTGCCGTTATGCCTTCTAAACTTATAGGGTTTGGCTAAATCGGCCAGTTCTTCTGATTTTGGGATGATTTTGTGAGCATTTTCTTCTAAAACCTCAACAATCACTCCTTTTTTAGCTTCAAGTTTTTGTTGTAGGAATATGGGAAGATCTACTTTTCCAACAAAACAAATGCCTTGTGAATCCTTTTTTTCAGCAGAAGCAAGCTTCTCTCTTCGGGCTATTTCTCTAACCTCTGGCTTTTCAATATCCCCAATAGGGAACATTGCTTTTGATAATTGTTCTTGCGAGAGTTGGCAAAGAAAATAGCTTTGGTCTTTGTTATTATCAACACCTGCTAAAAGGCTATAAACTTCTTTTCCGTCAATAATCTGTGTTTCCTTGCGGCAATAGTGCCCGGTAGCTACGTAATCGGCTCCTAATTCAAGCGCTTTCTTCAAGAAAACATCGAATTTGATTTCACGATTACAAAGAACATCAGGATTTGGCGTGCGGCCTTTTTCATATTCAGAGAACATGTAGTCAATAACCTGTGTTCGATATTCTTTACTTAAATCAACAAAATGAAATGGAATGTCTAATTTCTTAGCAACCATCTGTGCAAATAAAATATCCTCATCAAAAGGACATTCTTCTGATTTTAAGCCAACAGTATCATGCCAGTTCTGCATAAATAAGGCTTCAACTTCGTAGCCTTGTTCTTTTAATAGATAGGCAGCTACACTTGAGTCAACACCACCCGACAATCCAATTACAACTTTTTTTGTCATTTCAATTTCTTCTTCATTTTGAACTCGCAAAGATACTTATTTTTAAATAATGGGCAATGCCGTTTTTTTATGTTCGTAATAAGATTTAATTGTACAAAATAAAGTAATTTTGTATATTAATATCTTAATTAAATAAATGAAGACAATGATTAAAAATTTACTTTTTGTATTGTTTGCACTTACTGTTGTTACTGCAAACGCTCAGGAAACTCAAGACACTAGCTATTGGAAAAAAGGAGGCATGGTTGCCTTGACATTTTCACAAACCTCTTTGAGTAACTGGTCGGGTGGTGGAGACAATGCTATCTCAACAAATGCTCAATTAAATTTATTTGCCAACTACGCAAAGGCGAAAAACTCATGGGAGAATACATTGAAATTGGAGTATGGTTTGTTAAAACAAGGCGATGAGGGAACTCGTAAAAGTATCGATAAAATTGATTTTGTGACCAAATACGGCCATCAGGCTAGTAAGAAATGGTACTATACAGCCTTATTGGATTTTAAAACGCAGTTTGCTAAAGGTTATAACTATGCAAAAACTGATGATGCTGAAGATGTAAAGGTGTCTAATTTTATGGCTCCTGCTTATATCCTGCTTTCTTTAGGTATGGATTATAAGCCAAACGAGATTTTTTCTGCTTACATCTCTCCATTTACTGGAAAAACGACTGTTGTTAACGATGAAAGCTTATCAGATGCTGGTGCTTTTGGCGTTGATCCGGGAGATAAGTTTAAAAACGAATTTGGTGCTCTGTCAAAGATTACTGTGAAGAAAACCATTTTTGAGAATGTTGATCTAAAAAGTACATTAGATCTCTTTACTGCGTATTCTGATACTTTTGGGAATATTGATGTGAACTGGGATGTGATGATTAATATGAAGGTGAATAAATCCTTAACAGCTTCTATTAATACGACATTGGTATTTGATGATGATGTTGAATATGTGAATACCGATGGTGTAAATAAGGGTGTAAAAGTTCAATTTAAAGAAATTTTAGGTATCGGATTAGCCTATAAGTTTTAAATTATTTTTATAAACTCAACTTACTGATATAAACGAATGCCTCTTGAATCTTAATTCAAGAGGCATTTTTTTTTGTATTAATTTCATGTATTGCCCTTGATGTAAAGGGTAAGGCTGTAAGTTAATTTCTATGAGTTGAAATTTTAAAGATGTTTCTCCGAAAACTTCATTATTAATTACTGTTAAGCTGAATGAAAAATTGTATTTTCGGGATAAATTAGATCTACTATGTCATCACTAAATATATATCGAGCTTCAGCCGGTTCAGGAAAAACCTACACGCTTACCAGGGAATATTTGAAGTTGGTTTTTGAGGAGGCCTTGAATTATCGCAGTATTTTAGCGGTAACCTTCACCAATAAGGCTACCGATGAAATGAAATCCAGAATATTAAAGGAAATATATATTCTTTCGAAGGCTGAGAAATCCCCTTATGCTTCTGAATTGATGGAGATCAATAAGCTGGATGCAATTGCTTTGCAGATAAAGGCCAAAGAAATCCTTAACCGTTTATTACACGACTATAGTCGATTTTCAGTAACAACCATTGATAGCTTTTTTCAGAAAGTGGTGCGTTCCTTTACCAGGGAGATTGGTTTGCAGATGGGCTTTAATATTGAGCTCGATCAACGTAAGGTTTTAAACGAAGTGGTTGATCTTTTGTTTCTCGATGTGGATGAGGATGCACAATTACGTTCCTGGTTGTCTTCTTTTGCCGAATCGAAGATTAAGGAAGGTAAGTCATGGAATTTTAAGCATGATATACTGGAAGTTGGCACCGAGGTTTTTAAGGAAGATTACATGAACTTTGATCAGGTTCTGATAGAGAAACTCTCTGATAAAAACTTTTTAAATGCCTACCGACAGGGACTAAAACAGATTAAAGATGACTTTGAAAATACGCTTAAAGAAATAGGAAATCGGGCTTTAAATCTTATTGAAAACCAGGGCTTAAGTTTAGCTGATTTTGCTTATGGGAAATCAGGCTTTGCGAATTACTTTTATAAGCTTCAAGCTGGTGATATGGTAGAGCCGGGAGCTCGTGTTTTGGCGGCTATCGATAATCCGGACAAATGGACGACAGCCAAGGCAAGTGCTGATATTAAAGCTGCTGTGAGCTCTGTTTATTCAGCAGGTATGGGAGCTTTATTGAAAGATGCGGTTGAGTTCTTCAATAATGAATGCCATCTCTATTTTTCGACAGATAAAACCCTTAAATACATCTATACGCTTGGAATTCTAACTGATATTTCCAAAAAGATCCAGACTTTCACCGAAGATGAAAACCTCTTTTTATTATCCGATGCCAGTCGGTTGCTTCGTAGCATTATTGGTAAAAACGATACCCCTTTTGTGTATGAGAAGATTGGTAATGTATACAAACATTTCATGATTGATGAATTTCAGGATACATCTTCGATGCAATGGGATAATTTTCGTCCTCTTGTTGGGAATTCATTGGCCGAGGATAATCGATCTTTAGTTGTGGGAGATGTGAAACAATCGATTTATCGCTGGAGAAATGGCGATTGGAAACTGCTTGCTGAGCAATTGGATGTGGATTTTGCAGATCAAGGGGTTAATGGCTTGAGTTTGGATAAAAACTGGCGAAGTACAAAGAACGTCATCAATTTTAACAATGCCTTATATGCTTTAGCTTCTCAGGCCATGCAAAACGATTATAATGGTGATATTCCTAAAGGCCTCCAAGAAAAATTAACTGTAGAACAGGGTCGAATTCTGAATGCTTATAGTGATGTTTACCAGGATTATCCTGGAGGAGAAGATAATTGTCCAGGTTATGTGAAAGTGAATCTGCTGGAGGTTGAGAAAGGTGAAAAATGGATCGATAAGGTACTTGAACTCTTACCTGCTCAGATTGAGGAGATACAAGCGAAAGGTTATAGAGCTTGTGATATGGCTATTCTTGTTCGAAACGGCCGAGAGGGCGCCATGGTTGCCAATACACTTATGGCCTATCGAAACTCCGAATTAGCTAAAGAGGGCATCAATTATAATGTGATCTCAAATGAATCTCTCTATCTGAAGAATTCGTCTGTCATCAGTTTCTTAACCCATCTGTTAAAATATTTTATTTATCCTGAGGATAAAATTAATCTAGCCTATTTACTACAGGAATACAGTTTATATCTGAAAGAGAATAATCCAGATAATTACGATGATATTTTTGCACCGAGTTCAGATTCTGACGATGTTTTTAAGGGCTTGTTCCCCAAAGCGTTTACCGATAACATCTCATTTTTGAAACGTCAGGCTTTGTTTGATCTTGTTGAACAATTAATTGCTATTTTTAATTTGAATTCCAGACCTGCAGATTTTCCCTATCTGGAAGCTTTTCAGGATTTGGTATTGGGTTTCTCACGCAGCGATGCCCCCGATCTTAATTCCTTTGTTGATTATTGGGAGGATCGAAAAGATAAAGAGGTTATTTCTGTTTCCGATCATCAGGATGCAATTCGAATCCTGACGATTCATAAGTCGAAAGGTTTGGAGTTTAAGGCGGTTTTATTACCCTTTTGCGATTGGGATCTGGATGATGTCAAGCACACAAAGATTCTTTGGTGTCAGCCCGAACTCGAAGGTTTTAATAGTATCGATGTCTTGCCTATTCGTTATGGCAGTGATTTAAAGCAAACCATTTATTACAAGGAATATTTTACTGAGAAACTACAGGCCTATATCGATAATTTAAATTTGCTATATGTGGCAACAACAAGAGCAGAGGAAGTTTTAATTACCTATTCGCCCCTGCCATCAAATGACAAGTTCTCGAAGGTGAGCCATCTCTTGTTTCATCTTTTGGAGAATGCCGGGAATTATTCGCCGGAGTTTGGAGGCAAACCCATTATTAATCTGAATCAGCACTGGGATGATGAGAGTAAGTGTTTTGAGTTAGGCGAACTGTCAGTGAAACCGGGAGCTGAAGTTGAGCAGCAGGTAGAGCAAACTCTGTCAGAATACCCGGCCTCAATGCTCGATGACAGATTAAAATTGCGTTCGCATGCTGCAGATTATTTCGATTTCTCAGAGGCTGCATCTATCGATAGTTTTGCTCCCGTTAATCGTGGTAATATTCTACATAGCTTGTTTCAGAATATTCGATACGCAGATGATTTTGATGCTGCTTTAGCTCAGTTAAAGTTCGAAGGTAAGTTGGATGAAGCACAGGCAGGTGAAGTTTATGAAATGGTACAAACTTTATTTAGCAACCCGCAAATAGCCTCCTGGTTTTCGAAAGACTGGCGTGTGATTAACGAGAGAGATATCCTGATGGGGCAGGGGAATATTCTGCGTCCCGATAGAGTGATTGTGAGAGATGATCAGGCCATTGTGATTGATTATAAGTTTGGAAAAAATAAAGACAAGGCTCATATTCGCCAGGTTGATGCTTATAAAAAGTTATTGGAGAAAATGGATTATAAGCAGGTGAGTGCTTTTGTTCTCTACGGAAAATTAGATGAAATTGTTGAAGTATAAACGCGTTAAAAAAGACTACAAAATGAGGTTCACATTAATTGTATTATCAATCTTTCTCTTTTCGTCATGTGATTTTATTACAGAAAAGTTTTTTTCCCAAAAGGATGATAAGGTCAGTACTGAATCAGAAAAGACTCAGACTGGAGATTCGACTGCTAAAAATGGAGAGGTGAGGTCTTTATTTCCCAATGGGAAATTAAAGTCAATTGTAAATTATAAGGATAATATAAAAGTAGGAATTAGTAAGACCTTTTATGAAACTGGCGAAAAGCAATATGAAATCCCCTATGTGAATGGGAAAAAACATGGCTTGGTCAAATGGTTTTATAAGAGTGGTAAGCTATACCGATTAACAACTTTTGTGCATGGTGTCAAGCAAGGGATTCAAAAGAAATACTGGGAAGGTGGGAAGTTGAAATCTGAAATCCTTTTTGATAACAATAGAATGTGTTCCGGTCTAAAAGAATATACAAATTCTGGTAAGCAAAAAACAACACCCCGGATAGTAATAAAACATGTGAATCTTTTAAAAGAAACCGGCATGTATCACCTGGAACTCAGTTTGGATAATAGCTACAAAAGCGTGCAGTTTTTTATTGGAGAATTAGAAGATGGAAAATGTTTCCCCTTAAAAGTCAATAAGGTTATGAATGAGCTGGAAACCAGGAAAGGTAAGGCTGTTTTCAAATTTAGTATTCCTAAAGGGCATAATATCGATCGCGAAATTCCTGTTGTTGCCAGAGTGAAATCGCCTTATTTAAACTATTATATTTTAAGTGCTAAGGCAAATGTAAGCGTCAGGAATCCGAACTAGGCTTGTTCCAGGTATTTTTCATTCCATTAAAGTCAGTATCTTTACGCTCTGTTTCTGATCTTTTTTGAGATGGATCAGAATAAATAAGAAATCAAGTAAAAATATATAAAAGTATAAGAATGTTTAATTTCGATGATATTAATCTGGATCGTATAGTGGTTCATAACGTAGGTAATAAACATCATGAAGAAACTTTGAAACTTTCAAAGTCGGGGATTCAGTTAGAAGATGATGATGTTCGGGATATTTTGTTGAAATATTTTCTGTCAGCTTTTAATAAAGAAGAGTTTTACAATTTTCAGCACGAATCTGGTTTGAGTATGAACGAGGTTTATTGCTTTGCTACCGAATTCTTTGAGGAGAATGAAAACTTTTACGATCAGTCGGTTAATATTGCTATGCATCTCTATGATAAATCGAATCATCCCAACATTAAAGGGGGTGAGTTCTATCTGGTTGCTTTCTCCGGTTGTATTGTCGATGGGGAAGTATGTGACGCATTGGGTATTTTTAAATCGGAAAATAAGGACACTTTCTTAAAGGTTTATCAGAATCAGGAGAATTTTGAATTGGGCTGCGAAAGTGGTATCAATATCAAGAAATTAGATAAGGGCTGTCTGATTTTTAATACTGAGAAAGAGAACGGCTACAAAGTTTGTATCGTCGATAAGACCAATAAAAATAACGAAGCGCTTTATTGGAAAGAAGATTTCCTAAACCTGAAATTGCGTGAAGACGATTTCTATCATACACAGAATTATCTGGAGATGTGTAAAGGATTTATTGGTGAGGTTTACAACGATGAGAATGAAGTCGCTAAAGCCGATCAGATTGATCTGATGAATAAGTCGATTAACTATTTCAAAGACAAGAAGGAGTTTAATGAAGACTTATTTAAAAAGGAGGTGATTGAACAGCCGGAAGTTGTGAATGCCTTTGACGAATACAAGAACTATTACCAGAGTGAACACGATAATGATATCAATGCCGATTTTAACATCAATAAAGATGCCGTAAAGGGCGAGCAAAGGTTCTTTAAACAGGTTTTAAAGTTGGATAAAAACTTTCATGTCTACATCCACGGACAAAGAAAATTCCTGGAGAAAGGATTTGATGCTGCTCGTGATATGAGTTTCTATAAGCTTTTCTTCAGAGAAGAGAACTAGAGTATAATAAAGCATTATATAAGAGAAGCCAACAGGATAGCATTCTGTTGGCTTTTTCTATGCCATAAGTATCCACCCTATCGCCTGCTGGTATTTGGCTCACTTGAAAATGAATTTATTACCCGTCATGCTCTGACTATAGGAAAGCTGCCCCCGCTGGTGCGCGATTAGCTTCGCTGAGCTCCCTGCGGTCGGTAGTGTCGCGTTCCTTTAGATTAGAAATAAATACCACACGATGCAATCGTGCGGTAGCAAGGAGCAAAGATTTTTTAAGTAGGTCTTGAAATTGGATAAGAATTTCCATGTTTACATCCACGGACAAGGCAAATTCTTAGAGAAGGGATTCGATGCTGCTCGTGATATGAGTTTTTACAAGCTTTTCTTTAGAGAAGAAAATTAGAACAGCATTTACCTGCGATAGGTTTTAAATCCCAGAGCAGGTTTTGTATCAATATAAATGATCAGTTCGTTCCTTTTCAGAGGCGTCATTGGAATAGAAAAGGAACATGTTGTGCCAACTCGTTTAAGAGTGAGTTGCTCACCGAACTTTTTGTTTCGATATTTATAAGCCAGATGACTTTTAGGGGATAAGTTTTCAATTCTGAATTGAATACTGTCCCCTTTTTTGTATTCTAATTTGCCTTTTAGCGGCGCTACCAGCCTGATGTTAGAGTCCCAATAGGCTTGGAAAACCTGATGTTGAAGACCAAATTCTTTGAGTGTCATTTCTCTTTCGACAAGTTGCCATTGGCTTTTATCCGGAAAGTGATTGAGAAGAAAAGATTCTGGTTCACAGTCAAAATATATTGGGGTATAGTGTTTCTTAAAGCGCATCTGGCTGAAATCAATTGAGCCAGCTCCCCAGGTGACATCAACCAAACTCCATCTGCCATTAATTTTGATGGCATTCCAGCTGTGGTTTGTAGGCAGTTTAGCATGACCAATTTCAGAGATAAAGGTTTTTGAACTGCCCGTGATGATTTCACATTCGATATTGAATTTGGAGCACAGTTCTTTATAGAGCGTTGCGTAGCCTTCGCAAACGGCTTTTTTCTTTTTTAAGGTTTTTCTAGCGAGCTCTTGTCGGAAAGCCCTTTTTTGAGCAAGCAAATCATCTTCTGTTTTGTATGAGAAGGAAACTTTAGTTTGCTTATTTATCCCTTTGATATCATAGCTAATGTGATGTGTCATCCACACATAGGCTGCCCTGGCTTTGTCTTCAGATGAATGGAAATCCGTATTGATTTTATTTGCCAGATCATCCACTGAATTAAATCGACTTGGGTAAGTCAAAACAATGTTCTCAAGTGTGCTGTCTTGTGCCTGAATACCAAAACTTGAGATGAGGAAAATGAAAAGGGCTACTATTTTTAAGGAATGGAACATGTCGGTCAATTTTGAACTTCGGAATCAAAACTAAGTAAAAATGTGTACGATATGGCTTACAGACTGTGAAAATTTCCTAAATAAGAAAGCTATCTTTCCCCGCTGGTGCGCGATTATATCGCGTTCCCTTTGATTAAAAATAAAAACCACACGATGTAATCGTGCGGTAGCGGGGCCTTGAGCTTTGTAGCTCATAAAGTCAATTTGGTATTAAAGCCACAAGTCGCAGACTTGCGGCAGTTGAGGGGGGGCTTTTAGATTAGAAATAAAAACCACAGGATGTAATTGTGCGGTAGCAGGGAATTCAGTGAAAAATAGTACGTATCATCTTATGGAATTTGATAGATTTGTGCTTTAAAATCATGTGTTAACAATTTATGAACTGATTAATTAGTTGAGTTGTTATAAGTAATAAGTGTCATATCAAAAATGGAGCAATAAATAATGCAAACAAACAAACTCAGTAATCAAAATATATTACCTCTAACCTGCTCACGAACCGGTACTTGCTGCTTTGGGAAACTTGTGCTGATTAATCCATGGGAGTTGGTCAGTCTTGCCAAGGAGAAAAAAATGACTCCAAGGGAATTTCGTGATCTTTATTGTGAGTTCGGAGGGGCTCGTTTAGAGTTTAATGGAAAAGTAGATTCAAGAGAGCAACAAGCTTGTTCTCAATATGTCGATAATTTTGGATGTAGTGTCCATTTGGGTCGTCCACTAGCTTGTCGCTTATATCCACTAGGTCGTCAAATACAAAGTGAAGAAGTTCACTATATGTTCCAGGGAGATGAATTTCCTTGTTTGGAAGGATGCCCTGAAGTTATAGAATTACCTCAATTGAGTGTAGGTGAATATCTTAAAGGCCAGATAACAGATAAGTTCGAGAAGGCTCAAGATGCATATTTAGAACTGATGCAAAATATAGCTGATATGGCCTTTGAATTATTGCTTGATACTGGCTTGGCTGAATCTGGAGATAAGGCAACATTGCCACTATGGAGAAAAATGGGCAACGAGCTTCCGGAAGTATTAGTAGACAGGATAGGAGATGAGTGGATCGATTGTTTGATGATTCCAGAAATTTCTGATGAGGATCCAATTGCATTTGTTCAAAAACATAATGACTTGCTCCAATTAAAAGCACAAGAAAAATTTGGAGCCTCGCAAACAAATCAAGAATTACACGAAGCTTCTGTTTTAATAATGGGAGTCGCATTACAACTAGCTCGTGCTATAGGTGCAAATCCACAAATTCTTGCTGAACATTGGATAGATACTGCAAAGAATCATGGGGCTCAGGAATAGTATCCCTGATAATCTGTACAGATGATGCGAATGGAAATGATTTGCTTAATGACTTGCTGATATAAACGCCACAAGTCGCAGACTTGCGGCACGTGGCGAGAATGAAAAAAACCGTTCCCTTACCCTGGAATTAACCAGGAGGAAACGGTTCTTTTTACCGAGAATTTATCAGATTATTTTCACTGATGGAAACGTTCTGATATTGCACTAAACTTAACCACAACAATTAATATAAGTACTGACTGATTTGCCCTGCATCGACCATGATAAATCGGAAAACAAGACCTCCAATTAAAATAAGTAAAGCTGGCAAAGCGACAGGAATGTGTTTGCCTCTTAGCTCCATAACTTCCAAAATGGCGGGAAGTAGTAAACCTAAAACCACCACACCTCCCCAGAAAGGAAGGGTATAGGCGCCACCTAAAAACAGTTGAGCTGCTTCAATTTGAGCTGCATTGCTTGCCATAAATCCCATAAAGAGATGGATGATAAAGAAGACTTCGATACCAATTAAAAGCAAATCGATTTTGCTGAACAGGGTGCGTTCCAATTTTTCTTTGGATAGCCACATGATGGTGGCTGCCCCTGTAGACAAACCCGAAACAAGGAATAAAGGCCCTAGAATGGAGGTGTTCCATAGAGGACGGGCATTGAATGCTGATAAGAGAATGCCTGTGTATATCCCAAGGATAACGGATGAAATAATCAAGACCCAGGCGAAAGCTTTACGGTACTTTTGTACAAATGATTCTATCCACTCAAGGTATTTTACCTGCCACGTCCAGTTCGGAATTAAATCGCGCCAATAACTCAAGCACCAGGCAAAAGATAGTGGTGTGATGAGCATTAAAATCCAGGCACCCCATGACATTGGGGACTCTATACGAATTGTGGTGTACAGTTGCCAGAAATAGAGTTTGTTCTTCAGATCCAGAAACAGGGCACCTAAACCAACGATTAAAATAATGGGTACCAGGAATGTCGCTTTTCTGACTGCAGTTGGTAATTCTTTTTCTCTTCCCAATAGTGTATAAAGCGAAGCAAAGAACAGAATGCCAGCCGCTAATCCTCCCAAAAACAGGTAAAGAGGAATTTCCCAACCCCAAATACCGAGTGTTGGGTCGATATGAGGGTTCATTCTTCCACTAATTAAAATTTCTTCGTTCATAAGAATATTTATTAGGCCTTAAGCTGATCGTCAACTCAAGGAATTGTGAAAATCTATAAATGTTATTGTATCAAAATGTTTATGTCAGGTAGTAAACCTGGGGTTTTGTCCCAACTTCGGGTGCAAGAACCTTCCAGTTTCTGTTTTTAAGAAGCTGACTAACCTGAGATTGTTCATCTTCTATGTCACCAAAATACATGCAGCTGGTCGGGCAGACCGAAACGCATGAAGGCTTCTTACCTTCATTAAGGCGGTGCTGACAGAAGCTACATTTATCAACAAATCCTTCGGGATGAGAATAACGAGCATTGTATGGACAAGACTGTACACAAGCTCCACAACCAATACATTCCGATCGGTTAACCATAACTAAGCCACCTTTTTCGTAGTGACTGGCACCAGTTGGACAACAACGTACACATGGCGAGTTTTCACAATGGTTACATCGTTCTGAGCGCAACTCGATGTTCACATTGGGGAAAGTACCCTTGGCATTTTCGATCACCCAATCACGACAATAACCAATAGGCACGCGGTTTTCATTTTGGCAGGCAACTACACAATCGCTACATCCTACACATTTTTTCGTATCAATTACCATTGCATATCTCATGAGATAACCTCCCTTTCTGGCTTGTCAATTATAAATTTCACAAAATTTCCACGCATTCCTGTTCCACCCATTACCGGGTCTACCATCACATTGGTGACGAGTTGGGAATCACTAATTCCTCGTCCATTTGAACGATTTAATTTCTTATTCGATTTCCCAAATCCATGTACCATGTACACATTATCCATTCCAATGCGTTCAGTAATTCTGACCTTAATAGGGAATTCAGAAGTTACCCCATCCTGATTTTCCAACCAGACTTCCTGATCATTAACTAAACCGGCTTTCTGAGCAATTTTAGGATTCACCCAAAGCTTGTTTTCATTCATTAGCTCGTTTAGATTTGGGTTATTGGCAGTTCGACCAAAGGTGTGCATAGGTGCACGTCCGTAGTTCAATCTGAAATAGCCCTCTGGTGGTTCGGGATGTGGGGTATAGTTTGGCAGGGCATCGAAGCCTTCCATTTCCAAATCGGTAGAATAGAGCTCAATCATTCCTGTAGGCGTTCCAAATTCGTACTCTTCACCATCTTCCAGGTACAGGTTTTCATGCTTTCGCTCGAATTTAAGTACTCCTTTTTCCTGCATTTCAGACAATGAGTGTCCCATTTGCTTCAACTGCCAATCGAGTACTTCCGAATAGCTCTTGTAGTTGAAATATGAGCTTATTTTCAATTTCTCAGCCAATTTACGAACGATCCAGTCCGATGGTTTCGTTAAATATTTTGGTTTTGCAGCTGGCATACGCAGAGCAATGTTTGGCTCTCTGTTTGGAGAAACACGAATGTCATCATAACGCTCCAGGTAAGTGCATTCCGGAAGAATGATATCGGCATAGCCTGTGATTTCCATTGGCATGGTATCGACTACAACAAAGAGATCCAGATTGTCTATAGCCTCAAGTGTTTTTTTTGTATCCGGAATAGTCGATATCAGGTTTGTTCCAACGACGAACCAGCCTTTAATTTTTTTATCCGTTTGGTTATCGGGATGTGAGGCATCTACGAAAACATTGGCTATGGATGAGCCTGCCAATGCATATTTCCCGTCAAGGTAATCTTTCCATGTCCACGATGCGGATGGGTAAGCCGGATGTGGAAATGAAGGAACCTTAGCTTTTTCAGGAAAATAGAAACCACCTTTGCGGCCCCAGCTTCCCAGTAGAGCATTCAGCATTGCCATAGCACGTAATCGTTGCGTATCGTCTCCATACCAGGTTACATGACGTCCCGGATGAATAAGAGTTGCTGGCGCATTAAAAGCCATTTCTCTGGCTGTTTCTCTAATCACATCAGCCTTAATAGTTGTAATTTTTTCAGCCCATTCGGGTGTTTTATCAGCAATATGTGCTTCAAGATCTTCAAATCCGTAAGCGTATTGTTCGATATAGGCCTTGTCGTATAATTTCTCAGTAATCAGAACATGCATCCAGGCCAGTAGGAGGGCAATGTCGGTTGCGGGCTTTATAGGTAGCCAATGCTTTGATTTGCTGGCTGCAGTAGATAGTCGAGGATCTACTGTGATAATTTTAAGTCCTTTGTCAATGGCTTTAGACATTTCCTGAACATGAGAGTTGTGCATGTTCTCGCCAATATGGTTACCAATCAGAACCAGGCACTTGGTGTTTTCCAAATCGACAGGCTCAGGGGAGTTGATGTTGGCACCAAAGGTCGCATGAAAGCCTACTTCGCGAGGACCGCGACACTGGGCGTAGGAGGGAGCGGTAATATTTCGGGAACCAAAGGCTTTGAATAATTTACCAAAATGAGCGCCTCCGGATCCATGCTTGAACAGGGCCATACTTTCAGGGCCATGCTCTTCAGATATCTGATTCATTTTGTCAGCAATAAATCGGAATGCTTTATCCCAGCTGACTTCTTTGAATGTTTGCTTGCCATTTACTTCTACTCGCATTAATGGCGATTTCAATCGATCTTCATCATTGTACATGCCAAGACCGCCTGTACCTCTAGGGCAGAAACGCCCCTTGCAATGAGGATCTTCTTCATTACCTTCTATTTTCCAAAGTTCACCTTTTGCATCAGTATGTACCCAACCGGCACATTTCCAAAAACATACTTCACAATAGGTAGGCACACGTTTAAATTGGGAAGCATCCATGGGCTCACCAGCTTGCACTTGCCCAATCATGGTGTTCAGAATTGGATTAGCCAGAACTAATCCTCCGAAACCCAATGCGGATATCTTTATAAAATCTCTTCTTGACTTGCTCATCAGATCGGTATTTTAAATTCAATTCATTATCCTCCGGATAAACCGGAGGATAACTAACAGATTTATGAAAAAATTAAAGTCTATTTTTGTACAGTTTCGCTTGCTGTCCATTCGAACAGGGCACCATCGTAAACTTTAACATTTGGATAAGCTAATGCTGATGTAAGAGCCATATATACAACACCTGCACGTACACTAGACTCACAGTAAAGAATAATTTCTTTATCCTTAGTTATACCAGCTGTTGTAAAAAGAGCTTGTAATTCTTCCTTCGATTTTAGTTTACTCTTTGAAGTCATCACCTTTTTGAATTCAAGGTTGATTGCAGAAGGGATGTGACCTTTAGGGAGTTTCGATTCTTTAATTCCCTTGTATTCGTCTGTTGAACGAACGTCAACGATAATGGAAGCAGGACTAGTAGATGCTTTCTTTACCTGAGCCTTATTTGCAATAGAGGCTTTATTAAGGTTTACTGTAAAAGTTGTCGCTTTTCTTTTCACCGGGTTTTTAGTTACAGGCTTACGAGCCATTCTCCAGGCTTTCATGTGCCCATTCAAAATTTTCACATCTTTGGCTCCCAAATATTTTAGAATCCAATACATACGACCTGAATATTTCCCTGAACCATTATCGTAAAGTACAATGGTATTGGTATTACTAATTCCTTTTTCACCAAGGGTTTTAGCGATTTCAGCTGGTGATTTTAAAGTACTCTTGGGTTCAGCTTTGTACAAAGATTTATGATTTATGTTGATGGCACCATTTATATGAACCTTTGCATAATCAGCAGGTTTTCTGGCACTAACTAAAACGACATTTGCATCATCTTTGATTTTCAAAAACTCCTTAACAGAAATTACATCCTGAGCGAAAGTCATTTGTATGCCTAAAAGACACACAAAAGCTAATAATATTAATTTCTTCATAACTTTTTTTTTAATTCGAATTACAAAATACAAGCGAAGGGAGTCTTTCAACTCCCCTTTATCCCATTATTAAAACTTAACAGTTGCTTGCAACATGAATATATCGTTATCAATTTCATGCTCTCTTTCAGCACGATATACATAGTTGGCTTGAATTTTAGTCCAATCATTCAAGAAATAGTTCAAGCCGAAAGTGCTGCAAAATTCAGTATTGTTACTGATGTCTTTGTTCGAATCGAAAAATTCAAATTTGACAACAGGCTGAAAATTATTTTTCATTTTGTACATGGCCATCATGAACATACCATCACGTTTAACATCCCCCTGATGATTTTCGATAGGTTCACCGCAACCACCTCCTGTGGTGTAAGAACCAACATCCTTACCAAATAAATATTCTCCCTGGAACATGAAAGCTCCTTTTTTGTATTGAATATCGGCTCCATAACGGGTTCTTTCATCATCAGGCATACCATCGACAACTGGAGTTGCTTTACCAAATTTATAACTACCACCAATCTTAATATTCTTGTGAGGATTCAAAATAACACGAGCAGCATAATCTTTTCGCTTATTATCATCATTTTTGAATAAACCTGTGCCGTTGGTAATGGCAAAGCTGTATTGGAACAGGGTCGTATCTGCACCACCTAATACCATAAAACCACGGTCACGATCAGGGGTGGCAAGTTGTTCAACAACTTTAGAGCGGTTGATTGTATGTAATTTATGACATGCTGTATTCAATTCCAACGAAATCGGAGATTTGAAGGACCCAAATGCAAGTTTAGCAAAATCAAAACGAGAATAAGTAATAAATGCATCAAGGAGATAAGGTGTACCATCATTTTTAGATGGACTTGTTTCCAGAACCATATAATAACTGATATCATAAGGAATTACCCCCATAGCACCAATTCGTGCTCTGTTAAAATCAAATGTGTTCGTATCATCTACACCTTCCATCTGGTTGTATTCAAATTTAGGTTGGAAGAATCCAAAAACATTTACGCCTTCTCCAGAAGGCTCATCACATCCCTGTGCATTTACTATGACTGGCAATATCATTGCCAACATAACAATTAGAAGTATCTTTTTCATATGGTTAGTATTTATAATCAATGGAAACAATCCGAACTTTCTGATAGATTATATACTTTATAGAGTTCGAATTTTTTTCGTGGTGTATTAATCCGTGAATTATTTTTTTGATAATACACTTAGGAATGCATTACATTCCTAAGTGTTCATAAAAATTTTAGTGACCTTCAGCGGTCCAACGATTTCCTGTAATCGCAGTATTGTCAGTCCACTGGCTATGAGAATTCTGCAAGCCATTCATACCAAACAATAAACTCTTTGCTTTATCGTATCCTAGTACATGTAAGTAAGCAGTAATGATGCTTGAAGTTTGTCCTGTATAACAATAAGTTACGATAGATTGATTAGGATCAAGATTGAAGACTTGACTTCCATTTAAAGTAAGAGGATTCAAACGGTGAGCTCCCTTGAAATGACCAAAGCCAGTCCAATCGCCTTCTGAGAAGTAGTTGTTGATTTGATAGTTCCCTGGAGTAGCTAATACGTCAGGGTTTTTAACTGACCATGCCGTATTTTCCAACATTGCCTGTACTCTTTCCTTTAATATTGCAGATCCTTCAGTAGCTGTTGTATAAAGGATAGGAGCAGGAAAGGTAGAAGGATTTACTGGTGCATCATTTGTCCAGTTTGCATGTCCTACAGCTGCATCGCCGATATTGCTATTCCATGGGCCAGGAGCACCTTGTCCACTCATTCCCCATTTTAGTAATGCTGCCTTTGGGTACCCACTTAAACGTAGGGCTACTACAGCTCTAGCAGCAGTTTGTCCAGTGTAACAAACAACCAAAATAGGTTTATCCGCTGAGGCTGCAGCATCAAGAATTCCTCCCAGAGTCGTATTAACAGCACCATCTAAATGATTGGTAGTAAAGTCAGCTTCACTACGAATATCTAAAATATACTTACCCTCAATTGTTTTAGTAGCAAATTTGCCGTTCTCTTCTGTTGATATAATCTGGTTCAAATCCATATTACTATCAACAAGATAAGTTTGAAGGGTTTCAAAAGCGGGGTTTTCAACACCAGCTACATCATCATCTTCTTTACAAGAAGTAAGAAATAAGGCAGGTATCAATGCGATAAGCAAGAAATACTTCGTGAATTTTTTCATTGTGATAAGGTTTAGGTTTATAATTATTTTGGGTTTTATTTATTTCAAATAGTAGGAGATTAGCAACCTCCCGATTCTTCTTCTTCAGCGGCTACACCCAGGTCAGCACCTTCTTCAATTTTGTCTTCTTTCAGTTCAGGATATTGGGAATGCCATTCGGTCCATCCACCTGACAGGTATTTGATATTGGTGTATCCCAATTGCTTTAAAGCGCGAGTAGCAAATACACTCCGTTTCGCTTTTTTACAATACAAGACCAACATTTCATCCTTTTCGGGCACATACATCCCTTCTTCATCCCAGACTTTTTCGCTGTCTATACGGAATTCGAGTACGCCTCGAGGTATTGAAACAGAACCTGGAATGAATCCCTTTTTATGTTCTTCGGGTAAACGCACATCGATTAGGATATAAGCTGTTTCACTTTGCATAAGCTTGTGAAAATCATCGATGCTGATAGTTGAAGTCATCGAACGGGCTTCAGCGACCATTTCATCCAGATTTTCATAAAGTTTTGACTCTGGCTTATTTTTCATGCTACATCCCCACATAAAAAGAATTAAGGAGATTGAAAGAAGGACTTTTGTTGTCTTCATATGCTTTTGGGTTTTGATTATTTGTCTAAATAAATGCTGTTTAAGAATTCTGCTTTTATATGGACTGTTAATTAAAGATTTATTTCTTCAATGTAATATTAGGACTTTATTGAGTGATAAATCCATGATTACCGGTGAAATAGCTCAAGTGCATTTCTGGAATGTGCAATAAAATAGTTGAGCTGTTACAGGCAATAAATTGATCTATTACAGTATAAAACTTGATATAAAACATATTTTATCTTGATAGATTTGTATATATTTAGATCTGTTCATTCTTAACCTAAATCTAAAAACCTATGACTATCCCAGTAAAATCAATCACTTGCAAGAATTGTTTAACCAAATCGGAGTGTTTCAAGGAGTTGAATGATTCGCAATTGGAAATGATTGAAGAAGGTCGCCTGGAAGTCACTTTTAAGAAGGGGGAAGTCATTTGCAAGCAAGGCATGCTGGCCTCTCATGTGATCTATATTAAGAAAGGATTCGTAAAACTTTACATAGAGGGCAACAATGGAAAGAACATTATTCTGACCATTGAAAAGGACGGGTACCTGATTGGATTGCAGTCCCTGTTTGGGAAGAATGTATTCCATTATACGGCCGTAGCCTACGAGGAGACGACAGTTTGCTTGTTTAATATCAGTACCTTGAGTAATTTATTACAACACAATGCTCGTTTTGGTTCAAAAATGATTGCCCGATTAAATGAGAATACGATTCGCAGTTACAGTCGCCTTTTTTGTTTGACCCAAAAGCAATCGAGTGGACGATTGGCTGAAATACTGCTTTGCTTATCCAATAGAATCTATAAGAGTCCACGTTTCAATTTGGCTTTATCAAGGAAGGATTTAGCTGAGTTAACCGTTATGTCTGTTGAAAGTCTCTCGAGAGTTATTAAGGAATTTAAGGAGGATAAATTAATTTCTGTAGAAGGAAAATCGATAGAGATTTCGGATCGTAAGCGTTTGGAGCTAATCTGTGAGAATGGCTAGGTTGTTTTCTTTCTTAGAATTGAGATCAAAGAAATGGCGGCATATAACCTGAATTAAGGAAATATGCCGCCATTTATTCTTCTTGAATACAATTGAACTTTCTACATCTTATAAACCATTGAATTGATATTCATACCAGCTCCCACAGATGCAAATACAAGGGTATCTCCTTTGTTTATTTTATGTGGGGGCAGCTCACCTTTTAATATCAGGTCCAGCAAAGTAGGTACAGTTGCTACAGATGAATTTCCCAGCCAGGATATGGTCATAGGCATCACATCTTCGGGTATATCTGTCATATTATAAAGGGCATATAATCTTTTTAATATCGCATCATCCATTTTTCCATTGGCCTGGTGAATCAGAACTTTTTTGATCTCACTAAGATGGGTGTTGCTTTTATCCAGACAGGCTTGTATGGCTTGAGGAACTGTTGCAAGTGCGTATTGGTATAATCGACGACCATTCATTTTTAAGAATAAATCATTTTTTCTATCACAATTAGGATTGAACGATTCCCCCATGTACAGCATTTGTGAATACAAAAAGGTGTCCGATCGGGTTGTATGTGCCAATATGCCTATTGGTGTGTCGCTTTCCTTTCCTTCTAGAATAATAGCTCCGGCGCCATCGGCGTAAAGCATACTATCTCTGTCGTATGGATCAGAAATTCGAGACAGGACATCAGCACCTATCACCAGCACTTTTTTTGCATCACCTGATTTAATGTAATAATCGGCCTGTATGGTCGCTTGTAACCAACCCGGGCAACCGAATGGTAAATCGTAAGCAACGCAGTTGGGATTTTTGATTTCTAATTTATGCTTGACTCTGGCGGCCAAACTGGGAACAATATCCGATTTTCGGTTGTTGTGTTTCACATCACCAAAATTGTGAGCTACAACAATATAATCCAATTCTTCTTTGTCGATATGTGCCGTTTTAATGGCATCTTCAGCAGCATAAAAAGCAATATCAGAGGTAACTAATTCTTCAGTAACATGTCTTCTCTCAGCAATGGTGGTGATTTCTTCAAACTTCTCAATTATCTCACGATTCGGTTTTTCAATCTTTTTATTTTTTGATTCATAAAACTCATGGTTGAGGAAATCTTCATTTTTTACTCGGGTTGATGGAATGTACTTTCCTGTTCCTTTAATGACACTATAGATTTTGCTACTCATATTTTATAGTTTTCTGATGTTTATGCTGTAAACGATTCTTCAAGTCACTTGTGGGTTTTCTCATAGCTAAACTTTACAAGTGGAGCTTTACTGTTTAATATTAGCAAATTCTTTTTAAATATTTGCTTTTTGCTCCTTTGAATTTGTTTTTAAGTTGCGCTAAGAAGTATGACTTAGGGATTTAAAGGTTTTGATGGAGGGCTCGTTTTATCAGGTATCAGAAACTTAAATGGATTTAGGGAAACTTGTAGCTTAATCTGACGTTTAAATTGAGAATGTCTCCGTCAATGGGATTAACGGAGACATTTATTGGAAGATAATTCTATTCGGATAATATTTTTTTCTTTAATGTCTCAAATTCGTCTTGACTTAGAATTTCTTTTTTTAATAATTCTTCAAGCTCAGTTAATCGTTTGGCTTTTGATTTATTCTCTTTAGTCGTGGTGATCGGATTGTCTCCACAACCTGTATAGTTAATGTTATAATGATAATTCTTAAAATCGATTTCCGATACACCCGCTTCATTTATACTCGGTTTCCACAATGAGCCTGTAGCACCATCAACCATTAATCCAAATGGCACAGGAACACTGGCAATTAGTCCTACCCCGGTCACTACTGATCCGGCCAGGGTCCAGCCGCGATATTTCTTTTCAGTAAAATCAAAGACCTGTTCTTTGCAGCCTGGTTCTTTCACTTTTATTGAAAATGAATCTGCTTTCCTTCTGGGTGCTGAAAAACTTGCCGTACCCGAACCTTGTGATTCCCCTTCAAATGAGATGACGGCTTCAGGGTGATTTTCAACTGTTACATGTGCATAGTAGTTACTCCCGCCAATAATAACACCACAGCTTGAGAATAAGATAGCAGTTAAAATGAGCAGGCTGGGTTTGATCCAAAATTGTTTCGAGACTTTAATCATTATGCATAGGTTTTAATGAGAGTCTGATTTGAAATGATGGTTTAAGATCTTACAGGTATAAAATCTGTATTTAAATTAATCAATTTACATCAATTTAATTCATCTTGTAACAACAATTTGGCAAATACCTTGTAAGTGACTATAAATTACTGTTTGTAACGGGGGAATATTGAGGAGGGAAGAGAAAACGAAAAGGCCACACTTTTCTAGAACGAATAGATATATATTCCACCGTAAGGTAGATACAGCTGAAACATATCTAAAGTGTTTAGATGCTTTTAGCTTGAATAATACAAAGGTGAGTACATTTTATAATAAGGTAGCAGGAATGAAAGAATATGAAACTGATGAGATAAAGAATGTTTAGATATATAGCACCTCTGGATAGTCAAATATTCAGAGGATTTTAATTTCCTTTGCATACAAATTAAAATATTGAATAGAATATATGAATGAGAGTGTTAGAGTAGAATACAGTTTTTCACATTTGTTAGATGTAGATTATGCTTCACATCCCAATATGATTACTTATTCAGGTAAGATATTAATTAAATCAGGTGATGAATTTGATAATTATGATTTAGATGAAATAGAGATCGGTTCTATCTGTTTAGAGATGTATGACTTGAATTTCGAAGCGGGGTATTGTACTTTAATGGAAGCCTTTGATAAATCGCCTTCATCTTTTGAAGTGGGTACAGCTATATTAAACGATAGCTATGAAAGGATAGATGATAAAATAGTAGAATTGGTGGGAGATAGTTTTAATAGAAATGTTTTGCTTGTTAAGCGACTTGAGTTGAAAGCAAAATACAGAGGAAAAGGGTATGGCAAATATGTCTTAAATAGTTTAGGAATCTATTTTAAATCGACCTGTGCTTATGTGGCTCTTAAAAGCTTTCCTGTAGGTTTTGAAGGAATTATCGACGATAGAAATTACGAAAAAGCACAAGACAGACTCAACGCATTTTATTCCAGATGTGGATATAAGAAGTTACGGTATGAGGCTGACAATGATATTAAAGAGGATGAGTTTGACGATTTAGATATGGACTTTATAGATACTGATGAGGATGAGATGAAGCATATCTTTATTAAAAATATTGCTCAAGTATAGAGATTCAATAAGATGCGTATAGAAAACCCTTAGACTTAAATACTTAATCTTTTTGTCATATAAAGACTAAGTATTTTAGATTATATATTTAATTTAAAATAGAAAGTTTTGCCAAATGTCAAGCACAAATAAAGGAAGCTTTTATAGCTTTCTGAACGGTTAAATAGCGTTTTGAATAAATTAATATTATAGTTATCTTTCTGTATATACAATTTTAACAAACAATTTAATTTTTTAGTTTTATGGTAATCAAATCAAAAGATGTGAGGGAGTTCCGAAAGCTCATTTGGGCTGTTGCTGGTCTTCTTTACGCTATTGCACACTTAATAACTGTGCTATGAAAAACCTAAACTAAAAACAAGATGAAAAGAAATTCTAATAACCAGAAAAGGCTTCCAATAATAGGAAGCCTTTTCAATTTGACACGAAAAAAAATATCTACTTAGATAATGTTATAAGAATATAATAGTAGGGTGTGAGCGTGTTTAATGTAAGTTGTTTTTCAAATAGGAAGGAAGAATGACGTTTTGAATAATATTATGAGCGTTCAAAAATGAAGATGGGAATTTTTTAAAAGCTGAATACCTTAATGGAAAACCTTAATGATTTTTTTAAATCTTCTGTAAAGCTTATGGATAGGGGGTAAAAGCGAAAATGCCACATCAAGGAAGCATAGATGTGGCATTTTCTGAGTAATATACAGAGTGTATATATTTTTATTATCTTAAGTGATCAACCACCTGTAAGATGGGGTGTAATACCGATTCTCCAAACAAAATGCTTCGTTCCGGAGACCATCCAAATTCAGGATCAGGTAGATCATTATTGTCCTTAAATGGCATTTCAACGGTCAAAGATAAACATTTATATCGTTCCCCAATATGTTTTGAACAGATTGCTAAGTTAGCTTTGCCAGGTTCGTTCTTGGGGTAGCCATGAGTGTCTTGAAAATCAGGACAAGAGGCCTTCCACGATTCAGTGAATTTTTCTAAAAGATTTTTCAATCTCTCGTCGAAAGAAGGGATACCTTCGATACTTGAAATGAAGTTGTAAGGTAAGTCTTCATCACCATGAATATCGATATTTAAATCACAGCCATATTTATCCATCATATTGCGAACATGATAAACTTCCGGACTGAAATCAAGACTAGGCTCAGCCCACTCACGATTCAGATTGGCACCAGCCGCATTCGATCTTAAGTTCCCAAGAATACTACCATCGATATTAATGTTTGGAACAATATAGAATACCGCTTTACTCAATAGCGTTCTTGAAACAGCATCATCTTCGTCAAGAAGCTTACCAATAAACCCTTCCATAAACCACTCTGCCATCGATTCGCCAGGATGCTGACGGGCAATGATCCATATTTTTTTCTTCTCTGGAGAAGGCTCACCAGCAATTAACATGTCGATGTCGCGACCTTGTACGGTTTCACCTATCGAAACCAATTCACACTCTGGCGAAAGCTGAGCATTGTGCACCAAATTAAGGTGTTGCTCGTAGGAGTAGGGCGCAAAATAGGCGTAAAATACAGAGTTGAATTCGGGTGTGTGTTCAATCACTAGTTCTTTACCATCGAATGAGCTAGGTACTCTAAACCAGGTTTCCTTATCGTATGATGCTGCAGCATAATAGCCATTATATCCCTCAGGATATGATGCTTCTGATGCATTTATGATACGCATTTTACAAGACTGGTCTTGTGCGCCCTGTAAACGGAAGTGGAACCACTGAAAGAAATCAGAATTGGTGTCTTTATTAATTTCAAGTTGTATATCAGAAGCGTGGCTACAGTCAATGACCTTGATGTTACCGCTATCAAAATTCGAGTTAATCTTCATGTGTTATGTGTTGTTTTAGTTGTCTTATAAATCGATAACCAAAGATAATTTTTTTGAATAATTACACCTATGCTTTGGCTTTATTTCTGCATAAATTCTCTGCTTTAGAAATGAGGTGTTCTATTGATAAGCTTATTTATTTGTATAAATTTGTGGTAAAGGATTAGAACTAGAAAATAAAAATATGATCAACCTATTCAGATTAGATAAACTTCAATCGAAGATGCAGAAATATGTACTGGCAGCTATTTTCATTGTGTTAGTTACAGTGTCGGTTTTTTTATTGAAATTTTATCGCGATATCTTTTCTTCAAATATAGATTTAGGAGACAAAACCGAGCTTTTTGTACACATCCCAACAGGTTCGGACATGCAATCTGTTTTGGATATTTTTGAGGAGAGTAATTGTGTAAAGAATCTTTCATCATTGGAATGGGTGATGAATAAGAAGCGTTATAATGAAACCGTTAAAGCGGGAAGATATCGTTTGGAGGATGGTATCAGTAACAATAATCTGGTTAATATTTTACGTTCGGGTAATCAATCACCTGTGAAACTCACTTTTAACAATACCCGAACTCTTGAAGAGTTTGCAGGGAAAATTGGACGACAGATAGAAGCCGATTCTCTGAGTATTTTAAGCTTTCTGAAGGATGAGGATAACCTGAAGTCTTTTGGTTTCAAACCTGAAACTGCGATCGGTCTTTTTATCCCCAACTCCTATCAAGTGTACTGGAATATAGATGCAAAGAAGTTTACCCAACGCATGTATAAGGAATATGTGAAGTTTTGGAGTGTTGATCGCATGAAAAAAGCTGCTAAGATGAATCTGACCCCTATCGAGGTGAGTACACTGGCATCAATCGTAGATGAGGAGACTATTAAAGAAGACGAAAAACCTCGTGTGGCAGGTGTCTATGTCAATCGTTTAAAGCGAGGAATAAAACTCGATGCCGATCCAACACTTAAATTTGCCTGGGGTGACTTTAGCATGCGCAGAGTTCTGAATAAACACAAGGCCATAAAATCACCTTATAATACCTATAAATATGCTGGTTTGCCACCAGGACCTATTCGTCAGGCTTCTATATCAGGTATCAATTCGGTTTTAAACTGTGAAAACCACAAGTACATTTATTTTTGTGCCAGTCCTGACTTCTCGGGCTACCATGTGTTTGCTCGAAGCCTAAGGGAGCACAATAAAAATGCAGAGAAATACCAACGTGCCCTAAATAAGCAGAAGATTTTTAAATAAGGACTAAAGGACTAAAGGACTAAAGGTCTAAAGGTCGAAAAGTCTAAAGGTCAGAAAAGTTTTAAAGTCGAAGAATTGTCAAAGGTTAAAGGTTGCGCGCAGAATATTTTATTTCAGCCCAAGTCTAAGCTCATAACTCTCAACATTAAACTTATAATTTTGAACTCAAGATTCAAAGTTTGCTCTTCATTTATGTGAGTGAAGCAATGAGTGACTGTTTTTTTATTATTGACAATCACTCATCGTTCATCATTAATCGATTTAAATGGCATTGACTTCCATCTCCAGTTTGACTCCAAATTTAAGGAGAACAGATTTCTTTATTTCATTGGCAAGTTGAAGGACTTCATGGCCTTTAGCACCACCCAGGTTAACCAGAACCAGGGCTTGATCTTTATGCACGCCTGCTTGTCCTACTTGTTTTCCTTTCCAGCCGCATTGCTCAATAAGCCAGCCTGCTGCCAGTTTAGTGTTTTTGTTATCGACTTCGTAATTGGGTAAATCAGGGTGTTTGGTTACCAGCTTTTCGGCGAACTCTGTTTCAACCACAGGGTTTTTGAAGAAACTACCTGCATTGCCTATCTCCAGTGGATCAGGAAGCTTGCTTTCTCTAATCTTAATGATCACCTCTCTGATATTTTGCAGATTGATTTCATCGTAGTTTTCAAGCTCCTTTTTAATGGCACCATATTCCAGCTTAAACTCTGCTTTTTTGCTCAGTCGGAAGTAAACATGTGTGATGATAAAGAGGTTCTTGTATTCCTTTTTGAAAACGCTATCACGGTAGTCGAACTCGCAGTGAAAGTTTTGGAATTCCACTTGCTTTTTGGTTTCAATAGATATGGCATCCAATTTCTCGACCACTTCGCAAGCTTCAACACCATAGGCGCCAATGTTTTGAACAGGAACTGCACCAACCACACCTGGAATGAGTGAAAGGTTTTCTATGCCGCTATAGTTATGAGCCACGGCCCAGGCCACAAATTCGTCCCAATCTTCGTTGGCACCTGCTTTCACCAAAACTGAATCCTCGTTCTCCGATACAATATCGATACCCTTAATGTTGGGATGAAGGACCAAACCCTCGTAGTCGTCGGTGAATAGCAAGTTGCTGCCCCCTCCAAGAATCAGGTAGTTGATGTTATCAAGTGGATTATCGTCCAGAAAAGACTTGATCTCATCGCTTGTGTCGAATTCGAAAAAGTAATCGGCCTTGGCTTCGATGCCAAACGTATTATAGGGTTCTAATGAATAGTTTTTGTGTAGAATAGCCATCTAGCAATTTGTGATTTGCAATTAATAATAAGTGATTAGCAAAGTTGTTTCTTAAGCAAGGCAACAAAGCCCTTGATATCTTCTTCGGTGGTATCGAAAGAGCATAACCATCTGACTTCGCCAGTGTGCTCGTCCCATACCCAAAAGAAGTAGTCGTTTTGCAGGGCTTCAATTTTATCCTTAGGGATAATGGCCCAAATACCATTGGTTTGCACTTTTTGTGTGATCTGTACCGCATCAATATTTTTGACTTCTGCCTCAAGAAGCTTAGCCATTTTATTGGCATGGCGTGCTGTTTTTAACCACAGATCATTGGTCAAAAGAGCCTCGAACTGGCAGGCAATATATTTCATTTTTGAACAAAGCTGCATGCTTTGTTTGCGAACATACTTGGTGTTTTTTGATAGTTCAGGATTGAAGAAGATCACCGCTTCACCCAACATCATACCATTTTTAGTACCTCCAAAACTCAAGACATCCACACCAGCCTTATTGGTTATTTCTCTCACATCAACATCCAAACTTGCAACGGCGTTGGCCAATCTGGCGCCATCCATGTGCACATACATGTCGTGTTCGTGTGCCAAATCGCAAATGGCTTTTACTTCCTCGGGTGTGTAAACAGTGCCCAATTCGGTACATTGGGTAATCGATATCACCTTAGGTTGCGAATGGTGCTCAAAGCCGAATCCGTGCAATTGGCTCTTAATCAGGTCTGGTGTCAGCTTGCCATCTGTTACTTCGATAGGAATAAACTTGCAACCCGTAATTTTATCGGGAGCGCCGCACTCGTCCACTTGTATGTGAGCCGTAGACGGGCAAATCACAGAATTCCAACTTTGGGTCAGGGTTGACAGACCAATCACATTGGCACCTGTACCATTAAAAACAAAATAAACATCGATGTTCTCACCAAACAGTTGCTTGAACTTTTCGATGGCTGATGCCGTATAAGGGTCACCACCATAGGCCATTGAATGACCGTAGTTAACCTTTTGAATGGCTTCCATCACCTCGGGCAGAACGCCTGAAAAGTTGTCGCTGGCAAATCCTCTTTGATTCATGTCTATTGGGTTTTTATTGATTAGTTTTTTAGAGAAGCTAAAAATAGCTTTTATTCTGCAAAGAGGGAGAGAAGGGCAGCGGAATTATTCTTCTTTAACCAGAAAAGCCCTCTCTTAAGCTTATAACAGCATAGGAAAGGGCAATGTATTTGAGCGGAAGTTTAGTTATTGAATTCAGATCTTACTGATATTCCAACTGAAACCCAGCGAGAAGTAATGCATTTCGTGATTCAGTCCTAATCCAAAGGAAACGTCAAGTTGCAGATTATCTTTAATCAGGTAGGTGAGGCCGGAATCGAAGTTTGTTCCACAACTTGAGAATTCGGCATATTCGCCATAAAGTTCAACGTAGGTTCCAAATTTTTCACCCAAACCAATTCCCAGGGCAACAGAATAAGTTAAATCGCCTTCACCTTCACCAAAATTATCGTATCCTACATTATATCCCAAGCCAAGATTGTCATTTATTTCATGAGAAATCGCAAGCTTATTGATGGTCCCAAATTTATCATTTGTGAGACCATTTGAGCCGGTTGGCAGTATCAGATGAGAAAGAAAAGCAATTTCAGTATTGATGTCTTCCCTTTTTAAGAGTTGAATTTTTGTTCCAATTTCCAGATCGCTGATTCCAAAATCACTTTGTGAGGTCGCATCGTTCTTAAGGTTTTCGAACTGTTGTACGAATCTTAATTCTATATTTTTTGTCAGACCATATCGCAATAGGGTGGTAGGAATTAAGACCTGTTTAATTAGCCCACTCTCTTCGTTACCGAAAAGAATTCCACTCTCAATTTGGAAACTTTTAAGTGGAATGGTGGTGGATGATTCAGTTTGGTCAGGTCTGTCTGTAATTATTTGCTGAGCACTTATCCCTAAGCTGTATACAGTCAAAATTAATAGTAATGCATATGTTTTAATCATCGTGTTGAATTTATTTGAATGATTTAGCTTTCCTCTAATGTACAAATTTATCTTATGAGCTGAAAGCATAATCGCTTAGTCCAGAGTGAAATAAAATGAATGTGCAAGATCTTGTGTTTTTCGGGTATTGAGCATTAATGGGAGGCTCAGGGCTTTTTCTTCATTAATCTGCAGTTTGTTCCCGTCAAGTGGCGGAAGTTCCCTGCAGTGTGCAGCATGGTTCCGCCCACCGGCGTAAGGCCTCTGAAGTGTTTTTGAAGGTTCAGAAGAAGAGTGAGAGCTTCACTTAGTTGTAAAGCTGCCCCAGATATGTTATCTGGGGTAAAGGAGCTGGCGATTTTTAATCGTCTTTAATGGAAATCGAAATTTATTTTTCAGGGATTATATAACATGTTAATGAGCTTGCGAGTAATCCCCAACTCAGAACCTGCAGATTGAAAATCTGCAGGAGCGAGCAACTATATTAACTATTATGAATCCTTTTCCTTCTTTTCTTTAGGGATTTTGTAGAATATTTTGCTTACGATTTTCCAGCCATCTTCAAATTTTATCAGCGATAGGTAATCGATGAATTTTTTCTCGTCACCCTCGTAGAATTCTATTTTCGAGGTGGCTACATTTCCAGTCACATCAACAAACAAAAATTTGATGGTTGTGAACTCGTCCTGGAAAGCATACTTCTTCGTCTTTTTGCCTTCTTTAGCGTTTTCAATCCAGTTGTAAATGGGATATTTCCACATTGTGTTACCCTTTCCGGCTCCCATAAGATTAAAACCAGGGTGAAAGCCTTTATTAACAGCTGCCTCGTCGGCATTATTGCAAAGCCCATCAACATAAGCTGTTTGAATCACTGATTTTACGAGTTCCTTTTCTTTCTGAATGTCATCCTGGGCGAATGAAATTGAAAAGGTAGACAATAAACAAATCGAAGCTAAAATGAGTCCTTTCATCATGTAGTGAATTTAGATTAGTATTGTTTGATTTTTATGATCACTAATTTAGTAAAACTTATTGATAATTAATAGTTTGTTTTAGAGTAGAGGTCTGTTCAGCTCCCAGGATATCTTATCTTGTGTCAGGAGTTGGCGATTTATTCACTTCGTTCATTAAGCGTGTTAGCAATTGCTTTTTATACGTATTCAAATTTGTTACATGGGGGATTTAAAATCCCCAACTCAGAACCTGCAGATTGAAAATCTGCAGGAGCGAGCAACTATATTAACTATTATGAATCTTTTTCCTTCTTTTCTTTAGGGATTTTGTAGAATATTTTGCTTACGATTTTCCAGCCATCTTCAAATTTTATCAGCGATAGGTAATCGATGAATTTTTTCTCGTCTCCCTCGTAGAATTCTATTTTCGAGGTGGCTACATTTCCAGTAACATCAACAAACAAAAATTTGATGGTTGTGAACTCGTCCTGGAAAGCATACTTCTTCGTCTTTTTGCCTTCTTTAGCGTTTTCAATCCAGTTGTAAATGGGATATTTCCACATCGTGTTACCTTTTCCGGCTCCCATAAGATTAAAACCAGGGTGAAAGCCTTTATTTACAGCTGCCTCGTCGGCATTATTGCAAAGCCCATCAACATAAGCTGTTTGAATTACTGATTTAACAAGTTCTTTTTCCTTTTGTATATCATCCTGAGCGAATGAAATTGAAAAGCTAGACAATAAACAAATCGAAGCTAAAATGAGTCCTTTCATCATGTAGTGAATTTAGATTAGTGTTGTTTGATTTTTATGATCACTAATTTAGTAAAACTTATTGATAATTAATAGTTTGTTTTAGAGTAGAGGTCTGTTCAGCTCCCAGGATATCTTATCTTGAGTCAGGAGTTGGCGATTTATTCACTTCGTTCAATAAGCGTGTTAGTAATCGCCTTTATTTGAATTTTATTCTGGGGGATTATAAATTCCAAACTCAAAACCTGCAGATTATTAACATGCTTAACGAGTTTACGAGTAAATCCTCAGGAGCCAAAAAGGGAACGCCCAACTTAATTTGTTTTTGGGCATAAAAAAAGCAGCCCGAAAGCTGCTCTTTATATTTTGTTATCTGTGGAGATGAATTAAAATTTCTCATCGTAGTTGGTCCAAAGGCCATCGCCAATTTCCCAGGCTTTTTCTACCACTTCGTTTCCAATTTCGATACTTCTATCGGTTAGGAAAGAACGACGTTTGCGTTTACTAAGTGATAAGTACTGCTCATCGATTTTAGCTTGCTCTTCGAAGTATTGCTTTTGTAGTGGCACAAATACCTTATCCACATCGTGACGCATATCGCCCCAGCGTTGTGCAGTAAGCGTGCTCAAACGGTTGAATGCCCACCAGGCAGACTTACGGGTGTAGCCCAAGCGACGGGCTTTCACTTTGTACGAATCTGCTAAATCAGTGGTTCCAGAGTAAACAGGAATGTAGATAGAAGTAGCCACATTATCCTGTGCTAACCATACGATTCCTCCGATATCATCAGGCATCCAGCTACGGCACTGAATAATGGTTGCATACATGGTGTACCAGCGGGCAATGGTTCGCTCACCGAGCTCGCCCCAACCGCCATTCACTTTAAACAGGCGATTCATACCGTAAGGCATAAATGGATTGGCAAAAGGAGAGATGGCTTCCTTACCATCTTTATCGGCTTGCTTGATATTTTTTACAAAGTTGAAAGGCGTACCTTCGTAATAGTCCTTGAAAATTTCAACCAGTTTCTCCATGGTCACCTTTTCATCAGGTTTCACTGAGAAAGGGAAATCCTTAGCTGTTGGATCTAAATCTAATGAAGGTGCAGCCATTGAAAGTACACGCCACTCTCTACGGCGAGAAGCTATAGAACGACGACTTTTAGGCGCGTAAGCATAATTCCAACGGAAGGTTTCCTTTTCAGGATTATACCAGCCATTGTCTTCTGCAACTTGAAAGATGTTGTCTGAAGCCATAAAGTAATCGCTGTTTTTCAAATCGATTTCCTTAATGGTTGATGCATTGGCGTTGACAGCTATATGATCATCCGGCACACGTTGTGCAACCCATACGGCTCCAACCTTGCCCTTACCAGGGCCGACAACTTCAAAGTGCCATACTTCTTGTTTATCGGCAATGGTTAATACTTCACCAAAATCTCTCCAGCCATATTGCTTTAATAATTCGTCGGCCATTTTAATGGCTTCACGAGCAGTTGTACAACGCTCCAACATCAACTGTTGCAAACGCTGACAGTCGATAATACAAGCTTCGGAATACAGTTCTTCACGTCCGCCAAAAGTGGATTCGCCAATAGCCAATTGCTTCTCGTTGATGCAAGGGTAGGCGGTATTTAAAAACTGGTAGGTGTTTGCAACCTGATCGATTTCCCCAATTTTTTTATGCTGATAAGTCGGCATGCGCAGGCTGTCGTATGCCGAGCGTTCGAATAGTTCGAATTTGCTGTCTTTGTCATGTTTTTTTGCAGGCGTAACCGACATCCAGGCGCGTGTGCGATGACTGTCGTCGGTGTGTGATGTGATTACCGAACCATCGAAAGTAGCCGCTTTCCCTACCGTAATGGTAGTACAGCCCTCGGGTACCCCATTTTGCCAGTCAGACTTGTCTTGTGCCATGCCAGTTGCAGTAGCGAAGCATAAACCGGCAAGTAGTAGTGATTTAAAAGTTTTAATAATCATGATTGTGTTAGTTGGTTGTGTATGAAAAAGAGACAATAAAGGCAGTTTGGCTGCTTATTGTCTCTTAGTTGTATTCTATTTTTTTTCCGGTTCAACCAGATGTATGCCATCCTCCTTGATTGTGATTAGGCGTTGCTTGTAAAGTAAACCGATCACCTTCTTAAAGTTTTTCTTACTCATTTGTAAGTTGTCGTATATCTCTTCAGGAGAACTTTTGTCGTTTAAGGGGAGAAAACCATTTTCTTTTTTTAATATTTCAAACAGTTCTTCGCCTACTCTTGGTACTTCAAGGTGATAACCTTGCTGTTGAAGGCTAAGATCGATCTTTCCATCAGGACGAACTTTCTTAACCCAGGCTTTGTACACATCACCTTCGCGAATGGCACCAAAAATCTCGTTATTATAAAGTATACCGATACCTTTATTATCAATAATAGCCGTATAGCCCAAATCAGAATGATGACCAATCATGATACTCACTTCTTGCCCCTCGGTGAACTCAGCATCTAAATCTTTAAGAATTTGTTCAAGTTTGGCAGTGGCAGCAATACGTCCTGTTTTTTCATCTACATAAACGTAAACCAAATAGCTGCGACCTTCTTCCATATCCATTTTTTGCTCACGGAAAGGACAAAGCAAATCTTTCATCAAACCCCAATCAAGAAAAGCACCTACTTTGGTAACAGCCTTAGCTCTTAACCAGGCAAATTCACCAACAATAGCATACGGCTTTTCTGTTGTTGCAATCACTCTATCTTCCGAGTCGCGGTAGATAAAAACCTTAATGGTATCGTCCAGCTGTGTATTCTCTGGTACATATCGTGTTGGTAATAGAATTTCGGTTTCGTCTTCACCCAGTAGGTAAACGCCAAAGTCGACCAATTTGGCAACTTTTAGATCGGCATATTTTCCAATTAAACTCACGTTTCTTTGTTTTAGTATGTAGTACATCGACTATAGTATCGAATGTGATACTATGGCTTTGTAAATTTTAACTTGTTATTATTCCCATTAGTAAAAGGGAAATTAGTGCTCAAAAGTACGCATCTTTTGCGAGAATGTTTTCAGATATCTTATTTTTAGATTTAGTAGCCAGTTTCCATCGCTTGTAGAGAATGATGTTCTGTCGACATTTTTTGAATTTATGATGCATAAAGCTCTAAAATAAGCTCTATTTTTGGGGGATTAAAGTAGCAGATATGACTTATGAGAACCTGGTAGATTTTTCGATACACCCATCAGACTTGAAACGTTTGGAGGACGGCTGGAAAGGTCTGAAAAAATATATAGACAAGAGCGACGCCGATGGTGTCGAATTATTAATTGGTTATGAAGCAGCTTCAGCTGATATCCCCAGGGAGATTGTGAAGAGTATTCATTTGCCTTTCTGGATTACCTGGCTCGATGTCTGGCGAAAAGGGGAGAAGGGCCTGAAGGCTTATTTTCCACCTATGCCTCCGGACCATATTCAATATTGTTGTGGAGGAAGCAGTCAGGCTGAGATGGTTGCCACTCAAAAAAAACTGTGGGAGTTTGCAGCTGATTTTCAGCCCAAGCAAGCTGTGATGCATGCGGCTCATGTGGAATTGGAACATGCTTTTACCCGCAAGTTTACTTATGCCGATGATGAGGTTTTGCAGACTTTTGCAGAACTATTGAATCGTACAGCCCAGGAATTCTCAGATGGAGAACCGCCTTGCACCATTGGCATAGAAAATCTCTGGTGGCCGGGCTTGAACTTCGAGAATGCCGCTTTGACTGATGATTTTGCAGGAAGTTTAGCCTTTGATAAATGGAATTTGGTTTTGGATACGGGACATCTGATGAACACCAACCCCAAATTACGTTGTGAGGATGAGGCTGTGGATTTTGTTTTGGAGAAATTAACTCAATTGTCGACAGAAATCAGAAAGAGGATTCAATCCATTCATCTGAATTTGAGTTTGTCGGGTGAGTACCAGTTGCAGCAAATTCGCAGGGGCTTACCAGCAGAATGGGCAAACTTGTCTCATGGTGAAAAATATACATCAGCTCGAAATCATGTGCTAAAAATTGATCAGCATCTGCCTTTCCAAAGCACGCGTGCAAAAGAGATTGTTGACTTGATTCAGCCACATACCATTGTTCACGAATTTATTACACCCACTATGGCTGAATATGATAGCCACTTGAATCTGCAGATGGGGGTGTTAATCTGATTTGGACTACAGCTGCCAATGTTGATTGTAAGTCATCTTGACCTTATTCCAGCCTTAAATAACAATTTATTAAAATCCTCAATGCTTTTGCGTTGAGGATTTTTTTTTGAGATAAAGAAGAATCTGAGATTGGAATTCATCAATCCTAAATTAAATGTTTTGTACATCACTTGATTTATGAGCAATTTAATTATGTCCTCGCTGCAATAATTGCCATCGAGCATAATATTTTGTATTTTAGGATAAGGTCATGTTGGTTTTCTTCTAGATTAAAATAGAGAAATCTAAATATCACCATTAAGCACTTCGAAGCAACATCCAATACTTCTAAACGCCACTGTCATGAAACTTAAAGCCACTATTTATCTGTCAGTCCTGATTCTCCTATTTATTAATATTCCTTTAAACGTAAATGCACAAGATACTGTGGCTACAGAAAAGGTATTGCAGATAGGAACAAAGGAGGCTCCGCCATTTTCATTTAAAAATAAAACTGGCAAATGGACGGGGATCAGCATTGAACTCTGGGAAAATATTGCTGAAGAAATGGGACTTAAATATCAATATCAGGAGCATACAGTAAAAGGGCTTCTGGATGGTGTGACGAACCATTCCCTCGATGCTGCTGTAAGTGCCCTAACGCTGACAACAGAACGAGAGGAACGATTTGATTTTACACATCCCTTTTACAATACAGGATTGGGCATTGCCGTACAAACCAAAAAAGGTAGTGTATGGAAGGCTGTCTTGAAAGAGTTCATGTCAACCGAATTTCTTGAGATTATTGGTGTGCTTATGGGTGCACTGATTCTGCTGGGGTTTATCATCTGGTTATTCGAAAGGAAGAAGAATAAAGACGAATTTGGAGGAAGCACAAAAGAGGGGATTGGATCCGGCATATGGTGGTCAGTTGTTACCATGACCGCCGTAGGTTATGGAGATAAAGTCCCTAAGACGCTTGGAGGCAGGCTTTTTGCTACTGTCTGGATGTTTACCGGCATTATCCTTATCTCAACTTTTATTGCAACCATTACCTCTATGCTTACCGTTTCGCAACTTGAATATGCCATAGATGGCCCGGAAGATTTAAGAATGAATACCGTCGGAATCATTCGTTATACCACCAGCGAAATTTATATGCAAGATAATCGCATTGTCTATATCCCCTATGATACCGTTACTGACGCTTTGGAAGCTTTAGATTTGGGGACTATTAATGCACTTGTTTACGATGCCCCCTTGCTTCAATACTTTATAAACCGGGATTATAAGGGAAAAATTGAAGTTCTGCCAAACACATTCCTGCGTCAGGATTATGGAATTGCACTTACTCAAGGAAGTAAATTCCGGGAACCTGTCAACCGGATACTCCTCAGGCGAATCCATCAGGAAGAATGGCAGGATCTGCTTTATAAACATCTTGGGGGACAAGAATAAGGACAAGTGTTGAATTTACCCGAAAATAAAAAGCTTAGCCTGATTAGGACTAGAACCTATTGAGATTAGCTGTGCATATTCACCTTTTCAAAAGAAATAATATCAATATTGATGTTCTAAATACGTTATGTGCCATAGTAATTGAATCATTTGATAAACAGTGAAGATCTTTTAAAATTAAGTTCCATCTGCGAAAAACAGTTTCAAATTTTAATCCAACTTTAGATATTTTCAAAAATTAACCAATAATTCATTTATCATGAAAAATTCAAGTCTTTTTAGAACAACAATCCAGTTAGTAGCAATTATTACACTCTGCTTGACTTTTAGCTGCCAAAATGTTGAAAAGTCAGGTGAGGAGATTGGAGCTAAAACTTTATCAGATGAAGATGTGGCAGCGATTAAAGCAATAGGACCAGCTCTTGATCAAGCAGCCCTAGCAGGAGATTATATTGTACTTACTGAGTTGTTTACAGAGGATACGACGTTAATGGGTCCGAATAGTCCAACAATTCAAGGTCGTTCTGCACTTATGGAATTGCTTGAATCTTCCGGCATGACTATATTGGAACATAAGGTTAGATTTGTGGAAGTCGGTGGTTATGGTGATCTTGCTTATGCAATATACACTTGGAATGAGACATTTAGATATGAAGGTGAAGAACCAGTTAAGGAAGAGGGAAAGATTCTTGGGATTCTTCGTAAGCAGTCTAATGGTTCATGGCTCATAGCAAAATGGAGTTGGAACTCTAACTTGTTATTATCTGATAAATAGCAATCTGTCGGTTTGAGTAAAGTGGTTATTATCCTCGTGTTGAAAAGCAATTTTTTTTTGAAAGACAGTTACTAAGTTGGATAAAGAAAATGCAAATACGGCACACAACATTTTGTATAAGTAATGGCAGAGAAAGTGCTAAATGTCAAGGTTTGTAGCCCACTCAAACTTCATCACGGTTTGACAGTAAAGTACCACGCAATCTGCCACTACTCATACAATTTACCGTAGCGGTAACCTTTCTAGTTTTTTAGATAATTGTATAAAATTTAGAGGTGATACAATTAAGGACACTTTTAAATACTTGATAGAGGTTAGGTTGTTGGTATTAAGAGATTAGAAGATTTTGTTTTTAATCCTGTTGGGACTACGGCCCAAACAAACGAAGCTTTTGTTTGGGCTTTTCTTATTTATAAACTTCGCAAAACCTGTAGCTTGTCCTGTTTGCTGAAGTCAAATGTCCTGATTCCTGTAGCTCGTCCTGTTTGCTGATGTCATATGTCTTGATTCCTGTAGCTCGTCCTGTTTGCTGATGTCAAATGTCCCCATCCTCGGAGATCGTCCTGTTTGCTGATGTCAAATGTCACGATCCCTGTAGCTCGTCCTGTTTGCTGATGTCATATGTCTTGATTCCTGTAGCTCGTCTTGTTTGCTGAAGTCAAATGTCCTGATTCCTGTAGCTCGTCCTGTTTGCTGATGTCAAATGTCACGATTCCTGTAGCTCGTCCTGTTTGCTGACGTCAAATGTCCTGATTCCTGTAGATCGTCCTGTTTGCTGATGTCAAATGTCACGATCCCTATACCTGAGAAGTTTATGAATTTCGTAGTCATCAATTTTTATTGGATTTCGATCTGGAATTTCGTTTTTCTCTTCGTTTCCGAATAGTTTTTTTGCTTCCTGTTTTTAATTAACATCATGTTTGAAGTGGACTTGTGCTTGTTTTAGTAGATGTCTGGTGTTTGAGATCTACTGTAAAGCTTGCGTGTTTGCAAAGATGTGGTTATGTGGTTTTTGGGTGGCTTGTTGTTTTGCTATTTAAAAGTGTTTGTTCTTTTTAAATTTTGTAACTTCTATAGGCGTTTAATCATAAAATATATAAACAGATGAGTTTAAGGATTTTAAGTCATGCAGATACCAACGAAGTTGGTAGTATTGCGAACAATTCGATTCAAGAGTTGCAAAAAAGCGACTGGAGCACAGATTTATATTTAGAAACGATTTTAGGTCATCTGAAGACTGAAACAGATGTTTTGACAGCGGCTGTCGGTATTGTTCGAAAGAGTGATTATACCCAACAGTTGCTTATACAGGATGCGATTTTCGATCAGGCTTTTATTGGTACAAAACATTTTGTTTATGCCAATACGTTTTCTTTGGATGAGCAAATTGCGACGAAAGCTCAAAAGGTCTGGTCTATTTTCGAGGCTCATGATCTTAATTTATATCGCCTGGGGTATGAGCAGCAAATATTTGTAACACATGCCCTCTTGAACGAACTCAACAAAACTGAAAATAGAAGCCTGGTCGATGCTTTAGATGGGGTATCTGACTACCTGACTGAATTAAATATCCAGAATAATACGCTTGAGGATTTGTATCAGAAAAGTAAGGAAGATGAAGCCGCAAAGAGTGCCGGTATAGCTCCATCTATACAAAAGAATTTAATTCGAGATATACTTAATCAAGACTTATTCCCTTATATAGAGGTGATGAGTAAAGCGAAACCTAAGATTTTTGGCGAGAGTTTTAATGTGATTTCGGAATATGTGGAGTCGATTAATATGAAAGTCAGAGCTCGCAAAACCCGTAGTGAAACTCAGCAGGAAGAAAAGAATAGTTAAAACCTTTATATCGTAATTCTGACAAGGATTCAGGTTCAAATCCCCCGGATAGTTCTTATTCGGGGGATTTTTCTGTCCGCCTGCTTTAGCAAGTGTGGAAGTCAATAATTGCAGTGTTGAAAAAAAGGGGATCACAGATCCTCCATGCGAAATCTGCAAATAGCATATCTGCGTAAGCGGCCTTATAGGGTTTTGCACATCACTTGTTTGCCGTTACGGGTACAGGCTTCAAAGCCCATTTTTTTGACATACTTCAAGTTGTCTTCAATATCTGAATCGCATACCACAGTTTTAATCTGGTGTTGCGAAAGCAGATCGCTAAGCTGATTGTAAAGGTAGTTGGCAACTTTAAAGTCGCGGTATTGTGGTAGAGCGTAATCCATGTCGATTTTAAATTCGTCGTTTTCAATTTCACCAATAAAGATACCTGCAACGGCCATATCGCGTAAAACAAATATGCTTAGTTTGCCTTTTGGAGTAACAAAATCAGGAAAGAATTTCTTGATGTCATTCTCATAAGATTCAAGATAATAGTTTAGGATCTCATCGTTGCCTTTGATTTCTATCAGTTTGAAATCTTCCTTTCGCTGATTAATCTTTACCAGGTAGTAAATGTTGGTGCAGACAATTAAAAAATTCAGGAATGCGACAGGATAAGCTTCAATCAGAATGCCATAAATTGTAAATAGTATGGCACCAAACATATTGTACCATCGGAGTTTTACTATAGATGCCATCAATAATGACACAAATACAATTATTGAAGCAGCATAACCTAACCATTCCAAAATAGAAATGCCTAAAAATTCTAACATAAAAATAAGTTTGTTCCACTGAATTTAATTCAGCAGAGTTAATAAATAAGATAATGGGATGGTTGAAATAGTAGATGCTATTTGAAGGCGCTACTAAAATAGATAAATTATCTGAAAAGGATAAATATTGAAAAGAGAGTTTTGGGGTTTGTCGGGGGTAAATTAGGTGTAATGTAGAATATAGTGAGTAATATTATTTATACCATATAAATAGCCCCGAAGGTGGCTAAATTTGAATAACCATCTGCGAAGCAGGTGGTGAAAATAAGATTGAAAAATCATTCCGCCTTAGGCGGAGATAATTCTAATGAGTTCACCCCCTTTCGGGGATGTAAATAAACTACATTAAGACCGCACTTGAAAAGTGCGGTTATTCAAATTTAACCACTTCGTGGTATACCATGTTTACCGACTATTAACATACTTGACGAGTCTGTGAGTAAATTTTAATGAAAGTCCTAAAGCTAGAGACTAGTCATTAGGAATAGGGGTTGCAGTTCGAAACTTTTGTACTTGGGGCGCAGGCGTTCTGTATTATAATAACGGTCGATATCGACAATTTTTTTTGAGCTGGTAACAATATCTATGGGGGCATTGTCGTAACGCCCATTTCTAAGGGTGACCAAACGACCATGTATGCCCTTGATAATCAAGTCAAGTGCCAGGTTGCCAAATGCCATGGGAACAATTGAGTCGATGGCATCGGGGTCGCCACAACGAACCAGATAGCCCAGTTTCTGATAAATGACATTCACCGGGACACCCTTATTGTATTGAAGTGATAAGTGTTTCATCTGTTCGGATACCCTTTCGCCAATGCCTCCCAGTTTTTTGTGTCCATAGTCGTCCATTTGGCTGTCCTGAAAAATCATTTCTTCACCCGTAAAAGCGGCTCCTTCAGAAATGAGAACAACTGAATAACGACTGGGATTTTTGAATCGATCCTCAAGCATGAGTTGTGTGAGCTGATTGATATCGAACTTATATTCGGGAATGACACATCGGTTGGCAGCCCCGGCAAGTGTTGGCAATATTGATGTGAAACCAGCATAGCGCCCGAATACTTCAAGCACCAGAAATCGTTCGTGAGAACCTGCTGAAGTTCTTAAACTATGGGTTAAGGAGATGGTCCGGGTGATGCAGGTGCTGAAGCCGATGCAATAATCCGTTCCGGGCACATCGTTGTCCATGGTTTTGGGAATGGCAATCACTTTAAATCCTTCCTTGTACAATCGAACGCCATAGCTCAAAGTGTCGTCACCTCCAATGGGAATCAGGTAGTCGATGTTGAGAAAGGCTAAATTGGCCAGGACTTCTTCGGTAAGGTCGTTAACTTCTGCATTGTATTTATCCTGCAAATGCATAGGAACACGGGACTTTGAAGTTTTTGATGGGTTGATGCGTGAGCTGTGAAGAAAGGTGCCACCTGTTCGACCGACTCTGTTGACCATTTCCTCAGTCAGAAGAGAATAATTTTCACTGTTATCAACTTTTTTATCCCTGATAATATCGATGAGGCCCTTCCAGCCCTTACGGATGCCCACAACGGTATAACCTTCGCGTAAGGCTCTGATGGTAACTGCCCGAATGGCAGGATTTAGTCCCGGCACATCACCACCTCCAGTTAATATGCCAATTACTCCTCTCGAATTCTTTGGTATTTTCATAGCGATATCTTTTCATCCTTAATCCCCTTTAAGTTAAGGCTTTTTTAGCTTATAAAGGATGGAGTCTTGAGATGAATTCAAGAATTTAAGAGGTCGGAATCTATTGCGAAAAGACGAAGGATAGAATATTGGCCCCCATTCTAAGAGCCTTGGTGTGGTTTTCCTGGGTGTCCTTATGTACCGATGGATCTTCCCAGCCGTCACCTAAATCGCATTCGTAGCTATAGAAACAAACCAGGCGCCCTTTGTGAAACAAACCAAAGCCTTGTGGCGCTTTGCCGTCGTGTTCGTGAATTTTGGGCAGGCCGGTTTCAAAATTGTAAACCTGATGGTAGATGGGATGGGAGTAGGGGAGTTCCACAAGTTCCTCTTTGGGGAAAACCTTCTTGATCTCCCGTCGGAAATAGGCATTTAAGCCATAGTTATCATCCACATGTAAAAAGCCCCCTGCTTCGAGATAGCGGCGTAGGTTTTGGGCTTCCTGATTGTTGAATACGATATTACCATGCCCGGTTAAGTGTACAAACGGGTAAGAGAAAAGCTCGTGACTACCCACTTCGACAATGGCAGGTTCGGCTTGTATGTTTGCAATTTTATTTGTGTGACAAAACTCAATTAGGTTAGGAAGTGATCCTGGATTGGCATACCAGTCGCCACCACCGTTGTACTTGAGTAGAGCAATGCGAACACTACTCTCCTGAGCGAATGAGGCTTGGTTCAGACAAAGGATCAGTATAAATAATAAGAATTTTGGCATGAGCTATTTTATTTACTGGTTAGCCAGACTTACAATATGACAGGCGACAATACCAGCTGTTTCTGCTCTTAATCGACTTGTACCCAAAGTGATTTCTTTGAAACCATTTGCTCGGGCTAGTTCTACTTCCTGAGGACTGAAGTCGCCTTCAGGTCCGATAAGAATCAGTGCGTTCTGATTGGGCATACAAAGATTTTTTAAGTGCGTTTTTTCACCTTTGTAGCAGTGTGCTATATATTTCTCCCCGTCAAAGGCTTGCTGAACCAGATCCTTAAATTTGGTGAGGTCGTTTAGCTTAGGGTGATAAGCCTTTAGGGATTGTTTTACTGCAGAAGTAATCACCTTGAAAAGGCGCTCTTTTTTAACCACTTTTCGTTCAGAGAACTGGCACAAAAGAGGAGTGAATTCATCGATGCCGATCTCGGTACATTTTTCCATATACCATTCGGTACGCTCGATGTTTTTAGTTGGAGCAGCAGCAATATGAAGCTTATAGTTTAGCTTCTCAAATTCCGATTTTGTCTCTATGCATTCTACAGTACATCTTTTGGGATGCGCATCAATAATTTTAGCGGTGAAGAGATTGCCTTTGCCATCAATCAGGTGGATTTGATCCTCTTCTTTTAATCGAAGGACTCTAACGCAATGTTTAGACTCTTCTTCGCTTAACTGGTAAAATTTATCTTGAATATCGGGGGTGTAAAATAAGTGCATTGTTGGATTTCTGATTGATGTGTTATTTTGTTTCTATGAAATATTTTTGCAAAAGTCCATTTTAGATTGAAACTTGTTGGAAAGTCCCGAAGGCGACTTAATTTGAATAACCGTCCATGTTATGGACAGTAAACTGTATCCAGAATAGAAATCCCTGAAAGGGGTTAATTCTACCAACAAGATTTGATACTAAAATGCGTGTATTTGTGTTTTTTTGTTTTCCCCTTGCAGGGAAAATGTTTTTACTGACTATAACCACCCATTTTATGAGTGGTTATTCAAATTTAGCTACTTTGTGGCACATTGTATTCACTTATTTAAAATCATATAGAGCTATTTGATTTATTTAAATTAAAGTCAAAGAACACAAGCTTGATTTTTATGATGTTTTTTTCTTAGAGTTCAAATCTTTCAATTATTTGTGATTTTAATTCCTGATATATGAATGTGTTTTTAATCATAAATCTCAAATCATCAATCGACAATTAAAAGTACGCTACCAAAAAACAGGCTCGTATATCGCCGCAAAAATAAAACTAAGAACGGATATAATTAAACCAAACATGAAAATAGTATACGAACGTCTGAGTAAATTGTATTTTTTTCCCAATACTACTCCTAAATAGTACTGATCTTTAATCAAGCTGTCGTATAAATTGTCATAATCGACCATTAATCCCTTTAGTGCTTTCGAATAATCCTCAACCTGCATCTTGTGAAAGTTCCCAAAAAACAGAAGGTTCACCTTTTTTTGCTCGACATCTTCCTGTGAAAAAGTTCCAGAAGTCACATTAGGTCTTGTTGCTAAAACAGAATAGACAATTGTAATTAAAGCGACGAACAAAAGAATTATGCATGGTATGATAAAATGAGGAACTTCCATGATATTCTTGTAAATGAAGAAGATAGCGGTGATGATTATTGAATTTACGGAAATCATTAAATTTGCTTTGTTATCAGCTATTGAGCTTAGACTAATTTGATTACGAGCTGTGACCTTAAACATGGTCTCAATTCCCCGTTGAGGCATTTTTAATTTCAGATTCTGATTTTCGAGCTTGATTAATTGGTCGTTGAGTTTCTGAATCTCTTTATTTTGGTAGGAATTAACCTTTTCAGTCACTTTCTGTATGTTGAGTTCTTTCTTTTTAGCCATCACTTTTTTGCCGTAGTCAGTTCGGTAAGAATGCTTCTTTAAAAAGATAAGCGTCTCCTCCCAATAGGCTTTTATAGAGAATTCATGATCGATTAAAGCAGACCTCTCTTCACGAAGTTTGTCTGATGATTTCATGAAGTTTTTTGAAGCCATATGTTGTAAATCGGCATCGCAAAGGACCTTGGATATCGGACAATCACATGTTTTATATGGAATCTTTGTGTTGCTGATTGCACAGATAACCTGTCTGATTTTTTCGTCAGGATAGTCTTGTTTTTTTAAGAAGTCTTCAGCTATTTCAGCACTGATAGACTCGTGTTTTATAAAGCCTTTAAAATAACCCGTATCATGAAACCAGGCAGCCAGAGTCAGGATTTCCATATCTTCTTCTGAAAATTCCATGATCGTCGCAATCTTTTTTGCATGTTTCACGACGTTTTCGGTATGTTCTAAATTGTGATAAGTATAGATGGGTTTGTGATTCTTTTCAAAAAAATCTTTAACGAAAGTTTCAGCTTGCTTTATAATTGACATATGCTTTTGTGTTGAAATCAATAAAATACAGGTGACTAAAGATAGTAATAATCTTGATTCCTTAGAGAATACAGTCTGTTTGTCTGTTTTATAGTTCAATGTCCTCCTTGATTTGTCAATTTTAAATTACGAAGAATTTGTGAAAATGAAGCGCCTGTCTTACCATTTGTTTTAATGGTATAATTGGGAAAATGCTAGGGTTTTGTTTATTTTTATCGTTGAATTCAATATTTAATTATGCTCCTGTTTAAGAAAGTTAATCTTTTGATTTTATTGGCCTTCAGTGTGGCTTTTGTTGCTTGTTCGAAGAACAAAAAAAGCAAAACGAAGTGCTTCCTTTCAGAAAGCTATTCCTATTTTCCTTATACTATTAATCAGCCATCGCTTACATATGTCTTAACCAATAATTTACGTGAAATATCAGGTTTGAGTTTTAAGGAGGGAAATAAATTGCTTTGTGTTAATGATGAACAGGGCTACATTTTTGAATATAATATACAGGAAAGAAAAGTTTCTAAAAGAGTAAAGTTTGGGAAAGCGGGAGATTATGAAGGTGTAGAGCTGGTAGGGGAGGATGTTTTTGTATTGCGTAGCGATGGAAAACTAATGCAGATTAACGATTTCGAAAATGCATCTTCAGAAACGATAAAAATTAAAACGGGATTGAGTGCCGCAAATGATACTGAGGGGCTGGCCTACGATTTAACTTCCCATAGTTTACTGATTGCTTGTAAAAGAAAAGCTGGCGATGATCCTGATTTAGCAGGGAAGCGAGCTGTTTATCGTTATTCTTTGAAAGATAAGAGACTCAGTTCTACAGCCAGTTTTCTTATCGATCAGGCTAGTCTGAAGCATATTTTGAAGCTCGATGCTTATACCCGATTTTCAAAAAAAATACTTAAAGCCCTGGCCCCTTCTAAAGGCGGATCAACTTTTCAACCCTCGGGTATTGCCGTTCATCCTGTTACTCAAAATATTTATGTGATTGGATCGGTTGGGAAATTACTTTTGGTGTTAAATCCGAAAGGAGAACTATTGGCCGTGAACAGATTGAAGCGAAAGATCTTTCCGCAACCCGAAGGTATTTGCTTTGCCCCTGATGGGAGTTTGTTTATTTCTACTGAAGGAAAAGGAGCCTCGGCTAAAATTTATCGGTTTAAATACAGGCCGATGTCGGAAAATTAACCGAAAGCCCTTAATTGAAACCCTTTCCTTTCATTTTTGAATTAGATCATTTTGTTTTTAATAGCTATGATAAAATATATTCTATATCTGTTTTTAAGTCTGATTTCTCTAAATCTTTTTGGGAATTCCGTACAGGGGATACCAGACAGTACTCGCTTGATACATTCTGTTTATTTTGTTGGTGACCTGGGGGAAGCTCCATTGGTTGATGCGAATATGGATATGCTGCAAAAGCAACTTTTTCGGTCAGGAAAACAAGGGACCCTGGTTGTTTTAGGTAATACCATATCGAAAGAATATCTGAATCAGGAGGGTGATGATGAAGAGATTGATAATGAGGATTTGAATAAATTTCTTGGGCTGGTAAAAAAAATTGAGGGTGAAGTTGTCTTTATTCCCGGAGATCAGGAATGGAATTTGAGCCGAAAGCATGGATGGGAATCTTTGATGAATTTCGAGAACTACGTTGAAGATTTTCTAAATAGAGGAGATGTTTTTATACCATCGGGCGGTTGCCCTGGCCCTATTGAAATAGAACTGAGTGATGATATTGTTCTTTTGGTTATCGATTCGCAATGGTGGTTGCATTTAGGTGAAAAACCTGAAGCCGAATGTGGATTCGAAAACACAACTGACTTCTTAATTCAATTAAGTGATGTGTTTAAACGAAATGCGAATAAGAAGCTGATTCTGGCGAATCATCATCCCCTGTACAGTGCTGGCAATCATGGCGGGAACTTTCCTTTTCCCGGGCCAGTAGAATTGTATCGAAAATTAATCGGAACACCTCAGGATTTCGCCTCTCCATATTACAGGCAGATGCGTCATTTAGCAAAAGACATGACTGGCAAATCTCCACGATTGATTACTGTTTCGGCTCACGATAACAGTTTGCAATTTAAGCAGAAGGACGATTCTTATCATATCGTTTCGGGCTCAGGGGCTAAGGCTGATTATGTCGCCGAAGGGAAAATGGATGTTGCTTTACGTGAGATCGGTTTTTCGAAATTGAATTTTTATGAAGATGGTAGCGTGTTTTTAGAGTTTTGGACAGTAGGGAGATATGGCGAAAAAGCACCTCGCTTGGCTTTCTATAAATTTTTATATCGACATGTACCTGTATCGGATGATGAAATATTAAAGCTTCACCGTCAAATAGACTTTTCAGATAGTACAATTACTGTAGCTGCCAGTCAGGTTTACAATACCGAAAGTAAGTTCAAATTGAATTATTTGGGCAATAATTATCGAGAGGTTTGGAAGACCCCAATTCAAGTGCCTGTTTTTGATATTGGGAAAGAAAAAGGAGGGCTAAAGATCTTGAAACGGGGAGGTGGACAGCAAACACGTTCTTTGAGACTGGAAGCTGAAGATGGGCATCAATATGTTTTACGATCGGTAGAAAAATATACTGAAAAGGCCATTCCTCCGAGTTTGCAAAAGACCTTTGCTGCACAAATTGTTCAGGATGGTATTTCAGAATCTTATCCTTATGCCGCCTTGGCAGTTCCTAGAATGGCAGAAGCTGCGGGAATTTACCATACCAATCCTAAGATCGTTTATGTCCCGGATGATCCTCGTTTTGGAATATACCAGGATGGGTTTAAAAATGAACTGTATTTATTTGAAGAACGTGCTGCCGGTAATTGGTCTGGTTTTGAACTCTTTGGCGGTGCTGAAAAAATTCTCAGTACTGATAAAATGTTGAAAAAGCGCTACAAAAACTCCAATCTGATTGTTGACGAAGCTTCCGTTTTACGTGCCCGCTTGTTTGATATTTTGCTTAATGATTGGGACAGACACGATGATCAATGGCGCTGGGCTATGTTCGAAAAAGATGGAAAAACAATCGCTCGTCCCATTCCTCGCGATAGAGATCAGGTGTTCTTTTTTAGCGAAGGTAAATTGCCAAAGTTGATGCGTCGCAAATGGCTGATTCCAAAATTTCAGGTTTTTGATTCGATTATCGAAAATGTAGTAGGGCTTGGCTTTAATTCTCGTTATTTCGATCGCAGTTTTTTGTCATCTCAAACGCGTAACGATTGGGTGACTGCTGCTCAGGAATTGAAAAACAGACTAAGTGATGAGGTGATTGAAGCTGCTGTGGGTGATTTACCTGCTGAAGTATTATCGCTGTCAGGAGATGTTCTGGTTTCTAAATTAAAAGCCAGAAGAGATCAATTGCCACAAATGGCTGATGATTTTTATTCATTTCTGGCAAAAGATGTTGATGTTGTTGGAACTAACGAAAGTGAACTGTTTCAGGCCAGCTGGAGAGATGATGGGAGTTTGAAAATTGAAGTGAATCATCTGTCTAAAAAAGGAAATGAGAAAGGGCAGATTTTTGCAAGAACGTTTAAACCAGATGAAACTAAAGAGGTTCGTCTGTTTGGTTTAAAAGGGAAAGATCGTTTTGAAATCAAAGGTAGGGCACCTGCTAATGCCGTGAAATTGTACGCTGTTGGTGGTAAAGGGAAGGATCATTTCCATTTAGAGGAAACAAGGAGAAACAATCTGAGTGTTTACGATAAGACGGGAACACAGATTGATGATCAGGCTAGCTTTCGAAATAAAACGTCAGGTAGTTCCCTGGTAAATGTTTATAACAGGAAAGCTTTTAAGTATGATGTGTTAAGCCCCATGTTCAATGGGAATTTTGTTAGTGATGATGGGCTCATATTGGGAGCCGGCTTTAATTATACTTCCCAGGCTTTCAGGAAAGAACCCTTTGCTTCGAGACATAAGTTTTTGGTTAATTATGCCTTTAGGTACCCTTCTGTAGAGATTAAATATGAAGGTGAGATCAATTCAGTTTTTAGAAATTTCGATTTTATTGGAAGTGTGAATTATAATTCGCCCAATTTCCAGGGCTATTATTACGGACTCGGCAACAAGAGTAAAAATCCCAAGTCTGACGATCTTGAGTATAATCGTATGCGTTTCGAAAAATTAATTGTGAATCCTCAGCTTCGATTTAATTTTGACAATAATCATCAAATTAAAATGGGCCTGTTTTACGAGCAATCAAGGCTGCAAGAGTCTGGGAATCGGTTTGTGACAGACTTTGATAACCCGAATAATGATTTGGATCCAGTGAAGGATTTTTCAACAAGGAAATATTGGGGAATAAATATTAATTATATTTGGGATTCGAGAAACTCAAAAGTGCTTCCATCTCGGGGTATCTATTGGCAGTCGGGATATCAATGGTTCAGGGGAATAGAAAGGTATGACAATAATTTCAATCGGATTTCAACTGATTTAAGGCTTTATTTCAGTTTCAGTCCTCCGGCACGTAGTGTCTTGGCTGTTCGGGTTGGAGGGGCTAATAATTCCGATGGTTATTCGGTATTTCAGGCTAATAAACTGGGATTAAAATCTAACTTAAGAGGTTTTCCTCTCGATAGATTTGCCGGGGATGCCATTTTTTATCAGAATACCGACTTCAGGTTTCGCGTGTCGAAATTCAGGTCGTATTTGTTAGCAGGTGAGTTTGGTATTCTGGCTTTCAATGATTTTGGGCGGGTTTGGCTTGAAGGAGAGCGATCAGATACCATACATCATGGTTATGGAGCTGGTTTTTGGCTTTCTCCTTTTAAGTTGATGGTATTAACGGCAAATTTTAGCCGTTCTGTAGAGGATGAAATTTTTTCATTAGAATTTAAATATATGTTTTGATATGTTTAGTTCAAGAGAGAATGAAAAGACAAATTTTATGATGATATTGACGTGCAGAATAAAATAATAAGATTAGGATGGTAGATCAAGATAAGTCAAAGTATAAGATCCTTTTGGTGGAGGATGATTTTATAAATGGAAAAATAGTTAAAACACTTCTCGAAAAAGCGACTTATCAGGTTGAATGGGTCAAAAATGGGAAAGAAGCTCTGGATAAGTTGATTCCAAATTCCTCGGACTATTCTTTAGTTTTAATGGATATTCAAATGCCAATTATGAATGGCTATGAGGTAAGCTCCACACTTAGAGAAATAGGTATTCAGATACCGATCGTGTCAATGACTGCTAATGCTTTTTGTGATGAAAAGACCAAATCAATGGAAGCTGGAATGAATGATTACATCGCGAAGCCAGTGACAAAAATTGGGCTTCATGAAATTATTGAGAAGTACTTGTAAATCATATTGAATGTAAGAGTAGCTCATTTTTTTGAATGTGCTAATAATTTAAATAATTGCGGATGAAAGTTTGTATTGCTGAGAAACCAAGTGTTGCACGTGAAATTGCGATCATTTTGGGAGCCAAGAGCCAGAAAAATGGGTATTATGAAGGAAATGGCTATCAGGTTTCCTGGACTTTTGGGCATTTGTGTACTCTGAAAGAGCCTGGTGAATACAATCTGAATTGGAAGTACTGGCATATCAACGATTTGCCTATGATACCCGGACGTTTTGCGATTAAGGTAATTGACGATACGGGTGTGCAGAAACAGTTTGATATTTTGGAAGAACTCATAGGTAATGCCGAAGAGGTTATAAACTGTGGTGATGCCGGCCAGGAAGGAGAGGTGATTCAGCGTTGGGTGCTTCATAAGGCGAAATGCAATGTGCCAATAAAACGCTTGTGGATATCCTCACTTACAGAGGAAGCTATTCGTGATGGCTTTCAAAATTTACGAGAAGGAAAAGATTTTGACAGACTATATGCAGCGGGCTCATCAAGAGCGATTGGAGACTGGTTGCTGGGCATGAATGCGACCCGACTGTTTACCCTTAAGTATGGAAGTGGAAAAAATGTACTTTCCATTGGTCGTGTACAAACGCCAACCCTGGCATTAATTGTGAATCGACAAAAAGAGATTGATAATTTTGTACCTCAAGCCTATTGGGAGCTCAAAACAGTGTACCGCGAAGTTACCTTTTCGGCAACACATGGACGATTTGAGAAGAAAGAGGAAGGTGTTGAGTTTTTGAGTAAGATAAAATCAGAAGCTTTTGAAGTTGTTTCTTTTGAAAGAAAGGCTGGTAAAGAATTGCCGCCTCAATTGTATGATCTGACTTCATTGCAGGTGGATTGTAACCGTAAATTGAACCTTTCAGCAGAGGAAACTTTACGAATTATTCAAAGTTTATATGAGAAGAAGTTAACCACTTATCCCCGTGTTGATACAACTTATCTGACCGATGATATTTATAAAAAAATTCCGGAAATACTTAAGAAGTTAACGCCTTACAAGGAGTATACAGAGGTATTGATGGGTGAGAAAATACGAAAATCGAAAAAAGTATTTGATAATAAAAAGGTAACCGATCACCATGCTATTATTCCTACAGGCGTATTGCCCTCAGGCTTGCGATACGAGGAAAAGCAGGTATACGATTTGGTGACCCGTCGTTTTATTGCTGTTTTCTATCCTGATTGTAAGGTTAGCCACACCACAGTGTTAGGAAAGGTGACCAATATCGATTTTAAGGCTACTGGTAAGCAGATTGTTGAGCCTGGTTGGCGTGTGCTTTTCTCTAAGGATAGTAATGTGGGTGAAGGAACGATTCTACCTGTATTTGAAAAAGGAGAGAGTGGAGAGCATGTACCCGATTTGGCTGAGAAGCAAACTCAACCACCAAAGTATTATTCTGAAGCAACATTGCTGAGAGCTATGGAAACAGCTGGCAAGCAAGTGGATGATGAGGAGTTGAGAGAGCTAATGAAAGAGAATGGAATTGGACGTCCATCTACCCGGGCAAATATTATCGAAACCCTTTTTCGACGCAAATACATCAAAAAAGAAAAGAAACGCCTTGTGGCTTCGGTTGCCGGGATTCAATTGATTGATACCATTCAGAATGAACTGTTAAAATCTGCAGAGCTGACTGGGATGTGGGAGAAAAAACTAAGAGATATTGAGCAGGGAAATTATGAGGTTGATCAATTTATGATCGAATTAAAACAGATGGTTTTCAATATCGTTAAGGATGTTAAATCCCGTATAGATATTAAGAAAATTGCCGATATTGAGGATGAAAAAGAGAAACCTAAAAAGAAGACTCCTCCTATGGAAAAGGTTTTGACTTGCCCCAAATGCAAGGATGGAAAAATTCTTAAAGGGAAAAGTTCCTGGGGGTGTAGCAATTGGAAAAATGGCTGTGATATCAGATTACCTTTCGAATTTCAGAACAAAAAACTTACTGATAAGCAAATTGAAGCCCTGGTCTTAAAGCAAAAAACGCCTAAGATAAAAGGTTTTGAGATTGATGGAAAAAAACAAAATGGGGTTGTCGTACTGGACCCTTCATTTGAACTGAATTTTATAGCCGAAGAGGCTGAGGTGTGGAAATGCCCCTTGTGTAAGGAAGGTGTTTTGATGAAAGGGAATGCAGCATATGGTTGTTCAAACTACAAGCAGGGTTGTCGATTTATTGTTCCTTTCGAGTTTATGGGGAAAAAGCTGACCGAGGCTCAAATAAAATCTCTTGTAACCGATAGAAAAACGAAATTAATTAAAGGCTTTGTTAATCCTGAATCTCAAGAGAAAATTGATGGGAAACTTATCGTCGATAATATGGGAAAGATTGTTTTTGGAAGACAATAGCTGAACAAGGATGAATTTGAAAAAGGTCAATTATATATTGACCTTTTTTATTTTAATAGGAATAATAGATGTATGCTAAAGCCTACTAATCAGCCAGTCTGTTAGGGAGCATTAGGTCATGCCACGAAAGGTCTGCTCCATCTGGGAATATCATTGGGAAATAAGGATTTCGAGTCTTCTGGTATATCGCTGCGTAAAAATCCGAAGAATCTATTTCTTCAACATTTTAGGGTAGACATAAAATGTTAATTCACCGGAACGTCCATCAATATCCGACCAATTATCTGCATTGAATTTAATGCCAATTGCAGTTCCTGTTGGAACATGACGATAGCTCTCGTCAAGCAATTTAAATGCCCAGGAGGCAATGGCGGGATTGTGCCCGAATACCCAAACCCGATCGAGATGACTTGCATGATATTGTAACATATCTAAAAATTCCTGAGTGCTAAAACCATCGTAGAGTTGATCAATCTTGAGAATATTATTCTGAGCAATATTAAAACAGTCAGCAAAGAGTTTAGCGGTGGCTATGGCTCTATTAGCAGGACTGGAAATCATAAGATCTGTCTCAACCCCTTTTTCGAATAAGTAGTTTGAGATCAAAACAGAATCTCTAATCCCCCTATCAGTTAAATTGCGTTCGAAGTCGCTGATTTCATCGTGAATGACTTCAGTTTTAGCGTGGCGGGTTAAAATGAGATGTTTCATATGATTTTATTTTAATATCTTGGGTAGTCTGAAGTTGCTAAGTGTGTCTCTTTTAGGGTGTTAAAAAGCTTCCTGTGCGGTTTTTTTTTATTTCAGATTAATCAAGTGGGTTTCAAGGTTTGTTTATTGTACTCTTTTGCTTTGAAAGTTCCTGTTTGTCTTTTGTTTGCTTCTTTTTCAAAAACTTAAGGATTTCCTTCTGAGCTCTAATTCTTTTAGTGTCCGGATTTACTTCAATACTGATATTCTCTAAACGTGCATTTATTAGTCGGGCATTCGTATTATCGCTAAGTTGGATATTCAGAATGTCAATTAGCTCTTTTTTTAAGATAGGGTCTTCAATAGGGAAGGCACTTTCGATTCTTCTATGCAGGTTTCTTGACATCCAGTCTGCTGAAGAGAGATAGATGTCTTCAGTACCATTGTTGTAAAAATAGAAAACCCGGGCATGTTCTAAGAATTGATCGACAATACGGATAATTCTGATATTCTTCGAATAAGGTTTACCTGGAATTAAACAGCAAATACCTCTGACAATCAGATCGATTTTAACTCCTTTTTTACTGGCTTCGTAGAGCTTTGTAATCATCCGACGCTCTTGTAAACCATTCATTTTTAGAATAAGGTAACCCTTACCTCCATTCTCAACATTCTTTATTTCACGATCGATTAAATTTAAAAATTCGTCTCGCATATTGAACTGTCCAATCAGGAGTTTATTGAATTGGCATTCAGTTTTTTGGTTCTCCAAATAACTAAATAAAAGTTTTAACTCGCTTATTATTGCTTGGTTACAAGTGAAAAAACCATGATCAGCGTATATTCTGGCTGTTTTTTCATTGAAGTTACCTGTGCTTAAATAAGCGTAATCCTCCTTGTCGGATTTGCGAATGACAAGGGCAATTTTAGCATGAACTTTTAATCCTGGTAGACTGTATATGATTTTGACACCTGCTTTGGTCATTGCTCTTGCCGAGAGCATATTAGCTTCTTCGTCGAATCGGGCTTTTAATTCAACAAGTACAGTTACTTTTTTTCCATTAAGTGCTGCGTTGATTAAAGCGTTGACCACAGCCGAATTTTCAGCTACACGATACTGTGTTGCTTTAATTTCCTCAACCTTTGGATCGATAGCAGCTTCGTTTAAAAATCGAATAATATACTCGTAGCTCTGATAGGGGAAATGAAGTAAAATATCTCTTTTATGTATGGATCTGAACATTGATTTGCTCTCACCAAGTTCTTTTACTTTCAGAGAGTGAAAGTATGAGTTTTCCAGCTTAGGATCTGCAGGGTTTGGAAACTTGAAGAAATCCTGGAAATTATGATATCGAGCGCCTTTAACAAGTTCGTTACTGGTTAAATTAAACGCGAGTTTTAATAAATTCAGAAAATCGCGGGGGATATTCTCATCATATAAAAAACGTGATGGAAGCCCGGTTTCGCGCTTCTTTAAATTTCGTTCAATCATATTCATGATATTCCCAGAATATTCATCTTCAATTAAAATATCGGCATCTCGACTCATTTTAAAACTGTAGGCTGAATCTATTTTAAAGCCCGGGAAGACCACCTTCATGTGCAGTTTAACGATATCATCGAGAAACATGATGTGATGTTTTTCATTGATTGCCGGCAGCTCTATGAATCGATCGAAACGGTGACTGGGAATTTTTACAATGGCATATTTAGCCCGTTTGGGCTTGTCTGGATTATCCTTTTTGCCCCTCTTTTTGTACAGTTTTACTGCCAGATAGATCGCGTTGTTTTGTAAAAAGGGTTGTATCTGTTTTTTTAAAAGCAGCATGGGCTGCATGTGGGGCAGTAAATTGTCAAGGAAAAATTCTTTAGTAAATTCATAGTGTTCATCGCAGAGTTTTTCTCCCTGCATCAACACAATATTATTATCAAGCAATTCAGGTATAATTTCCTTAGTGAAAATCTGGCCAAATTCAACTTGTTGCTTGTGTACTTTCTGTTGTATTTTCTTAAGTGTAATATCGGGGTTTTCTCTCAGCTGCATTTTGTCAATCGCAGGGAGTTCAGTGAATCGTTGGTAAGATGCAACACGTACGCGATAAAATTCATCGAGATTGGAAGAATAAATAGCAAGAAATTTAATCCTTTCATAAAGAGGTAAATCTTTATTCCTTGCTTCATCTAACACTCTCTTGTTGAATGATAACCAACTTAAATCGCGATTAAAAAACTGAGATGCTGACATATTAGTGATTGATTCAAATGTGTACTAACAAAATTATAAAATTTTATTTAGGCTTTACTTTCTAACCTTATAAATAAAACTTGAATCTAGGGCAGGTTGAACTGTCCTTCGGAGCTTTTGTTTTCAGTTATTTTCTTATCGATTTCATGGAGTTTCTTAAAGCGATTAACTTTTGATATAGGAGCCAAAACGAATAGATAATTCTTTTTGGTGATCGGATCTCTGTATCTCCTTTCATCTTCCTTGACTTCCTCCATGGCAATATTGATTTCATGAACAGAAGATCTCATGAAAACAACCTGACTTTGATATTCGAAATAAAACCAGTTGCCATCGTCAAGTTCCATGTAGATATAAAGGCGATTTCCCCGACTTCTTTTTCTAATTTCAATTTGGCCTTTCACTGTGCTGTTTACAGTAGAATTAAGAATGCTTCCTATTTCAAGTTCTCCTACAGAGTAATATGCTTTTGTTTTTGGATCCCATTTTAGTTTCACCCTGTTAAAGAAAAGGGTTTGAACCAATTCTTTAGGTGTGGCGTTGTATGAACTGGTTGTTTTTATCTCTTTGGTAATCTTCTTCGACTCAGAATCAGAAAGAAGAAGAGGGAGCGTTCTTAGGAAATCGTCATTGTCAAGATTACTGGGTCTTAATATTGAATTTGAAAAATGTTTATCCATGAGTTTTAATAGCTCTTCCGAGAAAAAGAAATTAAAACCTAAGCATGTATTAATAGTCACCTTCTTTTTTTCTGACTCATAATTGACGATTCCTGCTGCGGTGGTTTTTATATGTCCCAATTGAACTCCTAGATTAATTAGACCTTCTCCTTTTAAGTTGCAATTATTCATATTATACGAAATGAAATTCCCGGGCTGATCTAAATTTTTCAATTTATTCTCACTGGCAATCTGATATGCATATTCTTTTTTGTTGAAAGTAAGATAGCCATTGACTGTGATTAATGGATTATCCGTATAAAATTTTCGTGTAGACAGAAAAGCAGGGTAGATGTGTATCGAATCATTAGTAAGATATAATGAATTGAATAGTTTCACATCCTTTTTATCCCTACCAATGGTATCAATAGGAATCAGAATGTCCTGAGGGTTTATAGGCGCATTAAAGTTTAACCATCTGTTTTCGATATTGTCACATTTGTTGTGAATTTGCGTTTCGCCATTGAATCTTAAATGCTTTTCCTGTGCTGAAAGATGTACTTTCCCTTTAAAGTCAAAATCAGGACTCAAAGTAAAGGACATACTTTCAGGTAATGAGCCAGATGCTATAGTTTGGCCAGTAGAATCAACACTAACTTCATCAAAATAAATATCCTGTTCTTCATCAAGTTCATCTTTGTAAGTGTAGAAACCTGATCCGGTGTAATTCCTCTTCCCTTTAACAATCACCATTGCATCTGTAATTTCATGAAAATGCTGTAAGGTGTCGGCTAGAATTTTACAGTTGCTGAGTGGAGCTAAATAACCATTGTTTTGTATGCTTATATCTCCATGAAGAGGGAGTATATTGGCATCCGCTACATTTAACTTTTCAACAAATTTGGCTGAAATCATATAATTTGTTGTGTCGTATACGGCATATGGTGTTTCAAAACTTAAAGAGTCTTGATCGAAATGTGTTGAAATAAAAGTGTTGAATGAATTACTTGGTAAAGATTTTATATTACCCATTTCCCATAGTTGGTTCAAATGTGCTAATTCTTCACTTCCGAATTCAATCTGGTCATTCGTCATATTCCATTTAAAACTATTGAGTTGACAGATGTAGTTATTCGAAGGGAAACTACTGTAGTTGTCTTCTATGGTACTAATAAAACTGCTTCGTTTGATTTCTAAATCAATAATAGCGTCACAATATCCTGCTTTGAAAGAATAGCCTTCTTCACTATTATTTAAGAGTTTGAAATTACTCTTATCTGCAGTAATCCTATTTCCTGAATAGTTGTAATGGTCTGAAGTAAATGAGCCATTAGCATAGACCAACTCCCCTGAACCATCCATTTTGTCATTTGTAAGGTTAACTATACCTGAAAGAGTAGCTTGACCTTTGTACATGCTTAAAGGAGAATCTTGACCTTGACTCTGAATTTTGAATTGGTCTTCGTTGGTTTGCCATTCAACCCAAATGTTTTTCCCACTTATGTCAGGATGTGAGTAGGGGGTGCTTTGTGCCATAAGGGTGTACGAACTTGCCTTACCTTTTGCTCTATCCGGCAAGAAAACGAAATGATCAGAAGTAATTTTAGTCTTTTCTTCAGTAAACGTTCCTTTACCCCATAATCCATCATTGTTTAGAAAAAGTGAATCGGTGAAGTTTGCTTTGTTGTATACTGAAACACCATCCTTCTTTATCGCATGAGCAAAACCTATTGAATTATCATCATTTACAATTAATGTCTCGCGAAAGGAGGGGACTATTCCACCAGACTCAAATTCGCCTAAGAATTGAATATCTTGTTGAGATAATTTATTGATGTTGTCGATTGTAAAAGGATCTACCTTAATAAAGAACTTATCTTTTTTATATGCTCCATTTTGAATATCAGCTTTTTCGTAAAAAACATAGGATGAATCGTAGGAATTAAAAATTGGATATTGTTCCAGATACTGGTTCCCCGATTTGTTTGAAGGATCATCAATCAAAAGGTTAGCAGTCGTATTCTTCACAATATTTTCAAGAAATATGGCATTTCTTCTGGCAAATTGACCTGTATCATCACTTGGGATATAGTTTTGAAGAGAATCAACCATCCCCATGTCAATTTTAAAATCATCATAGGAGAAGTTGAAATTTTTGCCATACATTTTGAGTGGTCCAGCCTTGACCAGGCCATTGAATTCAAAATCACGATTTTGTTTAACCAATAGTTTTCCTTCGCTTGGAAATAAGATCACCTTTTGTGAATTACTAACTGAAATTTGATCTACTCCGTTAACTTGTAATTCAAAATTTTTCAAATTCAGAGTGGCTTCATCCTGCATAAGCCCTGTTTTTGATGTAAAGCGAATCACATCATAATCTTGTTTACCCATGGCAGCTGAGATGTAATCGGCACTTCGTTTTTCAACGGTAATTTCATCTTTTGATGCATCGTAGTTGACAAAGCCCAGGAAAGATAGGCTAATGGCTTGTTGTCGAACCTGATTGATCGGTTTTTTTATATAATTGGCATATTCTACTGTACTGAAGGTGTTGGAGTACATGTATTCCGCACAAGCATTGAGTAAAACAAGGGGATGTTGGTCGTCCATGCCCTGAAGTCTCAGATAATGACTATTGGTGAAAAAGTTGATGGATTCAAACTTTGCCAGTCGGTGAGAGGCGCCTTTCATTTTCTGAAAATGAATGATATTTTCGTCTGTTTTCCAACGAAGAATACCAAAATCCATAATCATGTTGTGATAATTATTAAAATAGGGGCTCATGGACATACCAGTACCATCACGAGTCAGAATCAATTCTTTTTTTTCAGTAAGAAATTTGAAATGTAAATTTGGGTGGTAAATTTTGAATGTGTCAAGATGAAGCGTGATTTCAGTATCCTTACCGATAATTTTATTGTTGGAGAAACTAAAGTGTTCAGAATAAGCTTCCAGGAACAGTGTGTCATTTCTTGTAAGCTTAATTGATGCTGGTCGGTCTGAATTTCCTTTACCAATAAATTTTGCTCCCACAATAGCCACCCCACCTTCGTAGCTGATATTTTCAAATAAACTGTCAATTTTAATGTTCTGCTCAAAGGAATTAAATCTTGGGTAAGTCGCTGCAGAAGGTTTATTAACCACATTTACTTTTTCTGAGAGTCTTCCCGTTACAACATCCTTGAATAGTTCGGTGTTTTTATAACGAGCGGTATCAATGGTTATTTTGGGTTTGGTGATATCCAGCTTGTAATTGTCAAATTCGGCGTACTCCTCAGTAATAGATTTCCCGGCTCTTGTCCATGCAATTTTCCCTTTTTCTCCTTTCCATATTTTTTCAAATGGATAAAAAGCTCCTTTCGTATTGTATATACAGCAACTGTCTTTCTGTGAATAGCAGATCAATTCAGTATCATCAAAAACAATCTTCAGTGTATCTTCATAAATAAATTGAAACTTGTCTGAGCGACTTTTCCACCGAGTTGAGAAGGATTTGTAGAGTAAGCCATCGTTAAGCAAATTATTCGTTTGCTTAATGAATTTATTTATGTTTTTAAGTTTGACCTTTGGTTTCTGTAATTCCTGAAGGAGGCCTTTTTCCCAATTCAAATAATTGTTGTTGTCAATACCTTTCTCGTCAAACAAAAGGAGACTCTTGAAATAATCGAAGAAATCGGGAACAACACGAGCACGTTTATTTCTAAACTTTTCGCAGACAGAAAGAATAGAATCCCTCTTTGAGCTTGATGATTGAGCCTTTGACCAAAATTGTTGGAATTTCTTCTGGAACTCTTTTTTCTCCTTGCTGCTCAATGAAGGATGGTCTATGAGTACATCAACCTCACTTATGATTACTGTTGAATCCTGATTGAATGGATTAGCATTTGCTGAATAACCAGTTAAAAAGAATCCTAAGAGGATAAGTGAGATGAGGTACTTTAGCATTGTCGATTAATTTAATATTCTTGTGACTGGAATGATCAGAATTAAAAAAGTTTTACTTTTTCTCGAAACGAACGGCAACCCAATTGTTGTCAACTTTATGACCAAGGTAAGTGAGGCCGTTTTTTTCAGCTTCTTCCTGAATGTATTTTAAATCTTCTGTGTAGAATCCACTCATGATTAAATGACCATTTTGAGGCAAACAAGCCACATACGATTTCATATCATTCAAAAGGATGTTACGGTTGATATTTGCTAAAACAATATCGTACTCTTTACCTTTAAGTAGACTGGCATCACCTAAAAAAACTGAAACATTTTCAGCTTTATTGTTTTTAATATTTTCAAGAGAGTTTTTATATGGCCACTCGTCAATGTCGATAGCGTCAACCATTTTCGCACCTCTCATTGAAGCTAAGATAGCTAATAAACTCGTACCACAACCCATGTCTAGTACTCGTTTATCTTTGATGTCACTATCAAGTATGCTTTGTACCATCAGCGAAGTGGTAGAGTGGTGTCCTGTACCAAAAGACATTTTAGGGTCGATTACGATATCGTAAGGAACTTTTGGCGTATCGGTATGGAAAGAAGCACGAATCACAACTTGATTTGAAATGATTACGGGTTGAAAATTGGATTCCCATACAGCATTCCAATCTTGTGAGACTACGGTTTTAGTTGAGTAGTTTAACTTGAAGTTCGATTCTGGAAGGTAGTCTAAGTTAATTGCTTTTACTGCCTCAATATCAAACAGATCTTCTGTGATGTAAGCATCAACTGAATCTTCATTTTCAGTAAAACTATCGTAACCCAGTTCTCCTAGTTCTGAAATTAAAATTTGCGCGACAGCTTCGTTATAAGGGGTGATTTCACATTTTAATTCAATGTAATCCATGATTTAATTCTTAGTTTAGTTGAATGTTTTCTCAACAATTTTATGTTGTAATTTACAAAAATAAGCTTCTTCATTTAAAAGACTCCATTTATTTAAGAATAAAGCAGAACGTAAATTTTTTAGATTGATTTTTCTTAGGATTGAAGTCTTATTGTGTTAGTTGTAAGTTCTTCTAATTCAGTGTTTGGGGGTTTACGCAACCGTTTCCGTTATTTGAAATAATTCTAAACTTCTTGTTTTTGGATCTAATTTTATTGACTTTAAATCAAATAGTGGTATTATTGCTAACAATTATTAAGAATAACGCTTGTATTTAATTACAGTCTATAAGTAAACAAATGGATTTTCTTGCAATTAAATTTTATGTGATGGCTTACCTTGTATGCTATCTTGAAATCTTCGGAGGACTATAATCCACTTCCTATTCTCGATCCCCGTGATCTATTCTAGAACTTTCTTTTCTAGACCTATTCTATCTATTTATTGAGTATTTGTAATTGGTGTATTTGTACATCAATAATTATATAATAAGGCACTTGTTTTTTGTTGAGTGTCGCACCCTATAGATTAATCAAAATCGTTAAATAAAATTACATGCAAAAGTCACTATTATTAGGTGTCGAAGCTATTGCTCAAGGAGCAATTGACGCTGGAATGTCAGGTGTTTATGCTTATCCAGGAACGCCTTCTACAGAAATTGCTGAATATATTCAGCATTCTAAGCTAGCAAACGAACGTAAAATTCACAGCGAGTGGTCTGCTAATGAGAAAACAGCTATGGAAACAGCTCTTGGTATGTCATATGCTGGGAAAAGAACTATGGTTTGTATGAAGCACGTTGGTTTGAACGTTGCAGCTGACTG
>Ga0209379_10000159_pt1 | contig 77191 bp, 62 predicted proteins | sample tdDd001_FD_187124 | JGI IMG/M metagenome (GOLD analysis project Ga0209379, IMG submission 187124) | Marine sediment microbial communities from the Atlantic coast under amendment with organic carbon and nitrate - tdDd00.1 (SPAdes)... | ecosystem: Environmental > Aquatic > Marine > Coastal >...
TAATTCTTCGGTTTCTTGTCGTGGAATCAATGTATGTTCATTCACCTTGAATTTTAAATCATAAAACTCTGTTTCACCAATAACATACTGTATTGGAACCGACTTTTTTAATCTTGCCAAAGCCGAAGTAATCTGCTTATGAGTATTTTGATCAATTTTCTCATCCCTATTCAATTGTATCTCTATTTTTGAGTAATTTAATAGGTGTTCAAGAAGAATATAGCTGATACCTTCGATTTCTCTCTGAGGATAAATCAAGCTAAGTTCATCTTTAAAAAGATTTATAATTGATTTTATAGTGTGATCTGAATTCATCTTGCTGAAATTTTAAACAAATATACAAATCTTCTCTCTATGCCTTTATCTAATTTTTTTAGCATAAATTAGACTTATGATTTTCAATTGGAATGACATATGGCTTTATCTTTTCGGATTGTTGGGTGTAATCTACATTCTAACAATCATTTTTACATTGATTGTCGTTATTTTAGAAAACCGAAGTCCACAAAAAACGATTTCTTGGATTTTAGTCCTTATTCTTCTGCCAATTTTCGGTTTAATCTCCTATTTAGTATTCGGCCAAAGCTATCGGAAACAAAAAATGTTTAACCTGAAGGAGCTTGGTGATCTCAAATGGTTGCAGATTTTAAGTCAAAAACAAAAAGGAAAACTAGAGAAAAGTAAATACCTAAAAGATGAACGTATTCGTGGGAAAAAAAATGTGATGACACTACTCCTGAACAACTCCAAAGCGCTACTTACAGGACAAAATAGAGTCAAAATTCTTAACGATGGCGAAGAAACATTCAACGAGATTTTCAAATCTCTTCGTAAAGCCAAGGAACACATACACTTAGAATACTACATTATTGAAGATGGAGAATTAGCAAGCGAGCTTCATAAAATTCTTTTGGAACGTGCAAAAGCAGGTGTTGAGATTAGAATTATATACGATGGTGTTGGCAGTTGGAAACTCAGTCAGGAATATATTGATACCTTACGAGATGTAGGCGTAAAGATTCATGCATTTTTACCCGTACGATTCCCAATTTTAACAAGCAGAATCAATTATCGCAATCACAGAAAAATAATTGTAATCGATGGAAAGACAGCATTCGTGGGTGGTTTGAACTTTGCAGATCGTTACAAAAATGGAATTCCCGATATTGGTATTTGGCGAGATACTCACTTAAAAGTAGTGGGTGAAGCTGCCAGTAGTTTGCAAATTGTTTTTCTAATTGATTGGTATTTTGTCCGCCAAGAGGTACTTCTAGACGAGAAATATATACCAAATTATAAAGTAAAGGAACATTGTCTCATACAGGTTATCTCATCTGGAGCAGATTCAGATTGGGCAAGTATTTTGCAAGCTTATTTTTCGGCGATTGCCTCTGCAAAACAAAATGTATACATATCTTCGCCTTACTTCATGCCAAATGGGAGTATTCTCATGGCTCTCAAAACAGCTGCTATGAGCGGGATTGATGTAAAAGTGTTAATTCCTAAGAAATCTGACTCATCAATGACATTCTATGGCACCCTATCATACATAGAGGAATTGTTAGAAGCAGGTGTTAAAATATTTTTCTACAAGGAAGGTTTCAATCATAGTAAAATTATGATGGTAGATGGTATTATATCCACAGTAGGAACAGCAAATATGGACATAAGAAGCTTTGAACAAAACTTTGAAGTCAATGCACTGGTATATGATGAAACAGTTACAATGGAGCTTAGAGAGCGTTTCCTTGAAGATTTAAACACTAGTGAAAAAATAGATCTTGTATCTTGGCAAAAGCGTTCTAAAAGCCAAAAAATCAAAGAATCATTTGCTCGAATATTCACTCCATTATTGTAAATACTTATTTTCGGAGATGATTCCTTAGTGTTTTGGTACTATCCTCCAAAGCATATTCATATTCCCCCTCGATATATTCAAGAACAAAGTTTTCGTAATGCTTTTTAATTCTTTCTTGTATATAAATGTCACGTGTTTGGTAAGTGAAATACTCTCTTTCACTTATATAAATCATAAAAGCATCAAGTCTTTCTCCTGTTTCCTGAGTCATTTCTTGAACCAAGCTTTTATTGAACTTTAAATTCAAAGTATTTATTTTCCATTCCTTCGATTTTAAAACCGCAACATGTTCTCGTTGCTTTCTATCTTTAAATTTTCTATTTATAGATATGCCAACACCAGCTCCAGGCCTATTCATTGATAATTCAGCTTGCATATACTGTTTTAAATTTCCAAAATTCCAACCACCTGTCACTTCTGTTTCCTTTGGTAACTCTGTTTTTACAAAATTAGTCTTAAACTGCTCCCAAGTTCCTAAAGACAAAATATCAACTTCTTCAAGCATATAACTCGTTCTATCCAAATGCAACTCTTGAAAAGCTGATCCATCAGTAATCTCTTCTGTAACGGGAATAATCTTCTCTGCAAATCCAAGTGACGACACCTTAAGATTCTGATTCGGTTTCACCCTTACTTTGAAGAAACCAAGACTATCACAAATAACGCCCCAATATGTGTCATCTAATTTAATGTGAGAATATGGAATTCCTTCAAGTGTTGCAGCATCAATGACCTTACCTGAAAGAACAAAACTACCATCGGCTTCCGCTTCTTGTGCGTCAGAAATGATTGGAAACAGTACAATACTGCTTAGGGATATGAGGAAGATACAAAGTAATTTCAAGGCTAGTTTTCTTTTAGTGATAGCTAAAGATAGTAATTGAAAGAAACAGTCCTCTAGCTTATTACATTTTTTAACAGAGATTAACCTCCATTATTATATTCATTATTTCCAATAAAAGTATAAGAAAAACCGAATTAGAATAATCCAATTCGGTTTAAAATGTTATTATTTTATAGTTTACATTACAAAGTTCCTAAAGTGTTTCATAAACTGAACTCTCTCGTAAGCTGCTGGATCATTCGATTTATTTTGACTCATTTTTCCTTGAAAATCTTGCAAGTTTTCAAAACCTTGCTCTTCCATCCAAGAATAAATTTCCTTTGTTAAAATATCTATATAACCAGGTCCTTCTTTATAAATAACTGATGCCAACTGAACCACATCTGCACCTGCCAAAAGCTGCTTAATAATACTCTCAGAAGAATGAATACCCGTAGTTGCTGCAATAGAACCTCTTATTCTATCACGTAATATACCGACCCATCTTAATGTATTCTTAAAATCATCAGCTCCTGATAAGATCTGACCTGAACTTAAACTTAAATTATGAATATCGATATCAGGACTATAAAAACGATTAAACATGACAACTCCATCAGCGCCAGAATCATCTAATTTTTTAACCATATTAGCTAAATTTGAATGATAAGGACTAATTTTTAAAGCTACAGGCAATGCGACCTGTTCTTTAACTGCTTTTAATACTTCATAGTAGATATTCTCATTTTCATCCACTGTACGGTTCATGTCCGTTGGTAGCACAAATAAATTAATTTCAAAAGCATCTGCTCCCGCCTTTTCGATTTCTCGTGCCAAATAAGTCCATTTCTGTGAACTTACACAGTTTACACTTGCAATAATTGGAATTGAAACGGCTTCTTTTGCTTCCTTAATTAATCGTAGATATTTTCGAACGATATCCTCTTCAGGTTCCTCGCTCATATAGTCAAAAGTTTCAGGATAAATATAAGGACGGCTCGTCATATTATGCATCTGCTCATCCATCTCCATTATAATTTCCTCTTCGAAGATTGATTTTAGAACAACAGCAGCAGCACCATTCGCCTCAAGCTCTTTAATTTTTTCTACAGAATCAGTTAAGCCTGAACTTGCTACAATAATTGGGTTCTTTAATTCTAATCCTAAATAGTTTGTTCTTAAGTTTGGCATAAGGTTTTGTTTTAGTAGATATTTATTGTTTGGATTTTGTTTTTGATTAAGATTTTTAGTTTCAAATGAAGTTGATTCTAAAATCTTGATAAACAAATTTAACTTAGACTCGCTGATAATTCAAATCGATATTCTTTATATAAATATAGTCAATCCATATCACTCATCCAGAACTAAAATAAAAGCACGAAAAAAGGCTTCCCGATTTACGGAAAGCCTTTAAAATATTCTTTGACAGTTTAATTTAATCAGCTAAAACTGTTACTATATTCTTTTTACATTCAACAACACCTCCATCAACTTCAAATAATTCTTCCTGACCATCAGCAGTCTTAATTCTAATAACGCCTCGATCAAGTGTTGAAATTATAGGTGCGTGATTCTTAAGAATCTCAAAAGATCCGCTCATTCCAGGTAATTGAATCAGATCAACTTCACCTGAATACATTTTCTTTTCAGGTGTTACAATTTCTAAAAGCATAATATATTACGATTAGTTATTTGCTTCAGCTAATAATTTTTCACCTTTCTCAATAGCTTCCTCAATATTACCCACAAGGTTAAATGACGCTTCTGGATATTTATCAACTTCGCCATTCATAATCATATTGAAACCTTTAATTGTTTCCTCAATTGGAACCAAACATCCTTTCAATCCTGTAAACTGTTCTGCTACGTGGAAAGGCTGAGATAGGAATCTTTGAACACGGCGTGCACGGTGTACAACCAATTTATCTTCATCAGATAGTTCTTCCATACCAAGTATGGCAATAATATCCTGAAGCTCTTTATAGCGTTGTAGTAATTCTTTTACATTTTGAGCACAATCATAATGCGCATCACCTACGATATCACGAGTTAAAATACGAGAAGTTGAATCAAGTGGATCTACCGCTGGATAAATCCCCAGCTCAGCAATTTTACGATTCAATACTGTAGTTGCATCCAAGTGAGCAAAAGTTGTTGCTGGTGCAGGATCTGTCAAGTCATCAGCAGGAACATATACCGCCTGTACTGATGTAATAGAACCACGTTTAGTCGATGTAATACGCTCTTGCATGATACCCATCTCTGTAGAAAGAGTTGGCTGGTAACCTACCGCAGAAGGCATACGACCAAGAAGAGCTGATACCTCGGATCCCGCTTGTGTAAAACGGAAAATATTATCAACAAAGAAAAGGATGTCACGACCTCCTGATTTCTCATCACCATCACGTAAACTTTCCGCTACAGTCAATCCAGACAGAGCAACACGAGCACGTGCCCCTGGAGGCTCATTCATTTGACCAAAAACAAGTGATACTTGTGACTTATCCAAAGCTTTTTTATCAACTTTAGTTAAATCCCAACCCCCTTTTTCCATGTCTTTTTCAAATTCATCGCCATAGCGAATCACTTTTGATTCAATCATTTCTCGAAGCAAGTCATTCCCCTCACGAGTACGCTCACCTACACCTGCAAATACAGACAAACCATCTTGTCCGATTGCAATATTATTAATTAACTCTTGAATCAAAACTGTTTTTCCAACACCTGCTCCACCGAACAAACCAATTTTACCACCCTTTGCATAAGGCTCAATAAGGTCGATCACTTTAATTCCTGTAAAGAAAACCTCTGATTCTGTTTTTAATTCATCAAATTTCGGAGGTGTTCTGTGAATAGGATAACCGCCTTCTTTATCAACATCTTCAATTCCATCAATGGTTTCACCCACCACATTCAATAGACGCCCTTTTATTTTATCACCTGCTGGCATAATGATAGGAGATCCGGTTGCTACAACATCCATTCCTCTTCTCAAGCCATCAGTAGAATCCATAGCAATAGCACGAACGGTGTTCTCACCAATGTGCTGCTGACACTCAACAACTAAATTTTTACCATTTTCAATTACGACTTCTAAAGAATCATAAATATCAGGAAGCGCAGTGCCTTCCTTTTCGAAGCTAACATCGATTACAGGACCGATTACTTGAACTATTTTGCCAATATTTTGTGACATTGCATTTGTTTTATTGGAACAATCATTATCGTGTGATGACAAATTTAGTATTTTTCCTTAAAAAGGATGAATTTATCTTATTTATTTAATCTACTTAAACAGATCGATTGATTAAACGCTTTACAAGTGACGTTAAGTTCTCTTTTTTAGACTCATCAACCTTCACGGATGCCAAGTAATCTAAGCATCGTTTGAAATATTTATCAATTTCAATGTCGGCCAATTCACGCACATTTAGATCTTCATATATATTTTTAACAGCTTCTATTTTTTCTTCTGGGTTAAAATTTTCTCCACTAATCCATCTTTCAAGATCAATTTTCACATCACCTTGAGCCAACTCTTGTGCTTTTATCAATAAAAATGTCTTTTTGTTACATAGAATATCGCCACCTATTTTCTTTCCAAAAACTGCTTCATCGCCAAAAGAGTCTAACAAATCATCTTGCAACTGAAAAGCCATACCTAAATTTAAGCCGAATTGATATAAAGCATCTGCATCCTGATCATCAGCATCACCTATAATAGCCCCGATTTTTAAACTACCTCCAAGAAGAACAGCCGTTTTTAGTCGAATCATATTTAAATACTCCTCAACTCGAACATCTGTTCGGTCTTCAAACTCCATATCGAATTGCTGTCCTTCACATACCTCTAGTGCTGTCTGATTAAAAACTTCGAGTACCGATCTCAAATGTTCATCCTGACAACTCACAATAAACTGATATGCCTTAATAGACATGGCATCTCCAGATAGAATAGCCACGTTTGAATTCCACTTTTCGTGAACGGTAGCCATATTTCTTCTAATTGGAGCATGATCCATAACATCATCGTGCAGAAGCGTGAAATTGTGAAAAACTTCAATCCCAATTGCTGGTAAATAAACCTTCTCAAGATCATTCTTATAGAGGTTTGCTGCCATTAATACAAGAATAGGACGTAGTCGTTTGCCTCCAATAGAAAGAATGTATTTCATTGGCTCAAAAAGGCCTTCAGGAGGAGTAGAAAACTCCAAATTGTCAATTCTATTTTGAATCTCGGTTTGAAGTTCGTTGAAAGTGTACATGTTTAATTATAGATTTGAGATTATAGATTTAAGATTTGAGAAATACAGTTCCTCTTTCAAAACGAGTGAATAAAGATAAATGCATCTTCTTTTTAAGTATTTCGTGTTTGATATCTCAAATACTAATATCGATTTTTTTAGAATTCACTAAAATAGGAAAAATTTAAAAGTTTCGACTTGCATTTATTGAAATCTTAACAAACAAAAAAAACCACTCCAAAAACTGAAGTGGTCTAATTTATATAGTTTATTCCTGATTAAAATTCATCAGATAATTAAAATGGCATCACCATAAGTACCAAAACGATACTTCTCTTTAATTGCAATCTCGTAACATTCCATTACTTTATCGTAACCCCCAAATGCAGCAACCATCATCATTAATGTAGAATATGGTAGGTGGAAATTAGAAATCATAGCATCTGGAATACTGAAATCGTATGGAGGGAATAAGAATTTATTCGTCCATCCTTCAAATGGTTTAAGTGTACCCATTGTTGAAACCGAGCTTTCAAGCGTACGAACAACAGTTGTACCTACAGCACAAACTTTACGCTTTCCGGTTTTAGCTTTATTTACAACTCTTACTGCCTCATCATCAATCATGATTTGCTCAGAGTCCATTCTATGCTTAGTTAAATCTTCAACATCAACGTCTCTAAAGTTACCTAAACCTACGTGAAGTGTAATCTCGGCAAAGTCGATACCTTTAATCTCTAAACGTTTCATTAACTCACGGCTAAAGTGCATTCCTGCAGTTGGTGCTGCAACAGCTCCTTCATGCTTAGCAAAAATAGTTTGGAAACGCTCTGCATCTTCCGCTTCAACTTCACGACGAATAAACTTAGGAAGTGGTGTTTCTCCTAAAGCGTACAAAGCTGCTTTAAACTCATCGTATGGTCCATCGAAAAGGAAACGTAATGTTCTACCTCTCGATGTTGTATTGTCAATTACCTCGGCAACTAACAAATCGTCATCACCAAAGTAAAGTTTATTTCCAATACGTATTTTACGTGCTGGATCTACTAAAACATCCCATAATCTTTGCTCACGATTCAACTCACGTAATAAGAATACTTCAATCTCAGCTCCTGTTTTTTCTTTGTTTCCATATAAACGGGCTGGAAAAACCTTGGTATTATTAAATACCATAACATCTTTATCATCGAAATATTCGATAACATCTTTAAAAATACGGTGCTCAATCTCTCCGGTATCTTTGTGAAGTACCATCAATCGAGATTCATCACGATTGTAGGCTGGATGTAAAGCAATAAGTTCTTGAGGTAAATTAAACTTAAACTTAGATAACTTCATAATGCTGACTTTAGATATTTTTGATGATAGATATTTACGAACTGATGAGAATCGATTTATTGCACAAGACAATCACACAAGCTTTTCAACTCACATACAGCAAGTTAATACAAGTGCACTTTTTCTCAACAGTGAAAACTTTACGAAAATGGCTGCAAGATAGTTATAAATTCTCTAAATAGCTTATAAAATCTTCTATTTCAAGTGCCTGATCTGTTTTAAATTCCCCAATACGAGTTCTCTCCAGACCAATTAGATGAGCTCCACTATTTAGTTTCTGTCCAATGTCTCGAGCCAGTGCTCTTATATATGTACCCTTACTACAAACAACTCTAATTTTTAAAACATCATCTTCAAAGCTCAAAACGTCTATTTCATCAATAACTAGAATCTTCTCTTTTATCTCAACGTCTTGCCCTTTTCTAGCGTATTCGTAGGCTCTTTTTCCATCAATTTTAATTGCTGAATAAGCAGGAGGACGTTGTTTAATTTCTCCTAAAAAGCCCTTTAAGGTCTGATCAATTAAATCTTTAGTAATGTGTTCTGTTGGATAGGTTTCATCAATTTCTGTTTCAAGATCGAATGATGGTGTGGTTGAACCCAACTTTAAAGTTGCTATATATTCCTTTACCTGAGCTTGATAAGTATCTATACGCTTGGTATATTTCCCCGTACAAACGATCATCAAACCTGTTGCCAAAGGATCAAGTGTACCTGCATGGCCAACCTTTATCTTTTTAAAATCGTATTTATGCTTTATCTTGAATTTGACCTTATTTACCAAATCAAAAGATGTCCATTTATAAGGCTTGTTCAAAAGAATGAACGCCCCTGTCTGAAAATCTTGGTCTGCTTCAAATTTAATCATGCTTTTTTAATTGTTTTAAGCGAGTATTCAATTTAGTCAATCTCGCACTTATTCCAAAACTAAGCTCCTAGAATTTTAAATTCTAAGAGCTTAGCTTTGACTTAAATATTATCAGATAATCTGAATTCTGTTCTTTCTAAAATTAGGATCCAAAAATGGCAATAAGTCCTATTATCAGGCAATAAATTGCAAAATAAATCAGCTTTCCTTTCTTCACCAATTTAATCATCCAGCTACAAGCCAATAAACCTGAAACAAATGCTCCTATAAAGCCAACAATTAGAACGGAAGTATCAATACTACCAGCCTGTGAGACATCCGTTTTAAATATACTAAGGATATTCTCTCCAATAATAGGTACAAGTACCATTAAAAACGAAAATTTTGCTACTTCTGCTTTCTTATTTCCTAAAAGTAAACCTGTTGCAATAGTGGACCCTGAACGAGAAATACCTGGTAGAACAGCAAAAGTTTGAGCAACACCAATGATTAAAGCATCGCGAAAGCTAATCTCTTTCTCTTTTTGTTTTGCATAGAAAGTAAATGCAAGTAAAACTGCAGTAATTAAAAGCATGCACCCAACCAAAAATAAAATCTTATCGGTATTAAAAATCTCTTCAACTTGATCTTTAAAAAATAATCCTACAATAGCGATAGGAAGCATCGAAAACGCAATCTTAGCTACATATTGAGTTGATTCATTCCATTTGAATTCGAACAAACCCTGAAACAATGCTATAATATCTTTACGGAATACAATTAAAGTACTCAAAACCGTGGCACCGTGTACAACAACAGTAAATCTCAAATTATCTTCTGCATTTACACCTAAAAGGGCTTTCCCAATCTCCAAGTGTCCACTAGAACTTACAGGCAAAAATTCCGTTAATCCTTGTACCAATCCTAATATCAGGGCTTCTATCCAATCCATTGCTTCTTTTTTAAAATACAAAACCCGACCAGCAAAGCTGTCGGATATTTGTTAATGTTGTTCGTATATAAGGAAAGTCATTTTCCTAAATGTCTACCTATCTGTCTAAAGTGAAACCGTATCCAGGTAAATGGAAACAGTAAAATATAAAAGCTCTTAGCTCTTAAAAAGTTTATTCCTCCTTAGGACGTTTCATAATGGCGTATATTTCGAAAGCAAATCCGAAAAGGACTACCATAGGTGCTAATGTGATTCTACGAAAGCTAAAGATGCCTTCATCAAAAACGGTAGGATCTTCAGATCCACCACCCATCATTAGCATAAAACCAATAATAATTATTGCAAAACCAATCAACAAAAGCTTGTAGTTTTCCTTTGCCAACGCAAATTCGAGTTTTTTATCGTTCTTAGTCATATATATAAAAGATATTAATCTTGTTTAAACCTATCTATTTTTAATATAAATGTCTTGTATCTATTCTTAAAAACTTATTCACAGCCAAGAATGTCGAAATCCAAGTGATAACAATTCCGATCAGAATAATTAGAATAAATAAAAGACCTAGAATTTCAACATTATCAAAGGTGATGATGCCACTCAATTCCTTTTGTGATATGTATATCACGCCAACTAGAAGTAAATTCGCAATAATTGCTCCCAAGACACCATGCCAGAAGCTACGCCCCATAAATGGTTTACGGATAAAGCCACGGGTCGCACCAACCAATTGCATGGTTTTAATCAGCATTCTGTGAGAGTATATTGAAAGACGAATGGTGTTATTAATCAAGGTTGCCGAAATTAGAAAGAGTAATCCACTAAATGCAAGTAAAATTAAACTGATCTTTTTCACATTCTCATTTACCAAATGAACCAATGATTTCTGATAATAAATCTCATGTATTTCATCATGCTTGGCCAAGTTCTTCTCAATTTTAGCAATACTTTCCGGATTGGCATAATCGGCATACAACTTCACATCAATAGTTGCCAAAAGAGGATTATAGCCCAAGAATGAAACGAAATCTTCGCCCAAATCTTTCTGTAAATCCTTTGCTGCCGTTTCTTTGTCTATAAACTTAGTCGATTTCACAAAAGAACTCGCATCAAGAGTCTTCTGTAAACGACGAATCTCAACTTCTTTTACATTATCCTTTAATATCACAGAAAGGCCAATGTTTTCTTTCACATAATTAGAGAGTTGCTTAGCGTTTAGCACCAACAAGCCCATAAGTCCCAACATAAACAGGACCAATGAAATACTAATTATCGAGCTAAAATAAGAAGTTCTTAATCGACGTTTTGAAGCTTTATTGCTTTGAGCCATGCTATTAATGTTATTGTGAATGTAAATTTATGGCAACATGCGAAAATACAATTTTTAATCAGAAATAAGTCCTCGTATCTGGAGTAATTTACTCACTATTTTCATACACGTATCTATCTAAGTATACTGGGTGTTAAGCAGACATAAGTTCTGGCTAAGAGATACTGACCAGCATAAACTTTACTTTAGTTTTATTACTTTTGATTAGTCATACATCACACTAAAGAGAATTAAATTGGGTATTATTCGCAAACAAACCATTATTGGATCTATTTTTTCATATTCAGGAGCTGTTCTTGCGCTTGTTAATACGACTATTTTATACCCGCGTATTCTTTCTACCGAGCAAGTAGGCTTGTTATCCTGGTTGATTGCGACGACCATGATGGCTGCTCAAGTTTCGGGCTTAGGCTTCGGTGCTGTTATTTCAAGACTATTTCCTTATTTCAGAAATGAAGAAAACCAACACAACGGTTTCATGTTTATTCTTTTCTGTGTTGGCTTACTAGGGTTTGTAATTTCGTTAGTAGCCTATTTTGCCTTTCAACCCTTTGCAGCTAATTATTTCAAGGGCGATGATATCCTCAATTTTAATTATCTGATTTACCTGATTCCACTCATTTTCTTCAGCCTCTTTTTCAATTTATTCGATGCTTACAACCGAGTTCTATACGATGCCGTTTCAGGAACATTCTTCAGAGATATTATTTTTAAGTTAATCGTCTTAGCCTCTCTGCTTTTACTATGGGGGAATTATATAGACTTCAACCAACTCGTTTTTATCTATATTTCTGCCTATTGTTTGCCAGCAGTCTTACTATTTGCACTCCTCATCAAACGTAAACAGGTTTCGTTTAAACCGAAACTGAACTTCATCAAACCTGACTTGAAGAAAATCATGATTGATACTTCACTTTACGGGCTTTTAAATAATTTCGGAGATAAAATTGCCACTCAGATTGACAAATTGATGCTTGCCGGTATGTTAAGTCTTGGCCCTACAGGAATTTTTACTGTTATGGCAAATTTTGGCATCTTAATTTCAATGCCATCTCGCACCCTCAATAAAATTTCAAGCACAATAATTGCTGAAGCCTGGAAGAAGAAAGATCTTGAAACCATATCAAAAACTTATGCCCAAAGTGGCTTGCACCAGTTCATGGTAGCCTGCCTGCTTTTTGTAGGTTTGTGGGTCAATATCGATAATGTTCTGGAAATAGTCACACCCGAATATATTGAAGGAAAATATGTGGTGTTTTTTATCGGTCTTTCTAATGTGGTGCTCATGCTTTCAGGAATAAGTGGTGTTGTTATCCAAACTTCTCCTGCATACCGTAAACAATCACATTTCTTAGGGATATATGCCATAATCATTGTTGTAAGCAATGCCATATTAATTCCAATTTGGGGAATTGTTGGAGCAGCTGCTGCATCCTTTGCAGCTAGTTTATGTTTTAACCTGATAAAATATCTTTTTCTTCTGAAACGTTATAAATTTCAACCACTTAACTTCCGATATTTATTAGTTGTTGTTTGTGCCATTCTTTCCTATTTTACAGCCTCCCTACTCCCTAAGCAAGATTCTTTTATTATAGACATCATTATTCGAGGAGCTATCGTAAGCATCATTTATATCGCACTAAGCCTAAGTTTTAAGATATCTGCTGATTTAAATTCATATGCTATGAAATTGATCAAGCGATAAAGGTACACATGCTTATTGTTGATGTGAATCAGAATCTTTACCTAGGATTTACTGTTGTATAAACTTATATTTGATCCATAATTTCGAAAACCAAGACTAGTATATGAAGAAGGTAATAACATATGGCACATTTGATTTATTCCATATAGGTCATCAAAAAATATTAGAAAGAGCCAAAGCCCATGGAGATTTTCTTGTGGTTGGTGTTACGGGCGATCATTACGATGTGGATAGAGGCAAGCTTAATGTTGAGGAATCACTTGAGGAACGAATTGAAAACGTCCGTAAAACAGGTTTGGCTGATCGAATTATTGTTGAGAATTACGAAGGACAAAAAATATCAGACATCCAAAAATATGATATCGATATATTTGTCATTGGATCAGACTGGTTAGGTAAATTCGATTACCTTAACGACTACTGCGAGGTTCGTTATCTAGAAAGAACAAAAGGAATTTCGAGCTCTCAAATTAGAGAGGAGAATAAAATTATTAAGATTGGAATGGTTGGTGCCGGCAGAATTGCCAATCGATTTGTTCCTGAATCTAAATACGTAAGTGGTGTTCATATTTCAGGTATTTGCAGCATAGAAGGCGCTAAAGAATTTGCTGATAAACACGAGATTGGTTTTTATACTGAGGATTATAATGAATTGATTGAAAGAGTAGATGCGGTATATATCGCAACGCCTCACGGTTCACATTATACTTTAGCAAAACAGGCTTTGCTAGCTGGCAAACATGTACTGTGCGAAAAACCTATGGCACTTAAAAGCAGTGAGACTATTGAATTATTCGAAATAGCAGCACAAAATAAGCTAGTACTAATCGAAGCCATTAAAACAGCATTCTCTCCTGGTTTTGTTCGCCTAATAGAAGTGGCAAAGTCCGGTATTATTGGTAGCATAAAAGATGTAAGTGCAACTTTCACCAAAATAGAAAAGGGAGATAAAAGAGAACTTAATCCAAACAGTGATGGTGGTAGCCTGTATGAACTGGGAACCTATCCGTTGATTGGAATATTAAAATTACTAGGAGAGCCAGATGATGTAAACTTCTTTTCGTATATGAATGAAGGCATTGATGCTTACACCAAAGTGATTTTATCATACAAACAAGCCATTGCGACGGCACAGACAGGTCTAGGCGTTAAATCGGAAGGCAATATGGTTATTGCTGGCACCGAGGGCTATATCTACGTGCCCGCTCCTTGGTGGAAAACTGAAGAATTTGAAGTAAGATTCGAAGACATGTCTCAAAATAAGAAGTTTTTCTACAAATTTTACGGCGATGGCCTTAGATATGAAATTGCTGAGTTTGTTAAGCAAATCAAATTTCCTGATCAGCCATCATGGAAATTAACCAGCGAAGATTCTATTCTTCTGTCTAAAATATTAGAGAAGTTTAAAACAAACTAATCTAAGAAAACATCATATTATAGAACTCTATAAAAACACCATCATGTGTATTTTATAGAGTTTTTTTATGGCTTTAATTCTACTTTAAATCGAGAACTTCATTTAAAATAGCATCCAAGACTCACTTGCAATTCTTATCAATAATACACTACCACCTCGATTATTAAGTTTAATTCCAAGTAGGAAAAATATTACTTTTATTGCGAATTAATTTAATTAACATATAAAATGATAGCAAATAAATTTCTAAAATGCCTTTTTTTCTCTTTAATGATAATATTAGTGTCAGCCTGCAGCAAAGATGACTCTGAGGAAAATAACAGCAATGCAACTGGACAAATTGAATTCTCAATTAATTTTTCAGACACAAATATTAAATCTCTAAAATCATCAAGTGATAATATAGCCTCAGTTATAGTAAGCATTAACAAGAAAGATGGAACAGTAGTATTTGATAAAAAAGAGGTAAAACTACTCAACATGAATGGCTACTATATTGCAAGTCCTATATCTTTGACTGTTGGAGAGTATTTATTAACCGAATTTCTTGTAACTGACGATTCAAATAACATCATCTATGCTACTCCTTTAAAAGAATCTACAAAAGCTTATTTAGTAGACATTCCATTATCTATCGAATTTGAAGTTTCAAGAGATGAAACATTTAAATTAGTTCCAGATGTAATAAATATTGGAGAAAGTTCACCAGCTGATTTCGGGTATTCTACGCTTAGCTTCAATTTAGTTAGCACATCAAGCTTTAATCTCAGCACATTTGTATACAACAGTTCAATCTTGAATTTTGAACTTTGTTCAGCTGAGCTGGAAATCAAAAATGAAGACGCTATTTTATATTCAGGTAGCTTAGAAGCGATAACTAACACAATTCAGATAAAGAGTGATGTTTCTACTTATGAAATGACAATCACTAAAAATGGTTATAAAACTTTCAACTACAGTTTTACATCAGATTCTTTGAATTATTATAATATCGAAAATGAAAATGAGCCATTAAAAATTGTTTTAGTTGAAGACACTGAGACTCCGGTACTGCCACTTGAATTTATAAGAGTTGAAGGTGGTACATTTCAAATGGGATCGGAAAATGGGGAATCTTTTGAACTACCAATTCACAAGGTTACTGTAAGTGCTTTTGAAATAGGCAAGTACGAAGTAACTCAAGCTCAATTTATAAAGTTCCTCAACGATATAAACTGTAATAGTAATGGTCAATTTTCTGATACTGAATTTGGAACAAGGCTTTATATTGATATGAATGACTTAGACTGTGCCATTGGATACTTTGCTGGTCAATTTTACTTTAAAGGAAGCAAAATGATACCTTCGATCGATTGCCCTGCAAATGAAATCACATGGTATGGAGCTGATGCCTATTGCAAATGGGCAGGTGGACGCCTTCCTTATGAAGCAGAATGGGAATTTGCTGCTAGGGGGGGAAATAAAAGTAATGGATTCACTTATAGCGGTAGTAATGTTTATGATGAAGTTGCTTGGAACATTCTTAATGATGGTGGTGAAACTCACCCTGTAGGACAAAAGCAAGCTAATGAGCTAGGTATTCACGATATGAGTGGAAATGTATACGAGTGGTGTTTCGATAAATCAGGAGTCTACCCAAGTAACGATCAAACAAATCCAACAGGTGCGACAACGGGCTCATATCATATTAGACGTGGCGGTGGATGGAATAGTAACTTTATATATTGCCGAACTACATTTAGATTACCACACTTTCCTTACGACAGTAATAATGATGATGGTATCCGTGTCGTTAAATCAATTTACTAAGCTAATTCTAGCTTTAGTGACAATTTTAAAAGTGACCAATATCAAGGTCACTTTTTTATTTAAATATCAATCAAAGTCTTTTCAAAGCAAAAATATCATCTAAGATAGCATCCCAAACGCGCTGGCAGCTTTTATTATCAAAGTATTCAAAATAGTAGCTCTTAGAAAGAGATCTCCTCTTAGTATAGGTATCCTTTCCTTCCTTTACATCAATAAAGAAATCTAACAATTGATTCGCATCCTGAATAATTGGACCAGGAATACAAGCCTCATCATTAAAATTAATAACCAGGCCCTTTTCTCTTTCGTAGAGTTCTAGATCAAAAGGCAGAAAACATATCGGTCGGTCCAGAATTAAATAATCAACATAAATTGAACTGTAGTCTGTCATCAAAACATCTGTTGCAGCAAGTAACTTCTGACTATCCTCTTCTGTTATTGAGTCCAAAATTAGAACCGTATCCTTAGCTTCAAGGTATTCTCTAGGTACGATGTTTTCTATATAATGCGGGCGGTAAATCATCACCCAATTATTCTCTTTAAAGAATTCATGTATCCGATTAAAATCAGATGATGAGAAAGGTAATTTTATGTCTTCTGAATAATTTCGGAAAGTAGGTGCGTAAAGAACTATTTGTTTTCCTTCCAGATCATATTTTTCATCGTAATAAGCACGACTCTCCTTCTTGTAGTTCTCTGAAAACAATTGATCATTTCTAGGAAGTCCAAGAGGAAGCAATTCGAAATTCCCATTAGGTTTTCCATCTTTATCAAGCATATAATTATCCTGATCTTTTTTTGCGAATCCTACGACATAATCCATTTTCCTTATATCACCACCTCGCTCTGTTAGTGCATTGTGATTCTTAGCAGGGTGGCGCTTGGTTAAAGCGCCATGGAAGATATACATACTCTTTTTTGCCCACTTAAATATTGCGTGTGTGTAGGTATCGCCTATTACCAAATCGGCTTTTCGCCATTGTTTTAACAAATACCACTTGCGGGCTAAAATGCCAATTATAGATGAACGATTCTTTTTATAAGGCTTTTTATATATTACTATCTCAATTTTATCATCGAATTCAGACTTTAAGTTCTCTTCGTAATAGTGTAACAAATCGCGAACACTGGAGTGAATATAATCGATAAAGATCAGCTTCTTTTTTCTCATGATTACTTATAAAATTTAAAAAATTCGGTGGTGTTCGAGATTGAGAAAGACTGATGTAATAATAGCTCTCCAGAATCTTTCCCGTCTAATTTACCTTCAATTAGGTAATCCTTGTTCAAAAGACTTTGAGCCCAATAAATTACTCTATCAATTGTAGGTGTCTGCACAGAAAATAGGTTTGCAATATCTTTTATCAAGATAAGACCATAGTTTATATCTTCGATAAAGTAGCGAGATTCTAAATCGATTTTATAGCCACATTCTGTTTGTTTCATTGGAGATAGAAGGCCTTTAAAAGCTTGAATACTTCCCATTTTAAGCGTTAATTCAGCTGCACTGGTCGAATCGTAGTGTTCCAGTAATGGCTTAATTCCTCTTAGTCTGAATGGCATTTTTTCTAATAGTTGGTGCACCTCTTCATCCATTTTTATCAGAATTTCTGAAGATTCTAGATTCCACGACTCGTAAAAAGTTGGATTCGTCTCCCAAACATCATCTACATTAATGTTTTTGAATAGCGAATACATGCGAGCAGGATGCAATATAGGATTCGAGGTAGATAGGGTTACCTCCAAAAAATTATTCAGAGGAAGGATATGCATATCTAACAATGACGCCAGCAGTTCAGATATCTCGTTAAGGCAAGAAGGATTAAGTGTTGCAACAGCCATGCTTTCTTTTTTAGAAGTCATAACAACTTCTTTTCCATATTCTAAAACTCGAGCAATGCATGGTACTCGTTGGCTGGCAAAAACGCGAATATTTTTCTCTTCTAAAGGAAGGTGCTTGTGACAAATCAATTCAAAGTTACCCATTCCTGGAAATGACCCAATCCAAGTATTTTCACTTACAAATGGAGCAATTGTTTTAATTAGACTTTCTCTGGCTTGAGATGGCAGAGCTAAAATAATCAGGTCGCACTCAGGAATAAGCAGTACTGGATCATCAGAGATCAAATCGATTTCTCCAATAAGATCATCCCCTTCACGGTTGATAACACGAATTTGATTGCCCCACTTCTCAGGCTTTCTTGTTAGTAGTCTAATTTTATTTTCTGAATTCGATCCAAGTAAACCGATTAAACTGTGCGCAATATTTCCACCACCACAAATGCCAATTACCATACTAAGTTTTTTAAGACACGAACAATGTGATTATTGTCCTTCTGATCTCTAACTGCGATGCGAATGTATTCTTTATTTTCGAAACCTTTTTTGCCTTTAAGGTCTTTTATGAATAAGTCGTGCTCCAGTAGAAGCTTTTCTGTTAATTCTGTTGATGATTTTTCATTTACCATCTCACATAGGAAATAATTGGCTTGAGAAGGAATTACTCTCAAGAACTTAATCTCGTTTAAACAGGTAAAGAAACGATCCCGTTCTGTAGAGATTGTAATGCAAGCTTTGAAGTAGTCTTTTCTGTATTTTTCGAATATCTGCATGAAAAACTCACCAAAAGAATTCACATTCCAAATGGAAATTTTGCTTTTCAAATCTTGCATTAATTCCATATCGGAGCAAGTGAGTACACCTAGTCTAAATCCTGGGATACCGTAACTTTTACTGATACTCTTAATGATAATCAGATTGGGATATTTAGTAAGCACTTCTTGTGTTATCAGTGTATTTTGAGGTCCCCCTGTTGAAAAATCGATGAAGGATTCATCCAAAATTATTTTTTTATTGGCATCAGCCAGATATTGGGCTAATTCAAGAACCTCATCAATAGCGATAAAATGACCACTTGGGTTATCAGGATTAATCAGCAAAAGCTGTTCAACCGAATGAGAAAAGTCTTTTAAGTCGGAAAGGGAATATGAAAAGTTATCATTCTTAGGAACAAAGGTCTCGACACCTAAGGCCTCGAATCGTTCCGCATATTCATTGAAACTTGGGTTAATAATTCCTACTTTTCCTTTAAGTACATAGCTTAAGGCATTGATTAACTCAGCGGCACCATTTCCAACTACAATTTGCTCTTGAGGGCAATCGAACATGCGAGCTGCCAATAAATTTTGAACATTTAATCCCGATGGGTATTCGCTCATTAAAGAATGAAAGTATGCCTTAATCTCGTTCTCCATTTTAATGCCCGGAAAGTATGGGTTTACCAAATAACAAAAATCCTTAAGGTAAGGGAAGCGCCAGTAGCCACCATATCGCCCTTGAATCATCTTCAGTTTTTGAGAGGCTGGTGCAAATACTGTCTCTGCATTATTGTAATCTTGTATATCGTCAATCTCGTACCACTTTTCGGTATCGATCTTGTAAGCTTTTAAGTCGGAATTATCCAAAAGAGTGATCACCTTTAGCACTTGTTCGTAATACTCGTTGTGGCCAAGAGCCTTACAGTAAGCCTCAAGGAAAGGCACATAATGAGAGTTTGAGAAATCCTTTGACAGTTTGTAAATATTAACTGTCTTATAGTAATTGTTCAGCTGCTGATAATCAAAATGTGTTTTGGGAATAAAGTTCAAGATGTTATTATTATCATCTATGGTGACAACCGTACCATCCATCCAAGATTCATATTTAGCAACAACAGCCAAATTGGATTCATCAGATGCGATTAATTTATTCAGAATCTCACCATCGTAAATCAAATCACTTTCTAGCAATATGGTGTCTCTATCGGTTAGATAATCTTTAGCTAGGTAGAGCGAATATATATTATTGGTTTTATTATAAATCGGGTTTTCTACATACACCAATTCCATATTAGCATAACTACTTCCCAACAAATCGATCACCTTTTGTCCCTCGTAGCCAATTACTAGAACCACCCGAGTGACACCTGCATCAGAAAGATTATCAAGAGAACGCTCAATTAAGGTTTTCCCATGGATTTCCACCATGCATTTGGTGTTGTTCTGGGTTAGATTTCCCAATCGTTTCCCAAGTCCAGCAGCTAAAATTATTGCTTGCATATATTCGATTTAATAAAACCCTCAGGCTTCATATTATTGATTCAGTTTCTTAATCAGGCGATATATACGCTTAGAGCTCTCCCCATCCTGATGGGTGTGATACATATCGCATATTTCCTTTCGCCAATTGGCATGCTCTTGCGGATGATTTAAATAGGTTGAAATTTGATTTACAAATTCGCTAAAAGAACCTGCCTTAAATCCAGGTGCATTCTTTTCAAAGTCGAGAAACAGGCCTTTTGTTCGCTTGTACTCTTTCAGGTCGTATGGAATAAAAACAACAGGTCTGTCGAGTAATAAATAATCTATCCATATGGATGAATAATCTGTAATTAAAACATCGACGTAAGGCAAGAGTTCATAAACATCGGGGAATAATTCCTGATCAGCTTTTATCACGCGTTTCATTTTCGACACATCGAATCGGCTCAATTCATCAGCTCGTTTAATATCTTCTTTGTGACCTCTGACTAAAATATAAGCCTGTTCTTTTTCGAGAAAAGCATCCAATTGACCTGAGTCAAAATCCTGAAAAGGAAAAAACTCAGCCGATTGCGTTTCTTCGCGCCAAGTAGGTGCATACAGAATGACTTTCTGGTTTAGGCATGGGTGCTTCTCTATGAGCGCCTCATCTTTTTTAGCTGACAGTAAATAGTCGTTTCGTGGCAAACCACTTACCCAAACATGGTTCATATCGATATTGAAACCTGCACCATGAATAATTTGCTCCAATGGTGAACAAGCCGCCATATAACTGTATTTTTGCAATTGGTATCGTTTACCATACTTTTGCCAAACCCGCGTCTGCACGCCCATCTTTTTCATGGGGATACCATGTCCTAAATAAATAACATGCTTACACTTTTCGTGAAGATAATAAGGGAAAAATGGTGCTGCACTTATTCCATAAGAGATAATCACATTCTTGGTGCGAAGGAAAAGGAAGAGACCTTTTAATGACCAAGCAAAGACCACTTCGCCCGGAAATTTTTCTTGCAAAGCTGTATATAAGTCTTTATTTGCTGTGAAAAGAATGGATTTGAAATCATCCTTTTGACGCATATACTCAAACAAGTATTTAGAATTATCGTAGTAATATTTCTCTGTAAGAAAAAACAAGGCAATACGCTTATCCTTGCGCACCAATTTTTCTATCAGGTAATAGAAATTGCGAAGAACAAAGATGACCATATGCAGAAAGACAATTTTCTGCATGAAGATCACAAATTGTTGTTTTTTACTGAGCTGATTAGGCATTTGCTTTCTCTTTTCGGTACGATTTTAAAGTGAAGCCTATAGCGCCTAGTGCCAAAGCAAAAAAGAGAAGCATACTAAATAGCGAAATCTTCTCACCCACAAAGAAAGCTTTAGGCTCGAACTTAAATTCAACTTTATGCTTACCTGCTGGCAATCGCATAGCTCTTAACACATAATTCGCTCTAAAATGAGGCTTCAACTGTCCATCAACATAGGCATTCCACCCGGGCTGATAATACATCTCTGAGAATACCGCTAATTGCTCAACTTTAGACTGGTAGTCGTATTGAATGGCATTGGGAGCATAGCTCTTCATCATAATACTAGCCAAGCTATCTACACTGCTGGTAAATCCGCTTACCTGATCAGCAAAACGCTTATCGACTACCAATTCTTCTGAGGGATTGAAAGCATTTAGGCTCATTATTTCTTCACTGGCATTATCTACCACCTTAAAGTTTGAAACAAACCATGCCGCCCCTAATGCATCAGCATTATGAACAGCTTGTGTTCCGCCTTTATCGGTACGAACAATGGAATAACGCATGTTTAGCATATTCAGGACTTTAGAATTGTTCTTTTCGATATGATAATCGTAAAGTTCCTGTATGCGACGTAGTTTAGCGCCATGGTAACCTCCAATTGATTTATGAAAATACGATGTGCTCGAATTCTGAAAGGCACCACCCAATTTGCTATAAACGCGATAATTGGAATTCATATTCAAGGCCCACAATTGAGATGCAATCATTTCGAACTGGTTGGCTTTTCGATTTTCCTTTTTATAATCGGCGGAAGCCTTTTGTAGTTTTGCTTGTAGTTCAGGATGCTTTTGCAGCTCCATTTGCAGAATCTCATAATCGGCCTGAGTCGGATTAAAAGCCAATTTCAAATCTTTCTTTTCTACAAAATTATCATTATTTAAATAACGCTTATTTACTGGCCAAAGGTCTACTATTATTAAAACGATAAGCGCCAAAATCATCACTTTAGAGTTGATAATTTTGCGAACGAATAAGAAAAGTAAAACAGCTCCTAAAGCTACAAATGCAACAGAACGTAAGGCATCTGTTTTAAAAATAGAGATTCGGGCATTAACCAAATCAGCTTGTATCTGAGAAATAAAACCGATGGCATCTGGATTAGCCGATTTTATTTGAGCCAGGTAGTCCATTTCAATATTACTCATAAAATCTAAAGCCAAATTAGGCAATAAAAATAGAAGTGCTGCCAAACCACCTGTAAACGCAAGTGGAATGATACCAATATTCAACTTGAATGAGCCAAAGGCAATCTTACTTTTTAAAATTTCTGGTTCTTCAATGATTTTTTTAATGGCTAGTATAGCTAATAATGGCACACAAAGTTCAACCACAATTAGAATAGACGATACGACTCGGAACTTGTTATATAGGGGCACATAATCCAAAAAGAAATTGGTTAATCCTGCAAAATGGTGCCCCCACGAAAGCATAATAGACAAAATGGTTGCCGTTAAAATCCCCCACTTTAGTCGGCCAGGAACAATAAACAAACCTAGCATAAACAGGAACATTAAGAGTGCACCAACGTAAACTGGCCCAGCTGTAAAAGGTTGATTTCCCCAATAGTGATGGTTATCAACTTGATCCAGCTTATAATAATCGTCCACTCTTTTAATTTGACCACTGCTCACATAATTTACAATTTGAACAGCCTCTTGTGGTGAACCTGCTCCCCCTTTTACATTAGGAATAAGCAAGCTTAAAGTTTCCTGAATACCGTATGACCACTGGGTTGCATAATCTTTATCGAGCCCAGCGGTTTGATTGTTTTTATCGCCAATCGTCAGTTCCGATTTACCACGAATGGTCGATTTACTGTACTCGTATGAATTATATAGGTTGGTATTGTTTACTCCTATTGCAATAAAAGAGGCAACAAGCAATACAGCGATTGCCTTAAAAAAATGAGGCAACTCTTTTGTTTTTAATCGATGATAAAACTCGAATATCACAAAACAAAAAACCATAATGGCAAAGTAGTAGGTCATTTGCACGTGATTGGAATAAAGCTCCAATATGAGAAAGAAAGTAGCCAATAAACCACCCCAAAGGTATCGCCCACGGAAAACCATGAGAATTCCACCCAAGGCAGGCGGAATAAAAGCTAAAGCATTCACTTTCCAGAGATGGCCAGCACCTATAATGATAATAAAATAGGTTGAAAATGCATACGCTATTGCCCCAGCTAAGGATAACCATGGATTGATTCGCAGCGATAACATGAGAATATAAAATCCGATAAGGTATAAAAGCAGATAGCGAACTGGATCTGGTGTGTGCAGTTCCATCAGTTGCTTAAAAAAATACATATCCTTAGCCTGATAGTCTACATTGATTTGATAAGCCGGCATACCGCCAAACATGGAGTTGGTCCAGAGCGGATCCTCGCCTGTGGCATTTCGATAATCGATAATCTCTTTTTTACCACCCCATGCGTTTAATGAATCGCCTTTTCGTAATTCCTTGCCTTCGAGAGCTGGCTGAAAGTAAATGAATCCAATAATTAGAAAAATAAAAATGGCTGATAAATAGGGAATCAGCTTTTGAAAGAGACTTTTAAAATTCATGTGTACCACTTTTTTTTGTAAGCCACTAAAGTACAAAAAAAGCAGTACGTTTTTACTAAAGATACGTCTGCTTTTTAAGGAACATAAGTTATTAATATTTGCTTCTTGATTAGAAGAAATTCATTAAAAATCGAACCTCACAAAAACATTTGGTGTTATCCCGATTGAATAGCTTTTAAGCTCATTCATCTGATATGTCTCATCATGATAAGCCATATATGACCTATCTAAAACATTTTTTTTGTCGTATAAGTTTTGCAGACAAAATCCCAGTTTTAACTGATTTTTATTGGAATCTGATAAACTAAATTTATAAACTGAGGAAAAATCGAGTCGATGGTAATTCGTAATTCGTCGACTATTGATTACATCATAATTAATTTGTCCACTTTCGGGGTCAATACTATTGGCTGGGGTATAAGGTTTTCCTGTTCGCCATTTCCAATTCAAAGAAAATTCAAAAGACTGCAAATGGTATGTAAAAGCAGCAGCCAAGGCATGTCGAATATCAAAATTTCCCCGAAATGACTTTCCTTCATTCAAATCGGGAAACTTATAATTGGTTTTAATCAGAGAGTATGACAGTAATGAATTATAATTTGGGCCTCTTTTTCTGATAAGTGCATCAAAACCCCATGTTTTACTTTTGCCTTCGGCATAAAACACGTTTTTATTAATAAATGCCTTCGAGACTGAAGTCAAACCCTCATCTTGCTTAAAGTATGTTTCCAATCCGATATTCAAACCACCTTTATCCCACTCTATTCCTCCGGATACCTGCTTGCTTTTTAGAATTGGAATATTCAAATTATCAGCTAGTCCCCAAACCTGATTCTCCAGTCCAAAATCACTAGTTTGAAACTCTAAAATTTGACTTATATTTTGATTTTTAATGCTAGCAGATAACTTTAAATATAGTGGCTTAACGAGTTTAAACTTTGCATATAGGCGAGGTTCGAAAAACACCTTTTCGGTAGATGCTAAATAATTAAATCTTAAGCCAAAGTTGATATAAAAGTCCTTCCTTTTATTAAACTGTAATTCAGAATATAAGGCGAAGGAATTCTCGTCACCATTATTTTTATCGACATAATTATTTTCCGAGGAATCTGCCACACTCTGGAATTGATAATCAACTGTTTGTGACGCAATTTGTAATCCTGTCCGGACTTTACTCCAAGGACCTAATCTGACTTGTATATCTGCATCAAGTCCCAGCTCCTTAATCGAATTTGTTTTGGTACTTTTAGTTTTATCCCCATTATCAATCTCTCCTTGAAAAGAATAATCCAGATCGTAATACGAAAATTCTCCTTTTATACTATGTCTAACATTCCGACTCCATCTTCCTTCTGAGATCAGACTTAAACCCTGATTCTTAATCTTCAATCTATCCCTACTCTTATAGTAGTCCTCAATAGAGAATGAATAATCTAAATCATTAATGGAATACAAATAATTCACATACAATTTATGATCATCTGAAAGGTTAATAATGGTATTCAATGACAAATCCTTAAAATAAAAGTCCGTATTTGTTTTAGTAAACTCTGAATCAAAAGCTTCATTTTCTGATATGATCGTATTCTGAAAAACCCGATCTGAATAGTGACTAAAGGAAGGGGTCTTTATGAAATCATTGTACGATCTTCTAAAACTTAAACTCACCCCAACTTTATCTTTCTTAATGGGCAACTTCAAAAGGGCATCCAGATAATTAAAATTAGCACCTAAACTTCCACCCACTTGTTCCGTTAGCCTTCTGTCTGAGCGCATATCAACAACACCAGAAATACGATTACCATATTGAGCACTTGCTCCACTTCGAAATATCTTCACATCGGAAATTTGTTGTGGGTTCAGCGCTGAAATCATGCCAAAAAAATGAGAATTGTGATAAATGGTAATGCCGTTCCATAAAATCAAATTTTGGTCGGGAGTACCACCTCTAATATGCAAATCTGAATTTGATTCAGAAGGGCTAACAACTCCTGGTATTAGTTGAAGGGTTTCAAAAACGTCTGGGTCTGGAGACGCAGCAACCGACTTAATATCGTCGGCAGAAAGGATAATAGATCCATCATAATTGTTTCCTGTCCCATCACTAATCTGATCGATCAAGATCTCATTCAGTTGCTCATACGACTCATATAATTCAGCCTTTATGTGTAAGTTATTACTGATGATATTGGCGCAAAACTTTAGTGTAGCGTAACCAATATACTGAATCAATATGGTGTCTGTTAATCTATTTTCGCTCAATTTGAAATACCCTTCTTCATCAGATACACATCCCTTATTTTGAGTCTGGTTAATAATAGTACCACCCCAAAGAGGTGTTTGTGTCATTTTTTCTACTAACCGACCTCTTATAGTAATAAGACTGGGAGTTTTATCCTCTGTCACAATAATATACCGAGAGCTTATTTTATCAAAAATCAATTGGCTTTCTTGTTGGATTCTATCAATTATAACATCGAGTGAAGCATTAGATACCTCAAAACTAAAGGTGTACTGACTCGCAATATCATCACGATATGAAAAACGAACATCAAACTGAGATTCAAGTTTATTCAAAACCTCTTTCAAGCTAGCACTTTCAAAGCTAAAGGTGCTAGTTTTTTCTTGTGATAAGAGAGGAAACGTGAGCAAAATGAAGATAAATAAGATTAAATACTTCATTATTTATGGTACAATAAAATCGGTTTCTTTCCTCTTAACTTATGTTTAATACCCATTGGATAAAAAACAGATTTTAGAGCCAATTCTAGATTATCATGAGTGAAACTTCCTGTAAATCGTTGATTAAGATCAATCCCTTTAGTCTCAAAGTGAACTTTATAATGACGCTCAAGAGCTCTTACCACCTCTTTAAGAGGAGTGTTCTCAAAAGTACTTTCTCCTTTAGTCCATGATGGAGATTCTTCAGTAAAATTCCAAGACTCTTTATCCTCATCGATAAAACGAACGGCATCACCAGCTTTTAGAATGATAGCATCACCCATAAAGTCAACTTTAACTCGACCTTCGTAACAAAGAACCTCGAAGTAATTGTTTCGCGAATGAACATTAAACTCTGTTCCCAATACGCTTACCTCACCACGATCGGTATGTACCGTAAATCTGGATCCTGGAGTTACTTTAAAATAGGCTTCCCCCTTAAGATTTAATTCTCTTTTATCATCCCACTTTCTCTCGTGAAACGAAATTTTAGATTTTGAATTCAATTTGACATTTGACCCATCAGGTAAATTGAATGCAAGTTGCTCTCCTCCTAAGCTTTTATAAACAGATTCAGAAGGCAATAAACTGAAGATTCCTATAAGTATAGCAACAGAAGCAGCTAACCAGTATGACCAGAGAGGAATAACAGGTTTTCTTTTTACAGTCATTCGAGTTTGCAACAGTTGCTGAAAAGCTTTTTCTTTATTGAAGGTTGGCTTTTCCAATAGAGATGAAGTTTCAGCTATTCGTTTATAAGCATAAAAATCTTCCGACTTTTCGAAAGCTTTCACTTCTTCATCAGATAACTCATTATTAAGCCATCTTGCCAAAAACGTATCTCCAGTGAAATTATTCTGCATCGGTATCTTATTAAATCCTGAAATTTATCAGGTAGAATTTTATTACTAAATAACAATTAAGATGATTGAGATTCATGCTCCATCTACAATTAAAACAAGTTAAAGCTCAATAACCCTACCTCAATATCTAGACATTTCCAACCTTTTCTCTCAAAGTTATCAATGCGATATGCATTCTTTTCTCTATAGCTTTCACTGAAACATCGAGCATCTCAGCAATTTCTTTATATGTTTTTTTATCGATTCTATTCAACAGAAAAACAACACGTTGTTTTTCTGGCAGATCAGCAATCGCATTATTTAAAATCACCCGAAATTCAGATTCTTCCATAATATATTCAGGACTCTCAATATTTAACTCATCTGGCACCTCTTGGTGGTATTTTAGCCTAACCTTCTGATGTGATACTTGATTAAGAAATAGATTTTTTGCAACGGTATACACAAATGATTTTGCTTTTAGAAAGAGCACTTTTTTGCAATTTTCCCATAGTTTAACAAAAGCTTCTTGTACAATATCTTCAGACATATCGGGATCACCGCACTTGTAGTAAATAAAATTATGGAGTAAGGGAGCATGTAAGTTAAAAACCCTTTCGAACACCTTCGTTTTACACAAGGATAGATTTGTATTTTTCTTATCTAATTCTTTCACAAAGTTTCTTTCGATATAGTAATAAGTATTTCACAAACGCAATTCCGATAATAATGGGTTCAATTTAAATTAAATTTTGCAAGTAAATGCGATTTCTATATTTTTTTAAAATTTTCACAAAATCAATTTCTTATTAAAGAAACGTAAGCAACTTGATTAAAGTATAAACATTAAAAAAAAAGTAGGGTATTCAATTCCAGGCTTGTTTTAGTAATACAATGGAATACAAGTCAAACTAAAATTTGAATAATATGCTACTTCAAAAAAAATTAAGAATACTTATCATTCTATTACTAACCCTATCGTTACTCAGCACATTTAATGCTTGTGATAAAGATGATGATCCTGTTGAACCTGAAAAAAAAGAGACGCCTAACAAACCCAAAGAAGAGAAGACTGAACAATCAGATGATGAAGGAAGCCTCTCTCTTTATTCAGTAAATGGATACGATATAAATAAAATAACCGATTATAAGATTTCTGATAATTTATTAGATCTGCAGAAAGACAGTAAAAAACACACCGAAATCTGGGATTTAATTAGTAAGGTTATTCCAAATAACTACATCACTTTTTTTAATGAATATCTTATTATGACGGGAAACGAAAGTGGTGTTGCTGGCTTTGTTGTTCAAACAAAAGAAGATCTTACAAAATGGAAGATTGGAATTGCTATAGACCTGGCTTACGAGGGAGGCTTTAATAAAGATGGTGAATTATCTTATACCATTATTCATGAATTTGCACATGTTTTAACTCTTAACAACACTCAATTAAATTCGAGAAAAACTGAAAATGACTGCCAAAACTTTTTCCCTGGAGAAGGCTGCGCAAATGGCGGATCCTATATAAATGCGCTTTACCAAAATTTCTGGAAAGATATTCATGATGAATTTCTTGATACTGGAGATGATGAAAGCAAGAAACAAGCTTTTTACGAGAAATACCAAGATCGGTTTGTAACACAGTATGCTTCGACCAATCCAGGTGAGGACATAGCTGAATGTTTCACACACTTTGTGATTTTCGACAAACCAACAGGAAATACCTATGCCAATAAGAAAGTTCAACTTTTTTACAATTATCCTGAATTAGTTGAATTAAGAAAACACATCCGTAAGTCATTGAATATTGGAACTAAATCGAAATCAACATCTGTGATTAAGGTATGGAGACGCGGAGCTACATTTGGTAAAAAAGATCAGAAAAGATCAGAAAAGATCTTAAAGTGAGTATTAATCTACTCCTTAAATATGATTCTTTTTTTAGGGGATCAAGAATCATAGAAGTTATCATCCTAGTTAAAAGCTGGGATGATTCTTCATTTTAAGCTTAAACTATTTTCATCACCACATTAAATAAATTTTATGAAAGCGATAGGAATACTAGTCATGATTTTATTTCTCAGTTGTTCGGCCTATCAAAAGGCGGAATATTCACAGCAGTCAAACCTGATTACATTAATAAAATCAAGATGCCGGGGTAAATGCCCTGTATATGAACTCAATATTAACACTGAAGGAGACGCAGTTTATCACGGTATTTCGAATGTAAACAACAAGGGTGTATACAAATTCAAGCTTAATAAAGTAGAATTAGATGAGCTTCATGAAATTTTTATTGACATAAAATTTCTAGAAATAAAACTTCAACAGAAAACAAAATATCGAGATGTACCCTATACAACACTAAGGTATAAAGGTAAATCACATCACTATCGCTCTACTTGGAGAAAATCTCCTTTCATAGGTATTGTAAAAAAGTTGGATGACCTCATTCAAAAAAAAGTAGCAACAGGTAACAAAAGTACTAATCAGAAACTGACATTAATGTTCATTGATCGCTAAGGCCTAAATTCATTTAATACATCTTAAAATGGTATACTATAGCTATAAACTTATGTTGATAAAAAAAATCACCTAGTCCATACGTATATTAAAATCTGACTTGTCATAAGGTTAATTTATTCAATAACACACTTGATCACATGCATAAATACAATTTAATTTCGCAAATAATTAACGGTATTCAAAATCATCCGAATCGAAATGCTTTTTTTATTGATGGAAAACACTATACCTACAAAATATTGGCTCAATATGTGTCTGGGATACTTAATATCATAAAACAACATACAGGTCAAGCTCCTCAATGTATCGGAATTCTTGAAGGTGATAACATAGAAACCTATGCTAGTTTATTAGCCGTATTATTCTCGGGCAATACCTATGTCATTCTAAACCCTCATAATCCCAAAAGCAGAAATAAAACAATAATTGAATCTACAGACATTCAATTAATATTGCACTCAGATGAATATGATTACAATTTAGATGTTCCAAAGTATGTCAATCAACTCTCAACAACAAAGGTAGAATCTAAGAATATTTTAAATAAAATAGATATTCAAATAGATACAGATTCATTGGCCTATATCATTTTTACTTCAGGAAGTACGGGCGTACCTAAAGGCGTGCCTATTTCTCATAGAAACTTAAATGCCTTTTATGCTGCATACTCTTCTTTGAATTTTAATTTAAATAAAGAAGATAGGCTACTTCAAATGTTTGATCTTTGCTTTGATGTATCTGTTGTATCAACTCTTTATCCATTAACACTGGGCGCCTGCATCTATACTGTTCCTCAAAATAGTGTTAAGTACACACATGTATACGAGTTATTGGAGGACGAAGAACTTACTTTCGCAGCTATTGCCCCCTCATTATTATCCTACCTTCAACCCTATTTTAAAGAAATTAAGTTACCTAAACTTAAATACCTAATTCTAACAGCCGAAGCTTCAAACTGGGATTTATTGTCCCAATTTATGCCCTGCACTCCCAATGCCGAATATGTAAATCTATATGGGCCTACAGAAGCTACTATATATTGCACTGCATATCGTGTGGATCCAAATCATGTCGATACCTATAATGGAATGCTGGCTATTGGTAAAGCGTTTCAAAGTATGCACACCATAATCGTTGATGAAAATTTACAAGAAGTGCCTAAAGGGAAAAAAGGCGAAATGTGTATAACGGGAGCTCAGTTAATGGAAGGTTATTGGAAAGATCCAAGTAAGTCAAAGGAGGTATTTTTCGAATTAGATTGTTTTGGAGAACCTACTCGTTACTATAAAACAGGTGACATTTGCTTTGTTGATGAAAAAGACTGCATACACTATTGCGGACGAAAAGATTACCAGGTACAGATTCAAGGTTTCCGAGTCGAATTAAATGAAATTGAACATACGGTAAGGCAATACCATCCTATCGGGTCAAATGTTGTATTGGCTAAGCCTAACCAACTAGGAAATCAAGAGTTGCATCTTTTCCTTGAAAAATACAAAGGCGAAAAAACAGTCTTAATGGACTTCTTGAAAGAAAAACTGCCTATTTATATGTGTCCGAAAAATATTCATGGCATCACCGAACTCCCTTTGAACTCAAGTGGCAAAGTCGATCGTAAAAAACTCTTAGAATTAGTTTAAAATAAAAATTACAATGGAATTAGATCAAATTTTAGAAGAAGTAAATAACATCTTCCGTAAAGTGCTTAATAACTCAACAATTAACTTAACAGAAATCTCAACAGCCGAAGACGTTGATGAATGGGATTCTTTAAATAACATTAGATTAATTACAGAAGTTGAACAATACTTCAATGTCAAGTTTAAGCTTAGAGAGATTATGAAGTTGAAAAACGTTGGTGAATTGTGTACTAGTGTTCAAACAAAAATTGCTTAAAGACCTATGATATTTAATTCTTGGGAGTTTGCCTCTCTCTTCGTTTTGGTTTTCGGTATTTTTTATGCAATAGCTCCTCAATTAAGAAAGTGGGTATTGCTTGCAGCTAGTTTTGTATTTATCGGTTTTAACCACTGGGGATATTTAATCCTTGCTATTTCTACAGCATTTTTAACCTACGGGTCAGGAATCTTAGTCGATAAACAAAAAGAAGATAAACAAAGACAACGCGTATTTACACTTAGCTTGGTAGCTCATTTGCTTATCTTGATCTTCTTTAAGTATTTCGGATTTCTAGAAGCTAATCTAGGAACTTTAATAAATGTTTTAGGTTTCAAATGGAACCCAACAATAACAAAAGTCTTTCTGCCCCTAGGAATATCTTTCTACATTTTCCAATCTATCTCCTATTTGATCGAAGTATATTGGGAAGAACAAGAAGCTGAAACCAATTTACAAGACTTCATGCTTTATATGCTATTCTTTATGAAGTTTTTGTCAGGGCCTATCGAACGTCCAGGTGATTTTTTGCCTCAAATTAAAGAGAAAAAAAAATTTGATTACGACAAAGTGAACTATGGCTTAAAACTAATTGCTATTGGTTTATTTAAAAAACTGATTATAGCCAATCATCTGGCTGGAGCCTTAAATGACGTTTTTGCATCAGTTCAGGATTTTTCTGGTGCTCAACTTCTAGTAGCAACACTTATTTATCCCATTCAACTATATGCCGATTTTTCGGGTTACACCGATATTGCTATTGGTGGTGCTGCCGTATTAGGCTATAAATTATCACCGAATTTTAATCGGCCATTTATAGCTCAAACAATTACAGATTTTTGGCGCCGCTGGCACATGAGTCTTTCATTTTGGGTAAAAGATTATATCTACGAACCTCTAGCTTTCAAAAAACGAAACTGGGGTATTTGGGGTATCAGCTATGCCTTGATAATTACGTTTATTCTATTGGGTTTATGGCATGGTGATAGCTGGAACTTTATTATTTATGGTGCTATTCAGGGCAGTGTAATTATCTACGAAATAAGCCGTTCAAGCTGGTGTGCGAAATGGAACAAATATCTATCAGGTAAATGGTTCAAAACATATAGTATCATAAGAACATATGTAATTTTTGCTGTATCGCTTCTCTTTTTTAAGGTTGAAAAATTAACTGATGTACTTTATGTATTTAGGCATCTTTTTGATGGGATTAGAGCAACATATAAGGAGATTAACTTTGGAATGACCGATCATAACGTTATCGTTTTAACCTGTGCCATAGTACTCGTATTTATATACGAATATGCTGACAGTAAATGGGATATCTGGGGGAAATTTGAGCAAAAACCAATCGCCGTTCGATGGAGTGTATATTACCTTCTTATTTTTATCATTTTTTCTTGTGGCGATTTTGGAGCCACTGATTTTATCTATCTGCAGTTTTAAAATATGAACAAAAAGAACCTATCAATATTTACAAGGAAGATTTTTATCTTTCTTATACCAGTATTTTTATTAGTTGCTTGGTATTTAAACTCAGATCCGTTTAAGGTTTTACACACCTATAAGTGTTATGAAAATAAACCGATCGAACTAAATCAGGGATACATCAGTTGGCAAAGCTTTTTGAGCAACCGAGATAGTCTAAAATACGATTCCTTTATTCTTGGAAACTCATGTACAATGGCTTACCCAACTATCATATGGAAGCCTTTCCTCGTAAATGGGATACCAATTCGTTTAAATGCGAATAATGAATCTTTATATGGTATTTATAAAAAAATTAAACGCCTAGATCAATCAGGTGTATCATTAAAAAATGTATTACTCCTATTAGATCATAGTACATTAAGAAAGGTTGTTAAAAACAAATCACATACACGTATCTTACATCCTGACATTAGTGGTATGGAGAATACCGAGTTTCAAAAAGAGTTTATTACAGCTTTTTTCAACCCCAATTTTCTAATTCCATATATAGATTTTCGTATATTCAATACATATCGAAAATATATGAGAGGCGTCGTCATGGAGAAGGATGATCATCGTAACCAATTAACAAATGATATTATTAATCCCAGAGAATTTGAAATTAAAAAACTAGAAGAAGGATATTGGGTTAAACGCAAAAAAGAATTCCCTATTCGAGAGGTTGATATCGATGATTATTCTCAAGTTATTTTTAATAAGCAGAAGAAAATGCTTGGTGAAATTTGTGAGATACTGAAGAAACACAATACGGATTATCAGATCATAATTAATCCTGAGTGGTCTCAGAAAAGATTAAATAGGAAGGATTTATCAGAACTTCAAAATATATTTGAAGCTGATCGAATCCATAATTTTTCAGGCAAAAACATCTACACAGATAATAAAGAATTTTTTTACGAAAAAAGTCATTACAGACCTCTGTTAGGTAAAATTATTTTGCAAAAAATATACAACAATAAATGTTCATTTACTGGATCACACAATCTGAACTAAAGTTAATTAAGGATGTAAGGGAAGGCTAAGCTTTCCCTTTATTTTTATACTCCAGCCAATTCCAATTTTCAAAAACAGACTGCATAACTAGCAGCTTACTCTAGCAATTGTTGAAAATGTAAAAATGCTATTAAATAAAGAGAAGAAATAGGCTAAGTAGAAGCTTAAACTCATAGCAATAAAAAGTACCGTCGTTACGCTGTTTTTTTATCCTACCCAACAAGTAATCGACCTTATTAGTAATAAAGCTTATACTATTATTCTTTTACCTGTGCGATGTCGCGAGATATCAATCTTGTAAGAACACCATCATGTATATTTTGGATTTAAACCTTATGTTTGTGATCTCTCAAAGAAGAATAAAGTAATAATCTGTCAAGTTATTTTAGACAATTACCTAATTCGCTTATCGAGAAAAAATTATAAGTCTATCTATTAAATAGTTATTACAATCTGATTTATGAAAATAAAACTGCCATTTTTTTTATTCATTCTAACTCTATTCTCTTCATGTGTAGGAGATAAGCAAGCTAAAAGTTCAGCTGATGTAGAGAATGTCAAATTCGAAATTGATTGCACCATTAGAGCTTTGGAAGTTGAAAATGATTCGACATGCTGGTTTGCAGGAAGCAAGAACAAATTTGGACTCACTAAGGATTTTGGCAAGACTTGGCAAATATCTAATATTAATCATGATTCATTAAACTTAGAATTTCGCTCAATTGCCATCACAGATAATGCTGTATTTATATTATCAATCGGTTCACCAGCCTTATTATTTAAAATAGATAAACAAACGCTAGCTTACGAGTTGGTTTACAAAGAGGTTCACGAAAAAGTATTTTACAATTCGATGCAATTTTGGGATAATAAAAATGGAATTGCAGTTGGTGATCCTACAGAATCTTGCTTGAGCATTTTATTGACCAAGGATGGTGGGAATACATGGCATAAATTGACTTGTGAAAATCTGCCAGCAATTGAAAAAGGAGAAGCCGGTTTTGCAGCAAGCAATACAAATATCAGTTTGGTAGATAAAAAGGCTTTTATTGTAACTGGAGGGAAAGCAGCAAATATTTTAGTTGGTGATGAGTTTGGAAAAAATTGGGAAATATTTAATACACCAATTGTACAAGGTGAAACTGAAACAGGAATTTATACAAGCGACTTTTTAAACGAAAAAGAAGGGATTATTGCAGGTGGAGATTGGACCGCAAAAGATAAACTAAAAAACACAATGGCACTTACCAGTGATAGTGGACGTACTTGGCAAGTGCTTGAAAAGGGCCCAGGCTTTACAAGTTGTGTTCAATTTATTCCAAACACAAAAGGGATATTGTCCTGCAGTACCAATGGTATATTTTATAGTGAACATATGGGCCAATCTTGGAAAAAAATAAGTGAGGAAGCTTATTATGGTTTTCGTTTTTCTGAAAATGGCGAACACATCTATTTTTCTGGAAGAAACAAGTTGATGAGCATGAACACAGCCACTTTACTAGGAAAATAAGTGTCTGTAAAAATCAGTCCAAACTCAATTGGACACATTAAATAGAGTCTAAGATTAATTGATAGTAAAAGGGAAAGCTAAGCTTTCCCTTTGTTTTTATGCTGCCAACAATAGCGAGAGCCTGAGCTCGCTTTTCGTTTACAATTGGTACCTTTCTGTGTTTTTCCACAACACAGTCCAGATTTACTCGACACGGTTTGCTTTTTAACCCTTGCTATGCTCTTAGAATTTGCTTTATAAGGTCCAAAATTCCAATTCTGAGCACTTCGTTGAGCTTCCAACTTATTTTCTAAACCATCGGGTAATTGAGGAAAGAAATTAAGTTTCGTTAGCTTCTCAATCTGATCAACACTTACAACAAAACTAGATAAGGGCTGGTCTGATTTCTTATTGGGCATTAAAAAAGCGATGATATTAGAACGGCCTGCTTTTTCGCGAAAGATAATTTTGTAATATTTTTCAGGTACCGCAACCCTACTTTTCCCAATAATGGGCAAGCCTGGCTTTAATACAGCACCCGTTACCACATAAATTTTATCGTAAGCTTTTGCCCATTTTCGAACTTGAGATTCTAAATTTTTCCAAATTCCCCGGTTAAAGGAAGGTCGTTGTGGCGACATATTCGACATGTAAAAACTTTCCGACATGGCCGCACCCGAAAATCCCATATCAGCTGCAGGAGCCAAGTGTCCCCTATCGTAACCACTTCCCTTATAATCGTTCAAACTGGCAGATCCCGTTTTTACAACAGGATCAGGCCTAAAATTATCATCCCTTTTAATTATGCCACTCGTTTCTTTTGCTACAAGCTCATAAGCGACCCACTGTGCCTGCTCATATTTCTCGCTGTACGATAAAATGTAATTTTTGTGTTTAATAATTTGACCTGTATGTGTAGGCAGGTATTTGTTGTCTTGTGAATATCCAAATACAGATATCAAAACAAAGAAAAGTATAAGCGTTTTTTTAATCATCGAGGTTCAAAATAAAAGCATAAAAAAATCCTCTTGATTTCTCAAGAGGATTCTAGCGGTACCCAGGGCCGGGATCGAACCGGCACGGGTTGCCCCACTGGTGTTTGAGACCAGCGCGTCTACCAATTCCGCCACCTGGGCATTGCTTTTGATTGCGATGCAAATGTATGGAAATGTTTCATTCCAACAAAACAAAACCAAGCTTTTTTTAAGAAAAAAAAGTCAGAGAAATAGCCTTATACAGGTACCTCTCTGACTCTCATTATTCTATAAATATTATAAAAGGTGAAAACACCTTCTCATTTTTTATCTTACTAATTAGGCATTGTATATTCTATACCTGCACCCGGCCCCAAAGGTAAGCCAAGCAGTAGCCATCCCATAAGTAAAATGACCCAAGCCACAAAAAATGCAACAGAATATGGCAACATAGTTGCTATAATGGTCCCAATACCCGATTCCTTATCGTATTTCTGTACGTAAGCAATAATTAAAGCAAAGAAACTCATCATAGGCGAAATCACATTAGTTACAGAATCTCCAATACGATAAACCACTTGCGATAATTCTGGAGAATATCCCATCAGCATAAACATTGGGATAAAGATAGGAGCCATAATGGCCCACTTTGCCGAAGCAGATCCCATTAGCATATTAATAAGGGCTGACAAGAGTACAAATAAAACCATTAAAGGAATCATTCCAATATCAGCAGCCATAAGTGCTCCAGCTCCTTTAACAGCCATAATAACACCCAAATTCGACCATTTAAAATAAGCGACAAACTGAGCTGCAAAGAATACAAGTACATAATAACTAGCTAGAGTCTGCATCGACTTGCTCATACCCTTCATGATATCAGCATCCGATTTAAAAACTTTAGCTCCAAAACCATAAGCAATACCGCAACCTCCTGCTCCCAAGAACAAAAGTGCCACAACACCTTTAATCAATGGAGATGTTAAAAAGCCTCCATCGGGACCTCTAAAAAAGCCATCTTCTGGATATAGACCCCAAACCGTAATTGCTGTTAAAAAAAGAACAACATATAGAGCCCAACGTAAACCACGTTTCTCCAAATCAGTAATCTGATGAATATCTTCTTTGTGTTCGGCTGCGTCCTTATATATGCCCAAACGAGGCTCAATTAATTTCTCTGTCACCACAGTACCCACAATAGCAACCAAAAAGGTTGAAGCCACCATAAAGTAATAATTGGCCGTTGGGTTCACTGTAGCCGAAGGGTCAACAATACGTGCAGCTTCCTGAGAAAGTCCTGCCAATAAAGGATCAATCGTTCCTAGAATTAAGTTGGCAGAAAAACCACCCGATACACCAGCAAAGGCCGCAGCCATACCAGCAATTGGATGACGATCGACAGCTACAAATATAATTCCAGCCAAAGGAATTAATAAAACATAGCCTACATCTGATGCCGTATTAGATAAAATACCTGCAAGTACAATAACGAAGGTCAACATCTTTTTTGGAGCTGATAAAACCAGCTTACGAATCAATGTTCCAATAAGTCCTGAACTTTCGGCAATACCAATACCCAACATGGCTACCATTACAATACCCAAAGGAGCAAAACCAGTAAAATTATCAACCATCTCTACTAAGATGCGATGAAAACCTTCAACTGATAAAAGGTTAACCACCTTTATTGTTTCTTTAGTTCCAGGATGAATAGCCTGCCAGTCAAATAATGCAGCTACACCTGATAATACAATCGCCAATAAGGCAAAAATGGCAAACAGTGTTGCCGGATGAGGAAGCGCATTCCCAAACTTTTCAGTTACCGTTAAAAAGCGATCTGTCCAGCCTCGCTTTTTAGTCAAGTTCTTTTCCATAGTCTTCTTGTCTGTTGAGTTATTAAGCTTGAAAGTCTGTCCATAACTTTCAAGATCACAAAGATATCAATTAGAAACAATTACCAATAGGGAACAACCCTACCCTGCATTATACCGTCTCAAATAAATACAAAAAAAGAGGCGACCTTTAATTTTTAGGCAACCTCTATTCTAATTTGAATTATTGATTTATAAACGCATTCACATCAAGCATTTCCTTGTAAGTCGCAAATGTGAACTTATCCAGGTAATCGTAAAATTCTTCAATCCTCTTCACATCAACTTTAGTTGAACGCCACTCTTTCAGAGCAGTTTCAGTATTTCTGAATAATCTATCTTCAGCTATTTCGATTTTTTGGATGATACCAGACTTTTCAGCATTAATCAGTTCAGATATTTTTAGATATTTGTATCCAGCCGAACGACTAATAGGATAGCATCTATTTTTCAACTCCAGTGCCATTGCATTTAAAAGACAATTTTCTTTTCCTTTAGCCACCAACACTTTTGGCAAATTCTTTCCACCTCTTACCCAAACAGGCAATACAACTGACGTATTAGGAAAACCAACTTGAACCCAAATAGTTGCCATATCAGTAGCTTCTCCTTCTTTAACACCTTCAATCATAATCATGGAAGAAGAACCGTGTCGGGTAATTAAATCACCTGAATTTACAAAGTTCTCGCCATAAGGAACTGATTCGAATTCCTTTCTAAAATCGCGTTTCAAAACAGGATGCTTTAGACATCTGGAGAAATTCTGTATGACAGTTCTAGCATTCATATTACCACAAGCATCGGCTTGATAAAAGATGTCTTGTGCTGTTTGAAGACGAATAAAACCATAACCAACATCTTTCTTTCCTGTGAAAGAGTGATTGGTTCTCAATATATACCCATTAGGAGCTTGCGCAGGATCGTTAGCATCAAACTTGGTGAAAGTTTGATTGTTTACTTCATAAAATGCAATATTTCCATCTGCATCCAAAACACCAAAATGCGCAGCTAAACCCATTGGCTTCTTTCTTTCTTTTATTAACTGCTCGAACTCCTCTAAACTAGAACATTGTTGAAGAGCCAGCTTCATAAATTTCCCTTCTTGATCTTTAAAAGAAGTTGTGTCCTTCATGTTTACATTAAAAGAGGCCGAATTCATAATGGAAAAACCAGCAGAATTGGAACCTCCCCAAACCTGTTCTCCCTTCTCATCATTAGAATTGATCATACCGATGTACGGATATTTTCCATCGGTGAAATACATCATTTTGTTTTCGAAACTTTCAGTGTCGCGAAGCTTCCAAATCATTGGGCGACCGTCTTTAGTGTATTTGCCTGAAATAACGGCAGTTGTGCAAGCATTTGCCTGCCAAATACCAATTACTGCTAATAATAGCAAGCTTAATAAGTGTTTCATTTGTTGTTAGTAGTTAAGTCGTTTATTCAATATAATTGAAGGCCTAAATTAGTTATTTTTCTGTTTTTATTTACACTGATATTCTTCTCAATTATTTTGAATAATTCTTAAATCAAATTTGTTGATTTATATTAGGACAAGGCATGGTCAGGCCCATTATGGGGAAATTAAAAAAGCCATTCTCTATTGAGAATGGCTTATATTATACTTAATCAAAAACAGATTACTTTAATTTCTTAAATAAATTTTTCATGCTTACTTCTGATTTCAAAATATCGTGAAGTTTTGAGATCTCAACACGCTCCTGCTTCATAGTATCGCGATGACGAATCGTTACTGTATTATCTTCCAACGACTGGTGGTCTAAAGTTACACAGAAAGGCGTACCAATGGCATCCTGACGACGGTAACGCTTACCAATAGAATCTTTCTCGTCGTACTGACAGTTAAAATCGAATTTCAAGTCATTAATAATCTCACGAGCTTTCTCAGGTAAACCATCTTTCTTAACCAACGGCATAACACATAACTTAACAGGTGCTAATGCTGGTGGCAATTTCAATACCACACGCTCGTCAACCTTACCATTCTCTTTCTCCACTTTTTCCTCTTTGTAAGCCTCAGACATAATCTGAAGGAACATACGATCAACTCCAATTGAAGTTTCTACCACATAAGGAACGTAGCTTTTATTTAACTCAGGATCAAAATATTGAATCTTTTTACCCGAGAAATCTTGATGCTGTTTCAAGTCAAAATCAGTACGAGAGTGAATTCCCTCTACCTCTTTAAATCCGAATGGAAATTTAAATTCAACATCGGTTGCAGCATTGGCGTAGTGAGCTAATTTATCGTGATCGTGAAAACGGTACTTATCTTCACCAAAGCCAAGAGCCTTATGCCAGCTCATACGCGTTTCTTTCCATTTGTCAAACCATCTCATCTCATCACCCGGACGAACAAAGAACTGAAGTTCCATTTGTTCAAACTCACGCATACGGAAAATAAACTGACGAGCAACAATCTCGTTACGGAAAGCCTTACCAATTTGAGCAATTCCGAAAGGAATCTTCATACGACCTGTTTTCTGAACATTCAGATAGTTTACAAAAATACCCTGAGCCGTTTCCGGACGAAGGTAAATCTTGCTCGATCCATCAGCAGTTGAACCCATATCTGTCGAAAACATCAAGTTAAACTGACGAACATCAGTCCAATTCTTTGTTCCCGAAATAGGACAAGCAATTTCATTATCGATGATAATTTGCTTCAACTCTTCCAAGTCATTTTTATCTAAAGCCTCAACAAAGCGAGCATGCACAGCATCCATCTTTCCTTTGTTCGCTAAAACACGAGGATTGGTAGAACGGAATTGAGCCTCATCGAAACTCTCACCAAACTTTTTCTTCGCTTTAGCAACTTCCTTATCCATTTTAGCCTCATACTTGGCCATCAAATCTTCAATCAAAACATCCGCTCTGTAACGCTTCTTCGAATCCTTGTTATCAATCAAAGGATCATTAAAAGCATCAACGTGGCCCGATGCTTTCCAAATGGTAGGGTGCATAAATATAGCAGTATCAATACCCACTACATTTTCATGCAATTTTACCATTGAATCCCACCAATACTTTTTAATGTTGTTTTTTAATTCAACACCCAATTGTGCATAATCGTAAACCGCAGACAAACCATCATAAATTTCTGATGATTGAAATACGAATCCGTATTCTTTACAATGAGCTACCAGTTTTTTGAAAACATCTTCCTGAGCCATAGTTTTTTATTTAGATTTTATTTTTTCTGAAATTGAATAACAAAAGTAGCCGATCATCTTAGAAGGAACAAATTCAAACGCATAAGAATCATCCTAACTATAAAGTGAATTAATCGTCAACTTCTTCGAAATCGACATAGTCGCCTACATCTTTCGTGTTGTGCTTATTTTTTTGAGTCGTATTCTTTTCAACAGTCACTTCACCTTCTGGCTTTTGTTTATATTGCTGCTGTTGGTTTTGTTGCTGCTGCTGCATCTTATCAAAAGTCTTCTTCACAATAACCGGGAAGAAAGCTTTAAATAAATATTTAATAAGGAAATAGACTCCTATTACAATTAATATAAATTTCATGATACTCCTTTATTTTGAAAGACAAATATAAGCATTTCCTTTTTTTTAATACCCATCTTCACTTTTTGCTTTTGGGTGTTCGCTTATAGCTCCTTAAAAGAGCTATAAGCGGCGGGCTTTCCGTTACAACTCCTCGCTCTTTCTTAGCTTTATTAATCAACCCAACTTTTTTAAGTCCACAGTCTTCAATACAAATCCTTTCTTAGAATATTCGCTGTGGGGTTTTCACTTCTATCCCTAACACAATAAATCTGCTCACTTAAGCCTAAACCTATTTACTATTAAACCTTTCATCCCCCGCAATACTTCCTTATATTCATGGCCTGAATATATTTCAGAATTTATTTTTGAGAAACATGCAAAACATACATAATATAGCAGTACTGGCTCATGTCGATGCTGGAAAAACTACTATCACCGAAAACCTCCTTTTTTTAGGTGGAGCAACACGTAAAATGGGTAGTGTCGATTCGGGAAGTGCCATAACTGATTCGCTCCAAGTAGAAAAACAACGTGGCATTTCAGTGCGTTCTGCCTGCACTTCATTTATGTGGAAGGACACTCAAATTAATTTAATTGACACACCAGGTCACGTCGATTTTTCGGCCGAAGTGGAACGTGTTCTTCGTGTCTTAGATGCAGCCATACTTGTTGTTTCAGCAGTAGAAGGTGTACAAGCACATACCCATACTTTATACGAAGCACTCCGTGAACGAGGTATTCCTGTTCTTATTTTCATCAATAAAATTGACCGTGCGGGAGCCGATGTCCTTCAAGTGTGTAAAGACTTACAAAAGGAGCTAAAAGTTCCAGCCTTCGCTCTTCAATCTTGTATTGACGAAGGAAGTAATGAGACCACAATTTGTGATTTGTGGCAAAACAACAGCGACGATCTAGCTGAAGATTTGAAAGAACTCTCACTAGAAAACTTAGCTAATGCAGACGAGGAAATTCTCGAAAAATATCTGGAAGGCGAAGAACTCGAAGCATCCTATTGTATTGCCAAAGCAAAAGATCTGTGCAAGCAGTCTAAGCTAAATCCAATCATGTTGGGCGTGGCAAAAAATGGCTCAGGTATGACTGAACTGTTAGATGCCATTGTGAACTATTTTCCAGAAGCATCGGCAGAGTCCGAAACAGAACCGTCAGCTTTGGTATTTAAAATTGAACATGATAAAACTCTAGGACGCTTAGCCCACATCCGAATGTTTAGTGGCTGTTTAAAAAACAGAGATTCTATCAGAAATGTCATTGCCCAAAGACATGAAAAAGTGGCTCTCATCCGAAAAATATACACCAACAAACATGTAGACATAGGAACATTAGAAGCTGGTGATATTGGTATTGTAAGTGGTATGCCAGAAGTTCAGGTGGGCGATATATTGGGAAGTGAAAAGGGTATTCCAGAACTGACAACACTACAAATCCCTCTACTAACGGTTGGTGTAAAATCGAATAATGAAGCAGATTATGCCAAACTTGCCGAAGCCTTACAAGTTCTTTCAAGTGAAGATCCCTTATTGCAATTTGAATGGTTTAAAGAAGATCGGGAAATGAATCTCCACATCATGGGGACTATTCAAATGGAAATTTTGGAGATGCTTCTTAATAATCGATTCGGTTTAGAAGTCAGTTTCGACGAGCCTACTGTCGTTTATAAAGAAACACCAGCAAAAGAAATAGAAGGGTACATTCGTTACACCATGCCCAAACCTTGCTGGGCTGTACTTCGATTCAAAATCGAGCCTGGCGAACGAGGAAGCGGCATTACTTACAAATCAATTGTTGGTGTCAACGATGTTCTTCAGAAATATCAAAACGAAGTAGAACGTACCATTCCTAAAGCCTTAGAGCAAGGAATTAAAGGCTGGGAAGTTACAGATATCAAAATTACCCTTATCGAGGGCGAAGATCATGAGATGCATTCTCGTCCTGGCGATTTTATGATTGCGACTCCTATGGGAGTCATGAATGGTCTTCAAGAATCAGATACGAAGCTTTTGGAACCCATATTAAAATTTAGAATCTCAGCACCAGAAGAGTTTCTAGGGAAAATAGCTGGAGAATTGAATCAAATGCGTGCAGTCTTTGCCAATCCGGAATTCGACGATGGGAAATTTCATTTGGAAGGTGAAGTTCCTGTAGCTACTTCTATGGATTTTAACATTCGATTGAGTTCCCTTACAGGAGGCAAAGGGAAAGTTAAATTTGGTTTTGCTGGTTATCAAGATTGTCCAGAAGGAGAAGGACGAGAGAGAGAATACAAAGGCGTGAATCCTTTAAACAAAAGTCAGTGGATACTACATGCCAGAGGGGCTTTTAAAACCAATGAATGGAAATTGTAATCCATTTATTTTAGTCCCCAAAAAAAAGAGCTTGTCTGAAAGGACAAGCTCTTTTTTTAGATTATTCAAACTAGTTTCGTTTCTTCTTAAACTCTTTTTCTGTTTCTTCTTTGATCTTTTCCATGTGCTCCATGATTAGATCTTCCTGAATTTTACAGACATCCTTCTTTTTAGTCTTTTTACGACATCCAAACATCATATTCATACCAAAACGCATATTAGCCGTTTGAGCCGTATTCGGATTCATCGCAAGAACATTATCACTTACAGCATAAATTTGGAACGGACCTAATTTTGCCGCAATCCCTACTCCTACGTTATTGTAAGAATTGTTTACCATAGAATAGCTTAAAGAAGCCGAGAAGTTACGTATCACGCGTGTGTTAGCCGATAAAGTTAATGAAGGACGAAGCTTACCATTATAAATTTCAGTTCGACTCACAGCACCAACATTTACACGCTCATTTAGTTTATACGCCCCACCCAAGTACACCTTAGTTGGTAGAGCTCTTGAATATGAACCCGTCTTATCTCTAAATCGGAATGAATCAGCAATCGAGTCTGTCAAATCTTCCATCACATCTTCAATTTCGCGATAATTAGGATCATTCGAATTTCCTGATTGTGACCAATCGCCACCTTTCCAATCAAAACTTGCATCTTGATACAACTCATACGAATCATTCCATTTAATGCCTCCAATATCTAGAACACTGGCATAAAAAGTTGTTTTCTCATCAAACTGATAAGTTGCACCCAAATCAAATGCAAAACCTTTATTATTAGTTCCTGAAAAGAAAGTTGCATCCAAATCGTCATCATTAAAATCAATATCATCGATATACTGAGTTCCATCAGGATCTAACTCTTCTGTAATTTCTAAAGGCATAGAAACTTTCATAACTTGCTTAGAACGTAATCGAACTAAATCTCCTGATTCAGAAGTATAAACCGACAAATCAGAATCATCCATATACATATTAGCAACACCCAAAAGCATTTTAGCTTTTATACCCACAGTTAACTTCTCAGTCACTTGCTTCGATACACCTAATGCCACTTCATTATAAGCGGTTCCTTCAAGCCCAATTGCTCCCAAATTTGCAGTACGCCCCATATATCCGGCATTACCGTTTTTCAGAAATGAAACCAAACCTTTATCAAAACCAAGACGACTATCAATTTTAGAACTCACATCTAAAGTGAAAAACATTTTCTTAGCACGAATTCCCAATGAGAAAAAGGTATAATCAAGTTGGTTAACAATCGTATTGGTCGATTGAAGCGCATCATGAAAACTATTGATATCTACAACCAAAGAATCCTTTTGTAATCCTGTACCATCTTTTATAATGTCATTATAGGTAAAACCATTGTTCGCATAATTCACATAAATTGAACTTAAACCAGGGAAACCTAAGAAAACCTTACACTCAGGCTGAATCGCAGGATTTAATTGATTGCTTTGTGGCACATTCTGCATTAAATACAGCGTGTTGTTCATTTTTTGTGCCCTTGTTAAATTACTAAGTATTAATCCAACAAATAATAGCAGCGTATATTTTATTATTGTTTTGTGCATTTGTATAAAACTTTGGGTTATTTAGATAGATCTAGTTGGGCACTTACGGAAATTGAAAATTTCAATAAATCACTCCCTTGAAGTTTCACAGATTGCTTCCCTTCATCATATGTACTTACAGCGGCTTTAATAATGATATTCTCCGTATCGTTCAAGCTCTTAATTTGATCTTCAGTAAGCTCAATTGTATTTACCACTTTAGTAATTGTAGATGGATCTACCTTGCCTGTATCAGTTACACCAGCCGCTTTTATAATGCTTTCATCACTTATTGAAGAAAGGACTGCATACGCAGCATCAGTGAAAAATATATTTTCAATCTTCACATCCAAAGGCAAACCATTCTCTGCTGTAATAATAATAGCAGCTTTAATCATCTTCTCTGCATCATCAATATCTACCTCATCAATCGTATCAGAAATACTCAAATTATCCGCTTTAAAATCCATAGGAATATCCATCTCTAAATCGGCTGTAATTGAAGAATTTCCAGAGATAATATTAAGACCACTTACCAAAGGATCGTAAGCATTAGGGTTAATGCTGATACTTCCTGTATAAGTAATATTTCCTGAAGGAGGTAAAGCCATAAAAGGAACGATCTGTGAATTATCTTTGTCATATTGGATTGTAGCCTCAATTCCAGCAAGAACTTCTGCTTCCGTTTTAGGATAATCTGGCAGCTGGTTCTCAGGATCAAGATTCAGAACATCTCCATCAGAGTTTGAAGCAGTCATATTTGCAGCAATAAGAAATGGAACACCAACTTTATTATCTATTACAAGTTTTATTTTAGGATCTGCAAAAGTGAACTCTCCATCAATATCATCCCAAAAATCAACATCCAAATCAATATCACCAGATCCGATATCAATGGTTTGATCACCAAAATCACCTTTGGCTAAATCAAAAATAATATCTTGTATTTTGTAACTTATTCCTAAATCAGTCCCTGTAGTAACGACATTTAATCCGTCATCTTTAATTAGAATATCGAATTTAATATCTAAGGTATTATACTTCGTGTTGTCATCCGTCACAAATGGAATCACAACACTAGATAAATCCCAAACCAAGTTCTGTGATGAGTTAGACACTTCTACATTAAATAATTTCTCCTCAACAAGAGTATTACTAACGATATCATACAGTGATGCTTTTAGCTCAATTATTTTATTAATTGGATTTATAACATCAATATTAATTTTGGCTCCAAAAGTAACTTCCGATAAAATAACTGGATCGTCACCCGTTTCAAAAATAAAACGACTTGCCGGAGGATTAAAAGCCTTATCGCCTCCTAATGGAATACCGTTGGGTATTGTACCGATGGTAACGCTTGCATCATTATCAGATTGATCTTCATTTGGAAACTTTAAGATCTCGTCAATAGAATATTCGAAGATATTAGTTTCCATATATTTAATATGAACCAAACCATCTTCACCAAGAAATATTGTCTGATCTTCAGACACTTCCTTGTGCTGATTTACCAAGTACCAAAGACTATACTCGCCATAACCAACAGGTGCAACAAAGTTAGGTTGCCAATCAACTTTTTCGGATAACTTATCGAAATCATAATCATCAGAATCGACGCATGATTTAAAAGGCATAGTCAAGAAACAAAACAAGACCAATAGAATAGGGATTCTAATTTTTCTTTTCATTATAGTGTGTTTAGGTAGTAATTACATGTTTAAAATGAGTATAAATAGTGTGAACAAATCTACTCATCATTTTTCTAAAAAAACAGATTCTTTGCAAATTAACTTATACTAAAAAAACATGCTTTTGTCATGAAATACCGCTATTTCACGGAATAATTTAACAAAAAACCCCTTTTATCACAAGTAAACAAATGAAAACCTTTTTGTAAACCTTTAGAAAAAGCAATCGAAAAAGCCGTATTTCCCTTAAGTGGGAAGCCCTTATGATTTTCTCCATTCATGTTTATAAGGTGTATTTCATTATCCCCTTTTAAACAAATCCCAATCTCATATTTCCCTTTCGAAAACTGATAAATTGCAGGTGCATCTGTAATAGAAGTTCTAAATTCTATATCAAATAAAACAGCCCCCTTCGCACTATATACATTTAGTAATTGTTCATTACTTATTACATATTCGCTTTCTCCATCAGCATTTATATCTTTTGCAATAAAATGATGGTTTTCGCCTAAGCCAGTCATCGTTTTGGTCTCAACCTTTCCATCCATATAGAAGTAATGAATATTCCCATCTCTATCAGTGGTCACTAATCGATCTGCATGCTTAGAATTACCCTTTTCTAAATAAAACTTATTATTTTTCGACTTAGCAATCTGCTTCTTAGGTTTTAAACGGACTTGTCCTTTTCGATTCAGAATATAAACGCGGTAATTATCTGCAAACACAATATAATCTTTGCCTTTTACTCTAAAATGTTGAACTTCACTTACAATTGGATTTTCTGCTTTTGAGAATTTCCATCCTTCTAGCAATTTTCCATCTTTAGAATAAGCATAAACTTTTTGATCTTCACCAGGAACGAAGAATCTGTAGCTCCTATTATTACTATAATCGAAAACTGAGAGACCTCTTACTGCTTTTGAACGCAACATAACAGGATAGTTCGTCACATCACGTCCATTCCTATCGACCATATACAGTTTATCCTTGGTAACAAAAACATACTGTAATTTGTTATTTCTATATAAGTCAACTTGACTCACTTCCCCAATAATGGTGGCAGATAAAGGGCGTTTCCACAAAATTCGACCCGATGCTGGATTTATTAAATAAAGTTGGTTGTTTAAATCCTGAACTAGAATTTCTTTTTCCTTTGTATAATGGTTCTCTACCAAGAAAGGTTTATGAACAAAAGCTGTATCAAGACGAGATTCCCAAACCGTTTGAGGAGCCAATTCCAATACCGGATTGTGTTTTACAAAAATATTATTGTAGATTAAGTCTTCATTAGCACTCATTTGTAAACCAATAGCCTGAAACTTGTTAAGGCATTCTCTTTGATCACGAATATCAGTTTGAAGAGATTCATTCAAAAAACTAGAGATAACCTTATTCGACCGGGGCATTGTTGTGTAAAAAAAGAAATTAGCCTTTTTAGATAAATACTCCTGACTCTCATCATACACAGGATCTTTATCAAGCGTTTTTCTTAAAAAAGAAGCATGTACAAACTCAGAAAGTTGAGCCTTTGTTTTTCCAAAAATCAAGTAATTATCAAAAATTATCAGATAGTTAGAAGGAGCACCTTTGAACATACGACCAAATAACTTTTCAAATATCAAGTCGTCTGGCATTCTATAAACATCGAATTTTGTTGCTCCATCAAGCTTAATAGTTGTTGCGTAATAGGATAAACTTCGTTTCGTTTTCTCGGCATAAGTAGAGAGCATTTTCACTATTTTTTCTTTAGCTGCACCTGCCGATTTAGTTCTAATGATAGAAAACTGCTTCTCTATTTGGTTGTCCAAGTATGCCAAAGCAATCTCCTTATGAATTAGCGAATAGAATAATTTTTCAAAATCTGTTCCCGTTTTATTCTTCAATAATTTCAGGCCTGCCAAATAATCTTTTAAACCATCATTCCCCTCTAGAAATTTACAATAGGCATCCTTGTGTTGAATAGGATTCTTTAAGCCAATAATTGCAGCTAATCCAGTATTACCAGGTAAAACAGATTCCATCTCCATTTTAACAGCATCCTGCTTCATAAATATGTTCAGATAGTTGCTTTCCTGCTGATTAGAGTATGTAAAACCATTCAACAGAATTAAGTGATCACGAAGACTCAAATCCAGCTCAACCCAATTGCCCAAATGAGAATAGTTGGTAATATGAGATTTGATGCTTTTTTCAAACAGAGATGCCACCTGTTTATGACACTTCTTAAGATTAAAATAAATATTTGCGTCTACATTCTCTCCTTTTGTTTTAAAAACCTGATTAAACCCCTTTGACTCACTAATTGAGCCTGATTCGTCCAATTGTCTGACTGAGTTCTCCAGATAGATCATAGATGAACTTATCATCATTAATCCTTTTGAGAAACAAAAATGTAAAAATGGTTTTCCTGTGTCTTTTTTAGGAAGTGTATACAAACTTAAGCCATTGTACTTTCTACCTTTAAGCTCTTTGTTAGCATTAAATTTACCTTGTATAAACATCTGAATTCGTTTCTCTTCGAGATAACTACGTACAGGAAGAATGTATAGATGTTCTATCTGATTTTTTCCCATCACTTGACTTGCAATGGTCATAGAACGGTCTATATCCAAATCCGACTCTGAAGAAGAGTCTGTAATTAAGCTGGAAAAATCCTTCAACCCCTTATCAATATCATTAATAAGACCAAACTGACACAACTCCTTCCAGACACCTTTATTGTCTTCCAAATTAGAAGTTAAATCCTCCAGATTATCGAAATAGATCATAATTTCAGAAGAAGCAGGAATAGCCAAAAAGTGATCGCTAGTCTTATATTCTTTCTGTTTTTGTAAAAAGAAATAGGCTACAGCAAGTACACCTATAAACAATATAGCCAATAAGGGTATTAAACTTTTTTTTAACATACAAACAGTTTTTCTCAAGCAGATTTAGAACATCAAAAACAAAATTAACAATTTAAACTAAATTGGCATGATACATTTTCGCATGCTTTTAGTTAAAAAACAGATGTTTCGAAGCTTCTGTTTTTAATTTGAGTATCTGTTATATCTTTGCAGTCAAATAAAAAGCATCAATATTGAGTTTTTCAATTTATAGTGCTTGTTCTTAATTTGGTTATAAAGTGAAGATAGGAAATTTAGATTTAGGGTATCAGCCATTATTATTGGCACCTATGGAAGATGTGAGCACACCCCCTTTTCGTTTGTTGTGTAAGAAATACGGAGCCGATTTAATGTACACCGAATTTGTTTCATCAGAAGCACTAATTCGTTCAGTAAATCGAACATTAAAGAAAATGACAATTGTAGAGGAAGAACGCCCTCTTGCAATTCAGATTTATGGGAAAGAGGTTAATGCTATGACTGAAGCAGCTAAAATTGCGGAACAAGCAAATCCTGATTTCATAGATATTAATTTTGGTTGTCCTGTTAAAAAGGTAGCAACCAAGGGCTCAGGAGCGGGCATGCTTCTAAATATCCCTCTAATGATGGAAATTACAGAAGCTGTTGTAAAAGCCGTGAATGTACCTGTGACTGTTAAAACCAGATTGGGTTGGGACGAAGACTCCAAAATCATTGTCGATCTGGCCGAACAATTGCAAGATACAGGAATCCAAGCATTAACTATTCATGGACGAACTCGCTGCCAAATGTATACGGGGCAGGCCGATTGGGATCTGATTGGGAAGGTGAAAAACAACCCTCGCATGCGCATTCCAATTATTGGAAATGGCGATATTACAAGTCCTGTTGGAGCTAAAGAAGCCTTTGACAAATATGGTGTTGATGCCATTATGATTGGACGAGGCGCCATTGGAAAGCCTTGGATCTTCCGTGATATAAAACATTACCTTAAAACAGGTGAGTTTCTACCTCCAGCAACGGTCGCTCAACAAGTTGAAATGCTTAAGCAACAAATTGACGGAGCTATTGACTGGATAGATGAGAAACGTGGTATTTTGCATATGCGTCGCCATATGGCAGGTATGTTTAAAGGCTTATATAACTTTAAACAAACGCGTATCGAAATGCTTCGCTGTGGCGATTATAATGAGCTTATGCTCATTCTTGATCGAGTATCAGAACAGTGGGGAGAAACCATATCAGAAGATTAAGTTTCCTACATCACCCAATAAGAATATAAAAAGCTGGTTAAGTCGTATGACTTACCAGCTTTTCTTATATCAATTTCAATAAAAATTCTATTTCAGCAATTTTGGTATTTCAGTAACAAAGTATGCTGGATTTGAGATCTTATATTCTTCACTACGCTTACTCCAGCTCATTGTCGCTTTTGTAATAATATTCGATTGCAATAAAAACATTTGTTCCATACTTAAACTTAATTGAGTTTTATAAGTTGAGAAGCCATACTTTTCATACTCTTTCGGATCAAACTCCTCTGTGTAAATCAAGTCAACAACTTGACCTCCCATTAATTCGAGGCTGATCTTAGAACCATTTTTAACATATCCAAAATAAGAATACCCTTCACCTGTCATCACTTTCCAGTCAATTAACAAGTTCACTATTCCTCCTTTTGATACCATCTGTAAATCAGCATTTACAATATTCTTATGCTTGAAATATTTTTTTAGTTTCGCACTCGGTCCATTTAAGAAATTTAACTTTTCCGTTTCAGCGTCTTTTAACTCAATTTTAGCATTAATTACTGTTGCCTTTTCTGTAACAGCATCAACCGTAGATTGGTTTTTATCACTTGCCTCATCATCTACATATTTCCATGTACCATTATCGAATAATACAACAACTCTTCCTGAGTTTGTTTTCGCAATTTGTTGGGCGTGAGAAATCATGCCTAAGCCAACAAAAAATAAAATAAAAAGAAAAATCCGGGTCATATCGTTTAATTTTTAGTTCAAAGTTCCAATCGTTATTAAGAAATGCTAATGTACAACTTTATTAAACTGGTAATCTATTTTAGGAGATGATAAGAGGCATAAATGTATTAACCCACATTTAAGAACTTTCTGGTAAGATGTTTAACAGGTAAACGAGAAGCGAGATAACCAATAGCAACAACTGTCGCAAAAACGATAACAATATCTGTTAGAATAATCTTAACAGGATATTGAGAGAAAATAAAACTATCTGCTCCCCCAATTTTAACGAAGCCAAATTTTAGTTGAAGAACGCAAACTAAAACGCCCAAGAACGTTCCTATTAAAGCACCTGAAATAGAAATAAGCCAACCTTCAATTAAAAAGATTCGTTGAATCAACGTTTTATTCGCACCAATACTTCTCAGTGTTTCAATATCATTTTGCTTGTCGATAATAAGCATACTTAACGAACCGATAATATTGAATGAGGCAATAACAAGAATAAATGCTAAAATAAAAAAGATAGCTGTCTTCTCTGTTTGCATCATTTTAAAGAGAACATCGTGCTGCTGAAAACGATTTTTCACCACATAATTCTCTCCTAATAGATTTTGAATATCTTCCTGAACTTCATCAGATTGATCCAGATTTTTTAGCTTGAGTTCTATGGCACTCACCGCTTCTTTTCTATCGAACAGACGGCGAGCAAAAGTCATAGGAACCAAAACGTACTGGTTATCAAAATCTTCTTGAATGGCAAAAACACCTTTAGGAAAAAGGAAATCGACATTAAATGCATCTACTGGGTTATGTCCCACTTTAGCATGACGCTTAGGTACATAAAACTTGATCGGGTCAAGGAAGTTTAGGCCTATTCCCAAATTCCCTGCCACTCCAAATCCCAAAACAGCATATTTCTCACTACCATGACTCAACAAAAACTTCCCATCAATAATCATGGTATCTATGCCCGTCATTAAAGCAAAATCTTCACTCACACCTTTTACAATGGCTGGTCGCTGACGATTACCATATTTCAAAAGGGCATTATCCTCCAAAGCTTCTGCATAAAACAGAACCTTATCCATTTTTTTTATTTGAGCAAACTCTGGAGAATTGGGAATAAATGTTTTTCCTGCAACAGGTAATATCTTAAGGTCAGGATCAAAACTTCCAAACAAATTACCTATTAACACATTAAGTCCATTAAAGGCTGATAATACGATGATTAAAGCCATGGTGCCCAAACTCACACCAATCACCGATATCATAGAAATGATATTGATGACATTCTGTTTCTTTTTAGAAACAAGGTATCGTTTAGCTATGTAGAAAGGTAAGTTCAATAAGCTTAGCTTAAAAGGTGATCATTTTTTAATATTATTCTGCCAAAATAGAATCGATATTTGCAATATAGTCTAATGAATCATCAATATAAAAAGCCAATGAAGGAACGACTCTCAACTGTTTCCCTACTCGATTACCCAATATACGACGCAAGTTCTTTGTTTGTATTTTTACTTCTTTTAAAACACCTTCGGCCTGATCAGAAGGAAAAACACTTAAATAAACTTTGGCTAATCCCAAGTCAGGACTAATTCTTACACGCGTAACTGAAATCATCTTCCCTTGAAAAAGATTACGTGATTCCTTCTGAAAAATATCACTTAAATCTTTTTGCAACAATCTTGATATCTTACTCTGTCTGGTTGATTCCATTATATCTAATTTTCTTTGTTTCTAATTTATCTTGGCAAAGATAAGGATTAATCTATAATAGAGAGTATCACTTTAATATTGAAGGATTTTATTTAAGTAAATTTCAAATAAATAAGTCTAAAAACTCCCAATTATACTTAATGATCTTCGGTTTTAGATAGTCAAGTCAATCCATTAACAAAATTAATTTGTTATATTTAAGCATAGAATTTACCTGTTAATAGCTAACGATAAGTTTATATATGCCTCTAATTAACTCCATTGTTTCCTGGTTCAATACCAAACGTCTTTCTGAAATTAATTTTACGAAGGAATATCCTATTGATACTCAGCACGAAGTTCTCACAAAACTCTTAGATAATGCTAGAAATACTGAATGGGGAAAAAAATACGATTTCCAATCAATTAATACATTAAGAGATTTTAAACAACGGCTTCCTATCCAAAACTATGAAGATATTGAGCCTTATGTTGACCGTTTACGACGAGGAGAACAGAATATATTCTGGCCTAGTGAAATAAAATGGTTTGCTAAATCATCAGGTACAACGAATTCTAAAAGTAAATTTATACCCGTGAGCAAAGAAGCCATGGAAGATTGTCATTTTAGAGGCGGAAAAGATATTTTAGCTCTTTATACATCTTTGTTTCCTAACACAGGTATCCTTCAGGGAAAAGGTCTCACCTTAGGAGGCTCTCATCAAATAAACAACCTAAGTAATGAATCATACTATGGTGATTTATCTGCTATTTTAATTCAAAATTTACCCTTCTGGGCTAATTTTATTCGTACGCCCGATACCTCTATCGTTCTTTTGGAAGAATGGGAAGAGAAATTAAGCAAAATGACTGAGGCAACTCTAAATGAAAACGTAACCAGTCTCTCTGGTGTTCCATCCTGGTACTTGGTTTTGTTGAAACATGTCTTAAAAGTTAGCGGTAGAAAAAGCATACATGAAATTTGGCCTAACCTGGAACTTTTCGTTCATGGTGGTGTGTGTTTCGATCCTTACCGTGATCAATTCAACTCTCTTCTTACGCCAGATAAGATGAATTATATGGAAACTTATAACGCATCTGAAGGTTTTTTTGGCATTCAAGATGATCTTTCAGATCGTTCCATGCTACTCATGCTTGATTACGGAATTTATTACGAATTTATTCCATTGGAACATGTCAATGATGAAAACCCAAAAGTATTAAGTCTTGAAGAAGTCGAGTTGTTTAAAAATTATGCCATTATTATTACAACCAATGGCGGATTGTGGCGCTACCAAATTGGTGATACCGTTCAATTCACTTCTCTAAAACCTTATAAATTCAAAATATCAGGGCGAACCAAGCTTTTTATAAATGCTTTTGGTGAAGAAATTATAATTGATAATGCTGAAAAAGCCATGCAAGTTGCTTGTTCCAAAACCAATGCTATTTTAAAAGACTATATGGGTGCTCCAATATTTATGGGTGCAAACAATAAAGGTGCCCACCAATGGTTAATCGAATTTGAAAAAGCACCTGACAATATTGATGAATTCAACTATCTGCTGGATAATGCTTTGATGGGCCAGAATTCAGACTATGAAGCTAAACGCTACAAAAACATAACACTTGACAAACCAGTTATCACAATTGCTCGTCCTGGATTATTCTATGACTGGTTAAAGAAAAAAGGTAAATTAGGCGGACAAAATAAAGTGCCTCGTTTAGCTAATAATAGAGATTTAATAGATGACGTTCTACACATGAATCAGATTCAAAACTCATAAGACATGAAATTCATATGTGCCATTTTGTGCCTGATAAGTTCATTGAATATTAGTGCTCAGGAAAATCACCTTGCCTTAGAAGTCGATTATTTTAATAACATTTATACAATTAAAGGGAATGCATTAAAAAAATATTCGCCCAACAAAGAATTCCTCTCCAACTTTTCGGATGCTCTTTTAGGAGAAATTACGTCAATTGATGTATCAAATCCACTTCGTTTACTTCTATTTTATAAAGAATCTAACCAAATCTTATATCTGGATCAAAACTTAAGTCCAATTGCAGAACCAATTAATTTATATTCTTATACGGATAATGAAACTCAAATCTGCTGCGATGCCTCTTCAGGAGGTTTCTGGATATACAACATAGATGATAATCAAGCCTTTCAAATTTCAAAGCAGGGAGAAATCGTGATTAAAAGCAGCTTATTAACGTCTTATTTTAAGGATTACATTCCTTCAAAAATGATAGAATATCATGAAAAATTATACTTCCTCATCCCCTCTCATAGCATTCTGATTTTAAACAAGTTTGGTCAATTCATCCAACAAATTCCTTTAGTTGGAATTACTGATTTTTGCCATAATAATCAGAACCTACTTTATTTAAAAGATAATTCTTGGTTTCTTTACAGTCCATTAGCTAAGACAGATTCTATCGCTTTTAAAATGAATAAGTCAAAAAACTGTCGTAGCAAAATTCAAAACAACCAAATTTATATCCTTTGTGGTGATAAGATATCAACACAAAATTTTAAATACTGATATTAATCCTTTCCAAGTTCAATTCAAAAATGAGAGGTTGTAATCCTAAAATTTATTCTTATTTTTAATTGATTTTTTTCAAGAACTAAATTAAACATAATAATGCATATTGCTGTTGCAGGAAATATAGGGGCTGGCAAAACTACTTTAGCTGGTTTGCTTTCGAAACATTATGGTTGGGAAGCTCATTTCGAGGATGTTGATGAAAACCCTTATCTAAACGATTTTTACGAGGATATGCAACGTTGGTCATTTGCTCTGCAAATTCATTTTCTAAATTCTCGCTTCAATCAAGTTCTAGCCCTACGCAAAACAGGAAAAAAAATAATTCAAGATAGAACCATATATGAGGATGCGAATATTTTCGCGCCAAGCTTACATGGTATGGATCTGATGCCTGAAAGAGATTTCAATAATTATATAGCTCTATTTGATGTTATGAGCGATTTAATTCAAGCACCAGATTTACTTATTTACCTACGAGCTTCTATTCCAACTTTAGTAAAACATATTCAGGATAGAGGGCGTGACTATGAAGAGACCATTCGCTTGGATTATTTAAAGAATCTAAACGAACGATATGAAGCTTGGATTGAAGGTTATGACAAAGGGAAATTATTAATCATTGATGTTGATGATATTGATTTCATAGGAAATCCAAAAGATTTAAGTGAAGTGATCACTAAAATCGATGCCAATCTGCATGGCCTTTTTGCAGACAGTTTAGTTTAAATATTTTTGCCCTTTAAAGGAGCAGAACCATTCGATTTCAATCGGAATTTCACTCAGAAAATAATATCGATATGCACATTGCAGTTGCTGGAAATATAGGCTCAGGAAAAACAACACTTACCGAATTACTTGCCAAACAATATGGATGGGAAGCTCATTTCGAAGATGTTGACGAAAACCCCTATTTAAATGATTTTTATGACGACATGCAACGTTGGTCATTTAATCTTCAAGTCTATTTTCTTAAAAGTCGATTTACTCAGATAATGGATATTCGAAAATCTGGTAAAAATATTATTCAGGATAGAACCATTTATGAGGATGCTCAGATATTTGCGCCAAACCTCTACGATATGGCCTTAATGAGTGAACGCGATTTTAATAATTATCGCAAGCTTTTTAAATTAATGAGTTCCATGATTCAAGCGCCTGACCTATTAATTTACTTGCGTTCATCAGTACCAACTCTTGTTGACCAGATTCAAAAAAGAGGACGCGAATATGAAGAGTCTATTCGTTTAGATTACCTTAAAAACTTGAATAATCGTTACGAAAAATGGATTGAAAATTATGATAGTGGTAAATTATTAATTGTTGACGCAAATAATATCGATTTCCTTAAAAATCCTAATGACCTAAACTCAATAATGGATCAAGTTGAGGCAAAAATTCACGGTCTTTTCTAAACAAACCTATAGTTAAAACCTTTTAATTGTCATTCAATTCTTCAAATACTGAAAGAGATTTTAGCTTTGTGAATCCATGGCTATGTAAAGCATAGAAGTTCAAGATCGCTCTAAGTAATGATTTCGATTGATCCGAATTTATATCAATATCATCTAAATTACTAAGTGGTGTTTTCAGATATAAATGCAATAAATAACTTATTGCACTATCTATACAATGTGCATGCCTTTCGTCAGAACGAACAAAAACAGCATTATCCAAATCGAAAAACGGATTGAATTCTGACCAATTATCATGTGGGTAAAAGCCTAGAAAGCGTGTTAGATTTAAAAAGAAATTGAGATGGTAAGCTCCGGGGATGTCTTCGATCTGGACAATATATGAGATATGATCGCATAAAAATTCGAACAGTTGAGCATCTCCCTCCTCTTCTTTCAAAACTTTTGATAAAACTTCTGCCAACAATAAAACAAGAGGATTCTTATGGGCACCATAATTAGGGTGCGGAGCTGTTTTAGAAAACTGTGCGTCTTTAATTAATTGTAAACTCTTAGCGTCCCTATGTGTCACATTCATATCTAAAAGGGAAAGCGATTGAAAGAGATTTAATTTAGTTCTCGATTTTTTTGATCGACCTCCTTTTACCATATAGCTTTGCCTACCAAATTTCTCTGTATAAGCATGCACAATAAGACTTGTTTCGCCGTATTTTACCGAACCTAATATGATACCTCTGGTTTTATGAATCACATCTAGAATTTAATTGTCAAACAAACGAATAGGCCTAAAATTTCAGGCCACAAAACTAAAACTTTAAATAAGCCAAAGTAGCCCCTTTAAATTCAGACACATAAAAATTTACATCCCATGCAAAGACGCTTTAATATTCCACCCATAACTACAGAATAATTCCTTACAATTTGAATTATGAAACAAAAAACAGTGACCTCATAAATAAGATTATTAGTAAGATCAGAAACCATTCCTACTAAAAAGTGCTACAAAATAACCTCTACATAAGCGACTAATTATTAAAACATTAATCGCTCAATCGCCCCAAGTCATTAAATACTAACTCTAAATACTTTAAAGCAAGTTTATTTAAGTAAATATTCAACTAATTTACGTACTGCATTTCCCCTGTGGCTAATTTTATTCTTATCAGAAAGAGACATCTCTGCAAAAGAAACACCAAACGAATCTGGTTGAAATATTGGATCGTACCCAAAGCCATCTTTCCCTTTTTCCTCATGTAAAATGCTTCCGTTAACGATGCCTTCAAACTGCTTTTCTTCTCCATCTATAATTAAAGAAATTACCGTTCTAAATCGTGCAGATCTTTCATTAACGCCTTCAAGTTTTTCCAATACCTTCTTCATATTATCTTCCGAAGATCGAGAACTTCCAGCATAACGTGCAGAATAAACACCAGGTTCATTATTTAAAGCTGTAACTTCTAATCCAGTATCATCGGCAAAACAATTCAAACCATATTTATTGTAAATATGATAAGCCTTTTGACTTGCATTCTCTTCTAGAGTCTCATGATCTTCCGGTATTTCGTCAGTACAATTTATATCCGCCAAACTTAAAACTTGAAATTCATTTCCAAGCATATTCTGAATCTCTGATAACTTATGTTGATTGTTGGTTGCAAAAACAAGTTTCATATATCGATCTTTTTATTTTTAATCACTTTCTATTTTACTCCAAAGATAGTTGCATTCTTTTATGAATGCCACAAAAGTTTTTCATTCAATACTAGATCCTCAAATTTTGCAAAAAAAATCCCAATTCAAAAGGAATGGGATTCATATTAAAATAGTTCAGTCGTTTATTTAAAACTCTTATACCTCCACAGCCCACGCGTGGGTGTTATACACATCACCGGTATTCTTTCATTATTGGCAATCAGATAATGGCTTTTTGGTGTTGTAAAAAAACTTCGATAGTCTGATTCCTTTTTGGTTAAATTCAGAATTAAATCGATTCCACGTTTATATGAAAATTTTACGATTGAGTTATTGAAATCATAAACACTAAAACATTCACTTTCGTAATTAATCTTTCTATTATTCAAAAGGTTTTTTGCGAAGGCAACATTTCTAAATATTTTCTCATTCTGGCTAGACTCTTCGAATTCAGGATATGCCAAATAAACTTTCAGTTCAATAAATCGAGCTAAAAATATAATCCACCTTAAAAGTAATTTACTTTCTTTTCTTTGATCGATAGGACAAACTATTGAAAACGTACTTCGGCTCCTCTTTGGTTTTTGTACTACGATAGAAGGAATAACTGCTCCAGACAATACATTTAATATATTTGTTCCTAGATATTTCTGAATCCCTTTAAAACCATCAATACCAACAAGAATCATTGCAGTTTGATTTTCGTCGGCTGCCTCTTTCAAGCCAGAATGAAAACTCCCCACTTTTACAATAGTTCTAACACGTTTGCCTTTTCTTAAATAAATATCAGCAGCAATTTTATCCAGTTTGGCTCTCGTTTCTTTCACAAGAGATTCCCTCTTAACCACATAAATCAAACAAATATCGAGTTTGCTTTTCGAAGAATAAAACAGCGCATGATCCAAAGCATACTCAGAAACGCCCTTAAAATCCCATGGTACAAAAATTGTTTTTCCGTTTTCTATCATCTCGCGAATTTTGATATTACACATGTATGTTATAATAGTACTGTTTGATTTATAAGAAATCAACATCAAAACTGGTCTAATAAAATATATTTTTCAGCTAAGCATTAGTTGAAAAAGATGTATGCTAACTACGCCAGATTCTCTAGAATCTTTTAGCATATTATTTAACGATGATTTTAAAATAAATAAGCATCAAGCCCATTTTATCAATGCATAATCAAAAAAAAAGTCGTTTCCCCTATCCATCAGAGAGTATGCTTCCTTAAATCTAACAAAACAAACTTGAATTTCAAATAGGCAAACCAAATTCATTTCACTAACAGATAGAGTGTTAGTGATCGAATACTAGAGTTAAAAAGGTAAGAGGGAATAAAAAAAAATCACATATGCAACATAATGCAATGTGATTTATAATTTGTGTTATTTATAACTTCCATAGGTCCACAAATCTTTTCGCGGGCTAATACACAATACGGGAATCTTCTCTTTATTGGCGATTAAGTATTGAATTTTTGATGTTGCTATGTAATTTTGAACTTTTGCCTGACGATTGGTTATAGAAAAAATTAAACTCGCATGTTTTTTCTTTGCAAAATTTACAATTGCGTCATTAAAACGATTCGCTTGTAATTTGACTGATTCATAATCAATCTGGCGAGCATTTAGGTATCGTTTCGAGAAATTAAGATTTGCCTTTGTCTTTAGAAGACTAGATTTACTTTCATATTCGGGATATACCAATGAAATTTTGGCTCTAAAAATTCGTGCCAAATAGACCACCCAATATAAAATGCCCTTACTTTCCTTTCTTGAATCGATAGGACAAACAAAGGAAAACTGCGAATGTTTTTCGAGCCTGCCTTGAACAACAATAAAAGGTATTTCAGAACCCCTTATCGTTTTAAGAATGTAACTCCCCATAAGCTTTTCCATCCCCTTAATACCACTTGTCCCAACAAAAACAAAGGCAGCTGAAACTTCTTCTGCAACAGTTTTCAAACCTTTAGACACTGAACCAAAAGCGACCTTCATATTAACCCGCTTCCCTTTTGATTGGTATATTCTATGAACTTCTTTCGCAAGTTCTTTTTCTAAATGTTCAACATCAGATTTACGCTTTGCAATATGCACAAGGCAAACCTTCATATTCGATTGATACGAGTAAAACAAAGCATGATCTAAGGCAAGTTCTGAATGCTCTGTAAAATCCCAGCCAACTACTATCAACTTCTCTCTTTCTTTCATCACAGTAGGATTTAATATGTTTATATCTATAAAAACGTCACTCAAAATGGGCTACAAATACATTTAACACAGCATAATTGACATTATCATTACCTGCCAGACTCCTATCTTAAGCTCTCATATATAATTTACTAATACATAGCCTATTCACAAAGAACATTTTGACCACGAATTCAATTATTGTGCCTAATCACATCTAATTTCGGAATAACAAACACATCCGTTTATGAGCTTCTTGAAGTTTATTTCTATTATTTTGAGTTTCTTTAGAAAGATTAGAATAAAGCTATTGACAAAAATCTTTTTAATTTTGCCTTTCAAGCTTAAAAAATAATCCATGCCTAAAAAATTCCTCATCATTCGCTTCTCTTCCATTGGCGACATTATTCAATGTATGACCGTGGTTGATGGTATAAAAAATCATTATCCTGACGCTGAAATTCACTGGATTGCCAGAAAAGACATGTCCTCTTTTCTAGCTATGGACGATCGTATAACCAAAATTTGGGGCTTTGATCGAAAAGCAGGTTTTAAAGGTTTGTGGAAACAAGCAAAGGAATTAAAAAAAGAAAAGTTCGACTATATATACGACGCGCACAGCAACATTCGCTCTATCGTTCTTAAAACAGTACTTGTACCACGTTGGAAACGTTGGTTCGGTATAGGTCCTAAATATACGCTTCGTAGCAAAGACAGAATCAAACGAATTCTATTATTCAAATTCCGAATCGATCAATTCCCTATGCCTTTCCGTGGCATGTTATCATTTAGGAAACCGCTTATTAAATGGGGCATTAATGATTTTTCTATTAACAAAATAGACTGGTTTTTTCCTGAGGAGTTAAAGAGTAAGATTAATTCAAGTGTTCTTCATTTCAACAAAGATGAAAACCAAAAGCTAATTACACTTGTTCCTTCTGCTGCCTGGCCAATGAAACGATGGCCTGTGGGACACTGGCAAAAATTGGTTTTGAACCTGCCTGATTATAAATTTATGATTTTGGCCGGACCAGACGATTTGTTTTGCAAAGAAATTGAAGAAGTTGCACCAGATAGAGTTCTAAATTTAATGGGTAAAACCAACCTTTTAGAGTCTTGCTATTTGGTACAAAAATCGCAATTGGTTATTTCTGGTGATACCGGTTTTCTTCATGCCGCTGATAAATTTGGCATAAAGGCTTTATCCTTAATGGGACCAACTGCTTTTGGTTTTACAAGTGGACAGCAAATCAAAACACTGGAGGTCGATTTAAAGTGTCGCCCGTGTACAAAAGATGGTTCAGGTAAATGCTCACAAGATATCTATCAAAAATGTATGGTTGACATCACTCCAGAATGGGTTGCTAAGGAAGCTCTTGAAATCTGCTAAATAAAAAGCAGATTAAAATTAATGGCGTCAAAATTTTGACGCTTTTTTTGTACTTAAAAGTGAAAATTAGGGCATAAAAAAAAGCTCCGATTAAAAATCGAAGCTTAAATTTTGGTTGTCCCATAAGGACTCGAACCTTAAATGACTGCACCAAAAACAGTAGTGTTACCATTACACCATGGGACAATTCCGCGCTCAATTTCCTTAGAGCACTGCAAATGTAAGCAAATTTTTCATTGTTCAAATAAAAAAAATATTTTTTTCGAAGCTTAAGTATCTAGATGTCTAAAAATGACTATTTTCATGCCTTAATTATTTTTACAAACGAATTATACTGTCGGCTAAACTCGGCAGATGGAAACAATTCCATGGAAAATATACCATCTTTGTTTGTGAAAAAGCTAAATAACAATAAAAAAAAACATCGTTCCAATAAACTCTTATTAAAAATATGTCGGGAAACAATAAGCTATCAAATTCAGAATACAATCGGTATAATATTATTTTAGGTTGGCTGGCTTTTGCAGTTGCTGCTATCACCTACACTTTAACCATAGAGCCTTCAGCCAGTTTATGGGATTGTGGTGAATTTATCACAACTGCATATGGTCTTGAAGTTGGTCATCCACCAGGAGCACCCCTTTTCATGATTCTAGCCAGATTCTTTGCTTTGTTCGCACCAGATCCATCTTATGCCGCTCTCATGGTTAATGTGATGTCTGCACTGGCTTCAGCATTCACAATCTTATTTTTGTTCTGGACCATTACCCATCTTGCTAAGAAACTTTTTGTAAAAGATGGTGAAATAAATTTATCAAATAGTGTAGCTGTTTTTGGGGCAGGAATGGTTGGAGCGCTTGCTTATACTTTTTCTGACACGTTCTGGTTCTCAGCTGTTGAAGGTGAAGTGTATGCCCTATCCTCTTTATTTACTGCTGTTGTTTTCTGGGCCATTCTAAAATGGGAAAATATTGCTGATGAAAAATATGCCAATCGTTGGATTATTTTAATTGCCTATTTAATGGGACTTTCAATTGGTGTACACCTTTTGAATCTTCTGGCTATTCCGGCTATTGTTTTTGTTTATTATTTCAGAAAACATGAGCCTACTCGAAATGGTATTCTTGCAGCTCTTGGTATTTCACTTGTCATTTTGGGTGTTATCATGTATGGAATTATCCCTGGGGTTATTAAAATGGCTTCGTGGTTCGAACTCGCCTTTGTAAATGGCTTAGGAACACCATACAACACGGGAGTCCTAGTTTATGCACTTGCCATGATTGCTTTGGTTATTTGGACTATAAATTATTCTATAAAGCACAATAAAGTTATTTTAAATACCATTGTCACTTCTTTTGTTGTGATCATGATTGGATATTCTTCATTTGCCATGATCGTGATTCGATCTTCGGCTAATCCACCTATGGATGAAAATAATCCAGACAATGTATTTGCTCTTTTATCTTATTTAAATCGTGAACAATACGGTGACCGACCACTTGTATTTGGAGAATACTACAACGCACCTGTTGAAGATGTGAAATATACAACGCCTGTTTATATTCAAAAGAATAATAAGTATGTGATTGCATCTCGTAAGCCGGCTTATGAATTTGACTCTCGATTCAAAACCATATTCCCACGTATGTACAGCTCAAATGCGAACCATGTACGCGATTACGAATATTGGGGAGGATTATCTAAAAGTAATCCTATTACAGTCGATCAAGGAAATGGACCTGAGACACTTTACAAACCAAGTTTTGGAAACAACCTGACTTTCTTTTTCCGATATCAGTTCAATCATATGTACTGGCGCTATTTCATGTGGAATTTTGCTGGTCGTCAAAACGATATTCAAAATCATAGTAGCATTCGTCATGGAAACTGGATCTCTGGTATTCAATTCTTAGATGAAATGCGATTGGGGAATCAGGATAAGCTGTATTCTGAACTCAAAAACAAGAAATCTAGAAATGCCTATTTCTTCCTTCCTTTCCTATTAGGCTTGATTGGTATCTTCTTTTTGCTAAATGCTGGCAAAAAAGGGAAACAGGATTTTTGGGTTATCATGTTGCTTTTCCTTCTTACCGGATTAGCGATTGTGGTTTACCTAAATCAATATCCACATCAACCTCGAGAACGTGATTATGCTTATGCAGGATCGTTCTACGCATTTGCCATCTGGATCGGTTTTGGTGTATTGGGACTATACAAATTCTTACAACAGAAAATGCCAGCATTAGTTTCAGCAGGTTTAGTCAGCCTCATCTGTCTTGTTGCAGTTCCTGGGCTTATGGCTCAACAAAACTGGGACGATCACGACAGATCAGGACGATATGCAACACTTGCATACGCTAAAAACTACTTAAACTCATGTGCGCCCAACGCCATCTTATTTACCTATGGCGATAACGACACATTCCCTCTTTGGTATGCTCAGGAAGTGGAAGGTATTCGTCGCGATATTCGTATTGTCAACATCAGTTTATTGGCTGGCGATTGGTATATTAACCAAATGCGCCGAAAAGCCTACGATTCTGATCCTGTACCGATGAGTCTTAGTGCCGAGAAAGTGGAACCAGGTGTTCGAGATCAGATTCCTGTAATGGATCGCTTGTCTAAACCAGAGAATCTTTCTGATTTAATTGATTTCGTTGGAAGTGACAACAAGGCAACTCGTTTAGAGACTCAGTCGGGTAAAATGATGGATTATTTCCCTGGAAAAAACATCTACTTACCTGTTGATTCGGCAAAAGTGCTGAAAAATGGAACCGTTCAAAAAGAAGATGCTGATTTAATTGTTGACCGATTGGATTGGTCTTTAAAGAACAACTACCTGTACAAAAACAGTATGATGATTCTTGATATTATCGCATCAACAAACTGGGAACGACCTATATACTTCTCAATTGGAATGGGACCTGAAAATTATTTAGGTCTTGAGAAATACTTCCAATTAGAGGGTGCTACTTATCGTTTGGTTCCTATCGAATCTGAGAATTCATATGGAGAATACGGACGTATTAATACTGATCTTCTATACGATAACTTAATGAATAAGTTTGAATATGGTCGTATTAAAGAGCCAGATGTTTACATGGATCAATTCCATATCATCACTTGTGGTATCATGTCGTTCCGCTCGAATCATGTTCGTTTGGCAGCTCAATTAAATGATGAAAATAAATCAGAAAAAGCAATAAAAGTTCTTGACAGATGTATGGAAGAACTGCCTATTTCAAAACTTCCTATCGACTATGCATTGGTTGGTTTTATACAAGAATACTACCGAGCAGGAGCAATTGAGAAGGCAAATAAATTATTGCTACGTATCGCAGAGAATTCGTATGAGAAAATGGACTATTTCCTTTCTCTAGAACCTGAATATTTCGCTAGTATTGAAAACGAACAACAAAGAGAAATCAGAATTGTTCAAATGCTACTAGGACTAGCAGAATCAGGAGAACAGCCCGATATCAAAGATAAAATACAACGCGATTTTGAAATGTTATTTCAAACGTTCAAAAACGGTGGAGGAACAAACAAATAAGATAAAGGCTGCGAATTTCGCAGCCTTTTCTTTTTATAAATGAATCACAAATGACATTAACATGTTAATGAGCTTGCGAGCATATTTTTAATCAATCTTGTCCTAAAAAATTTTAACAATTGGGCTTTCCGCCCAAACCCGACTTCATTTCTTGTCTTGAAACAAGAAACGAAGCAAAGAAATTCAAGGCTGCTTTTTAAATCTCTTTCTTATTTGCCTCACGCTTAAGTGCGGCCGGGTGATTTCCTCGGCAAGCTCGGAACTTCCCGGTCTTTCTAAAGCTTTCGTAAAACGAAAAATATTTAAAAGAGATGCCATATTGCAAAGTGCACAAAAAGAGCCCATTTATTGTAATACCTAACTTAAACACATCTCTTACAGAAAAGTACAAGGCAAAAACATTTAGGACACGATTGATTTTTAATCTACAGGCTTTGTTCATAGAATAGTGAAGAATTAAACACAGCATCTTTGTCCTTCGGACATCACTTCAATAAGTGAAGAACGTAAAACAAAAGTTTGAATTAAAAGTTCTATTTCTGATTTTTTCCCTTTCAGGGAAAATGTCGGCAGACAAAAGGGTGCGTTTGAAATAGAAAACAACAAAATTATTCCATTGGGTCCTTCTATGAACAAGCCCTGTTTTCAACTACAACTTTAAGTACTCAGAAATACCTTAAACTTTAAATACTATTCTTTCAGAAGCTCTAATTCATTTAATTGCTTATTTTTAATCTATGAAAAATATAAAACGCATTCTGTTAGCCATTATTCTTATTGGCTTAAGCTACCTTATTTACGATATAAGCTCTAAACTGCCAGTTGTAACTGCCTATTCGGCTAAAGATGTTTGTTCGGGTATTTTTATTGCCAAGCGAAGTTTAGAATCCATTCAAAACAATGATATTAACTACTCATTTATGAGTAAAGCCAGTGTCACTGTCGATGAAAATGAAAAATCAGTAACAGCTAGCATATTCGGATTATTCCCTCGTAAAGCCATTTATCGTGGTGCATTGGGTTGCTGTGTGACCGATGGATACAGCGAAGAAGAATTAAAAAAACAAGCATTTGAAAGACCTCAAATTGATAATATCCCTCTAGATACCACAATTGATAGTATTAAGCATGAAATTAATTTTGAACGCTTAAATACAGCTCTCGATTCTGTATTTGAGCGTGAAGAACGAACCCGTGGCGTTATAATTCTTTACAAGAATAAGCTTATTGCAGAGCGCTATGGTAAAGGCTTTAACGCATCGACTCCCCTTTTGGGATGGTCTATGAATAAAAGCATTACCAATGCACTAGTTGGTATCATGAAAAAGCAAAATCGTCTTGATCTTGCCGATAAAGCCCTTTTTAAAGAGTGGGAAAATGACGAGAGGAAACACATCAGCTTAAACAACCTGATGCAAATGAGCAGCGGACTTGAATGGAACGAAGGTTATGGCGATTTATCGGATGTTACCAGAATGCTATACAAGACTGGAGCGGCTTCGGGACATGCCGTAGACAAAAAAGTTGCGGTAAAACCAGATTCTATTTGGCTCTATTCTTCAGGAACTTCAAATATTATCAGCAAATACCTACGAAATAAAATCAATCAGGATAGTGAGTATTACAATTTCCCTTATGAAGAATTGTTCAAAAAGATTGGAGCGGCTTCTTTTTATTTTGAGGCTGATGCCGAAGGTACTTTCGTAGGTTCATCCTTTGGCTATGCCACAGCTCGTGACTGGGCTAAGTTCGGATTATTGTATTTAAACGATGGTGTGACAAACGGAGAACGAATTTTACCTGAAGGATGGGTGAAATACTCTTACACACCTGCAAAGGCCTCAAAAGGTCAATATGGTGCTCAATTCTGGCTCAATGCTGATACAGAACTTGATGAATTCAATTGTATTGGCCATCATGGCCAAATGATATCGATTATTCCATCGAAAGATCTGGTTATTGTCCGCTTAGGCTTATCCATCGACAAGCGTTTTGATACCAATAAATTTATTCAGAATGTTGTGAATGCTATAGATAAATAACACAGTTCAATCGTATTAATCAAGGTCGTGAAATCCACGGCCTTTTTACATTAATTCTATAAAATCATTCTTAAAAAACAGATTTTATGACATCCACCATTGATTGAATGGTAAATTTTATCGATGGATAAAAAACAATCAAAAATAAAGAAATCGATAACACAACATCAATACAAATCCAGGTCTTTCTTTTTATAAAACTCACCTTATCAACCTTGAGTGAAACCATACGAAAAATGAATTGAAAGCAGAAGAAGAGAAAGATGTTATGGGCGTGTGGGTTAAACTGATTTGCCAAAGCAATATCGCCTCTTACAAGAGCTGAAAATGCACGCGACAGTCCCAAAGAGGGACTTGAATGGCCCGTTATATCCGTATAGAAAGAAGGAATTATATGACTGCCATTCTCAGGTAAAAAAAGACAGGAGTAAATGAACACCAGTCCAATTACTCCTGCAAATATAATATTGATGATTCTATAGGAATCAATAGTTTTCATTCGAGTTATTCTTTCTCAATATGAATTTTAACCTTCACTGAATCTGTTTGTACTTCTATGGCTTCATCAAACTTAAGGCTATCTAAATGCATCTCCAGGTCATCAAGCTCATCTTGTAAATCGGTATTACAAGAATTAGTTCCGCGAACAACTTCTTCAATCACATCCTCAACCATATTTTCAATCTGATCTTCGTCAAGAGAAGCTATTCCAACAAACACGAATAACCAAATACAAGCAATTAAGGTTCCTAATGCTGATATAATTAAAGCAGCAATATTAATTCCCTTAGCCCCATTATTCTTATTGGCTTGAACAAGCCCAACAATCGATAAGACAACTGCAATAATACCAGGTCCAATTGCAATAACACCTACACAAGGAATAAAAGCCATAAACAGGCATAAAATTCCGAGAATTAATCCTGCAACACCTAAACCTTGTCCTGCATTTGTTTTGATCTTTTCCATATCTACTCTTTTTATTCTTTCTTGTTATATCACAACCATTTAAATGGATCTAATGCGGATTGATATTTGAATCCTGATAAAGATAATAAGTTTTTACTCTGACTAAAACTCTTAACTCGAATTAGACGTAAAAAAGGCCCTCAATTACTTGAGAGCCCTTCTACCGTTTCGCTAATTGACTTGAAAATTAATATAAATCGATTTGATATGGGATTCTGGCTTGAACACCACCCATATTCATAATCTCTTTCGTTTTTTCGTAATACTGATAATTTACACCGAGCTCGCTCTTAAGAATTTTAATCTTCACATTACCCGTTAAATCATCAACTAAAGCTTGGAATGGATCTTTTTCTTTTGGCAATGAAGTTAAGCGATACTCTTCGATACCAGCCTTTTCTTTTGCAAGTGCAATAGCTGTTTCTAAACCACCTAAAACATCGACTAAACCATTTTTCTGAGCATCAATCGCATTCCAAACACGACCTTGAGCAACTTCATGAATCTCTTCTACACTTTTATGACGCCCTGCAGCAACACGACTCAAGAACGTATCGTAACCATCGTTAAGAAACTCCTGTAGAATTAAACGCTCTTGCTTATTGAACTTACGTGATGAAAATGGCATAAATGGAATTGGATATCCTCCTCCAAAAGATGCAAATTTATGTGTCCCGATAGGATCAGTCGTTAAACCCAGCTTATTCTTAATCAAATCTTCACCAGAGAAAAACAAGCCATAAATACCGATAGAACCAGTAATAGTATTCGGATCAGCAACAATGGTATCAGCAGCACAAGCAATATAATAACCACCCGAAGCGGCTACATTACCCATTGAAGCAATAACTGGCTTAGTTTGTCTTGCCAAGTCAACTTCTCTCCAAATGATGTCTGAAATTAGAGCACTACCTCCTGGCGAATTGATACGCAAGACAATTGCTTTTACCGTTGTATCTTTTCTAGCTTTACGAATCGTTTCTGCCAATTCTGGACCAATAGAAGTTGATGATTGCTCGAATCCAATACCACCAGTAGCATACACTACGGCAATCTTGTTTTTAGAATATTTTTTATTTGGGTTTGGAGCTTTAGTATATTTCTCAATACTAATTGTATTCAATTTTTTCTTTGATTTTGTTCCTACAAGGTCTTTTAGCTTAGCTTCCATTTCATCTTCATAGATGATACCATCGATAAGCTTATAATCTAAAGCATGCTGAGGTTTACGAACCGCCAATTCGTTCGTTAATTTATTAAAAGCATCAACCGTAATATCACGCTCCTGAGCAATACCTTCTGCCATCTGATTCCACATAGCTGAAGTATAAGCTAAATTCTGCTCGCGAGAAGCTTCACTCATCTTCTCTAGAAAATAAGGTTCTGTTGCCGACTTGTATTTACCAACACGAACAACCTGAGCTTCAACACCAATTTTCTTTAGGAAATTTTTATAAAAAGTCATTTCTCCACCCATACCTGTAAACCAGATATTACCCAATGGATTAATAAAAACACTATCCGAAACCGAAGCTAAATAGTAAGCTTTTTGAGAGAATCCCATATTATTATAAGCCACAATAAACTTATCAGTGGTCTTAAACTCTTTCAGCTTAGTACGAATCTCCTGAGCAACTGCGTAACCTCCGAAACTTGATGAGATATTATTAATATTCAAATAAATCCCTTTAATCTTATCATCCGTTTTTGCTTTCTCAATGCAGTCTAAAATATTATTTAAGCCTAATTTAGGTTGAGGTTTCATGCTCATGAAATCAAAACCATCCATAGGGTTATCTGAACCTCTATCCATAATCTCCTTATTCAAAGTGATTTCAAGAACAGAGTTTTTCTTAACAGTAACAGGCTTGTCACTACTTGCAACAAGGGCTCCAATTGTTCCAATACCAATAAACAGCAACAAGAGACTGCCTATGATAAAAGCCAATAGTGAGGCAAGTGTGATTTTAAAAAAATTCTTCATAAATCTTTAATTTAATCGTTAGTTTCCTTTTTGGTCAATTTAGTGTTCTAAGACTAAATGAATAATGTAAATCACACATCTAAGTCTCATAACAAATATATCTATTTTGTAAATTAAGAAAGCTAATTTGACTTATTTTTCGATGTATATTTTGCTGAGTAAGATTTCTTTCCTTTTTTTGCCGTTCAAACAGAAGAATTTATGGCTAGAGTCTATTTTTTATTAGGAGGAAATATTGGGAATCGCGAAGAACTATTGTCTGATGCAGTCAAAAAGATGACTGCTGTACTCGGAAAGTTCGTTCAAGCTTCAGCTTTATACGAAACAGAACCTTGGGGTTTTACTCACGAACAAAATTTTCTGAATCAAGTGGTTATTTTTGATTCAGAACTACCTGCTTTAGACATTCTAGACAAAACCCAATCTATTGAGAAAGAGTTAGGCCGTGTTCGAAAAACCACACAATACTGCGAACGAACCATTGATATCGATATCTTATTTTATGGCGATCAGTTAATAGAAAACGAACGTTTATCTGTTCCCCACCCTAGAATTCAAGAACGTTCTTTTGCACTTTACCCTCTAGAAGAAGTGGCATCTGATTTCATGCACCCTCTATTAAAAAAGAGCATCAAAACACTAAAAGAGGAATGTACAGATAAACTGAAAGTCAATAAACTCAACTAAATATAGTTAGTATGCCATAGAGGCTTGCTTATTTTCTATGGTAGACCCTCTACACTCTTTCGCCTATAGGCATTTTCCCTCAAAGGGAAAGTGTAATTATGTTATTAATAATATAAAAGTTGCATTTGCAACTTGAATTCAGGCTTCATAAAAAAACATTACCCTTTCTTTTTAAAATCTGTCTTGAGCGTGCTCTGTCAGTCTGTCGTGAGGCGTGCTCCTGATGTAACCACAAAGAGAAAACAAGGATCAGACTGACTTGATTTTTTGCTTACTTTTTTATCGAAGAACCGAGCGAAGCGAGATCATGAATGCCCGTTCAATTATGAATGAATAAAAAAGTAAGAGCCAAGCGGCTTGAGCGAATAAAAAATGAATAATCAATTTCCTATAAATATAAGAACCAAACTGCTATACCTTAGCATGAATTTCATTCCTTTTTCTATCAATTCTGCGATTTTGCACAAGAAAGTGCATCCTTAAATGAATCGAAAATATGATCTTCCCCAATCATAGAAGCCAAGTCATATTTCTTCATATCCAACAATACAGATTCGTTTACTCCTGAAAGAATAATCTTAACATTAGAACTCTGAAGCGACTTAATCACCGATTTAAAGTTGTGAAAACCTGTTGCATCAATAAATGGAACATGGCGCATTCTAATAACAATGATTTTACTCTTTAAACCTATTTGCTGAATCAACTGAGCATATTGTTTGGCTGAAGCGAAAAAGAAAGGACCACTAATCTCGTAAACTGAAATATCCTTAGGCAAATCACTATAATCTTCAATCAAATCGACATTGACATCCTTCTGAATTTGCTCGCCCTTATCAGCCATTCGTTTCATAAAAAGAACAGCAGAAAGTACAACACCAACCTGAATCGCAATGGTAAGATCGACCAAAACAGTCAGGAAAAAGGTTGAGAGAAGAACTAGAATATCGAAACCTGAGCTCTTTAAAATAGAACGGAAAACGCGCCACTCACTCATATTATATGATACAACAATTAGCACGCCTGCTAAACAAGACATCGGGATCAGTTTTGCCCATTTTCCAAAAAAGAGCATGATCAACAATAGAGTCACTGCATGAACGATACCTGCGATTGGACTTCTACCCCCATTTTTAATGTTTGTTGCTGTACGCGCAATCGCTCCAGTAGCAGGAATTCCACCAAAGAAAGGTGTTACTATATTCGCAATTCCTTGTGCAATCAACTCGGTATTCGAACGGTGATTGCTACCAATCATACCATCGGCTACAACGGCAGATAATAACGATTCTATAGCTCCAAGTAGGGCTATTGTAATGGCAGGTGCAATATATTGAGTTAAGTTTGCCCATTCAATTGCAGGAAAACTAACACTGATTGTTGTTGGAATATCTCCAAAGAAGGATTCTATAGTCGTTACAGGAAGATCGAATAATTGAACTCCTAAGGTAATAGCTATAATCGCAATAAATGAACCCGGTATTTTAGAAGTAATTTTCTTAGAATAAACACTAATTAAAATGGTTGCTACAGTTAAAATTAAAGCTGTGGGATTCACTGTTTGAATATGGGTGAAATACACTCCCCATTTCGCAAGAAACTCAGAAGGCACCTTATCAATATCTAAACCTAAAGCATCTTTAATCTGGGTTGAGAAAATGACTAAAGCGATACCACTGGTAAAGCCAACAATAAGAGGATGGGGAAAATATTTTAAAAGAGTACCAAGCCTTAAACAACCAAAGATTACCAAAAGAACACCTGCCATAATGGTTGAAATGATTAATCCTCCTATCCCATGCGTTTCAATAATACCATAAACGATAACAATAAAAGCCCCGGTTGGACCTCCAATTTGCACTCGGCTCCCTCCCAAAAATGAAATCAATAAACCTGCAACAATTGCCGTTATCAAACCTTTATCTGGCGAAACACCCGAGGCAACAGCAAAAGCAATGGCCAGAGGAAGTGCAACAATACCAACAACGATTCCAGACATCACATCAGTGGAAATTTGTTTCTTGCTAATTCCTGCTTTTAAAAGACTAAACAGTTTGGGACTAAATATTTTTGACATCGGAATGTGTATTTGATTTCAGGCAGCAAAATTAGTCATATTACAAGCAGATTATTCTGAGAACAATATGTTTTCCGACTTGAATTCTAAAAAAAGAGGTATAAAAAAAGCTTCGAATATAAATTCGAAGCTTAAATTTTGGTTGTCCCATAAGGACTCGAACCTTAAATGACTGCACCAAAAACAGTAGTGTTACCATTACACCATGGGACAATTCCGCGCTCAATTTCCTTAGAGCACTGCAAATATATGAGATTTTTCTTTTACACCAAAGGCTCTTACTGTAAAAACATCGTTTTTTTTCACCTTTGTTTCGTATCTTACTGAGACTAAAATGTTTTGAGTCGAATAAAATTTTTAAATCTATTTTATGGATAGCCTAAGTGGAAAATGGCTCTACGAAGAAGACTACAGCTCTGGGAAAGCTAAAGGAGAACTTTATCTGAAGCAGATAGGGAAACAACTTATAGGTAAAATTATTTTTTTGGAGAATATTGATTCTTCGAACACAGTAATGGTACAAGAATTTCTCGAAGGAGAAATAAATGGCAGTCGAATTATTTTACAAGCAACAGAATACGACATCATTCATTCAGAACAAAGCATTTTTTATGAACTAGATTGTTGGAAAGGAACGCTACTAAACGAATATACTATTGAGGGAGAAAGTTTAGACAGTCAAGGTATCTGCGGAAACTTTATATTTCGGAAAGTTCAATAAATCTTTCAATTTAATACCTTGTTTTTCAAAACAAGATACTGTTACAAAATAACATAAATGAGAATTTTACTAGCAGCTTGTTTCTAAAACACTAATCCACAAAAAAATACTATTTTTGCTGAATAATAAGACTTAGATCTTTCAGGATATAACTGATCGTTCAAATCGTCTAGTAAATAAACAAGATCAGAGGAAAGTGCGATTCAGCCTTTTCATAAAAAACAAAACAAACTGTGAAAGAAGGATTAGTCATAAAATCAACAGGTAGCTGGTACACCGTTAAAACCGATGATGGAGAAATTCACGACTGTAGAATTAAAGGTCGATTTCGTATGGAAGGCATTCGAACTACTAATCCTATTTCGGTAGGCGACATTGTTGAATTTAACCAAGAAAAGGATGCGAATGTCATTGTAAAAATCAACGACAGAAAGAATTATATTATTCGAAAATCAACTAATCTTTCAAAGAGTAGTCAGATTATTGCTTCTAATATCGATCATGCTTTTTTAATTGTAACAGTTAACTATCCTCTTACCACAAGTACTTTTATAGATCGTTTTTTGGCTGCTGCCGAAGCTTATAACATTCCTGTAAACTTGGTTTTTAATAAGGTAGACCGATACAATGAAGAAGATAAAATCCAACTTCAAGAACTTAAAAACATCTATCAGAACATTGGTTATAAATGTTTTGAGGTTTCAGCCATGACTGGCTTAAATATGGATATTCTAAAATCTGAGATGAAAGATAAGATCAATCTCCTTTCAGGACACTCTGGTGTTGGTAAATCGACTCTAATCAATCTTATACAACCTGGTTTAGAATTAAAAACAGGTGAAATATCAGAATCACATTCGTCTGGCAGACACACCACCACATTTTCAGAAATGTTTGAACTTGACTTCGGTGGCTATATTATAGATACGCCTGGTATTCGAGGATTTGGTACTTACAATATGAAAAAAGAAGAAATGTTTCACTTCTTTCCAGAGATTTTCAAGATATCTGATAATTGCCAGTTTCATAATTGTACGCATATGCACGAACCTAAATGTTCTGTTAAAGAAGCAGTAGAAACGGGTGAAATTGCAGAATCGCGCTACGACAGTTATTGGGGCATGATGACTGAAGA
>Ga0209379_10000160_pt1 | contig 76805 bp, 77 predicted proteins | sample tdDd001_FD_187124 | JGI IMG/M metagenome (GOLD analysis project Ga0209379, IMG submission 187124) | Marine sediment microbial communities from the Atlantic coast under amendment with organic carbon and nitrate - tdDd00.1 (SPAdes)... | ecosystem: Environmental > Aquatic > Marine > Coastal >...
TCAGAAGAGTCGAGAGATTGCTGAACGGCTGCTCGTTTAAATTCGTCTGTATATTGTCTTTGTGATTTAACTTTCATGACACTTAATACTCTGTATTAAGTGTCTACTTTAATGGGGTCACATCAGAAGCGAGAAAATTTTGGAAAGTTGACGTTAAGGCGTCAACCTTTTTTTCTGTATTTTAGACGTAAGTTCCCAACAAAAAGCTCTGGTTCAGATATGTACCCAGCAGCTATAACGCGCACCTCTCGAAGGACGGAGTCCGGTCTCGATTCTCGAAGCGAAGCGTTCTAAATTCTCGGAGGACGAAGTCCGCTCTCTCCCTCAGTTACATCTGATCTATCCGCGCCTTAACGCTTAATACCTTATCAGCATAACGCGGATCGGTCGCGTAGCCTGCTTGGTGGATGCCGCGAATAAACTCTTCGTTATTACCACCATGGCGTAGAGCTGTGGTGTAACGTGGGTTTTCGTTAAGGAAACGAACGTAGTCGTTGAAGCTCTCTTCATAGCTTTGGTAAGAACGGAAAGCTGCTTGTTCTTTCACTGGTACACCTTGATGATACTCAAGAGTTTGTGTCGCAACGCGATCACCTGCCCAGCTGCGGTCTGCCTTAATATTGAAGAGATTGTTACTACTGCCAGCAGCGTTATTAATTACTTTCTGACCCCAGCCGGTTTCAAGTGCAGCTTGAGCAAGAAGCAGCGATGAATCAATGCCAAGTGCACGTGCCGCTTTCTCGGCATACGGCTTCATTGAAGTAACAAACGACTCTGGTGAATCAAATCGGGAAGGCTGTTTTACAGTAGCGATAGGCGCCGTCGGCTCGTCCGCTCTTTGTTGACGGATACGATCGACTTTTTCCATCATGGCTTCAAAGTCTGTATTGCGCGCTTTGGCGTTCTGGTTTTCGACACTACCAGATGAGAGTTGAGCAACGATCATGTCTGCTAATCCTAACGAGCCCGATGCACTCAGTTCACTCGACATCTGCTCATCCATCATCTGACGGTAGAACTGTTGATTCTGGCTATCCATTAGTCCAGACTCAAAAGTCGAGTTGGCGTCACGCATTGATTTGAACAGCATGTTAGTAAAGATAGCTTCAAACTGTTTAGCCGCAGCAGTAAGCGCTTCTTTTTCGCTACCTTCATCGCCATCAACTGCCTTTTGACGAAGCTTGTCGAGGCCAGCAATATCATGAATAAAGCCGATGTCGTTACCGTTATTAATCATGCTCTACTCCTTTAGATAACAATCAGTTGGCCTTCAATGGCGCCAGCCTGTTTGAGTGCTTGCAGGATTGCCATCAGATCTGAAGGCGCAGCACCGACTTCATTGACTGCACGTACCAGGTCATCCAGAGTCAGACCAGGCTCGAACTTAAACATCTTGCCCTGCTCTTCAGTCACCTCGATATCAGTATCAGGTACCACAACGGTCTCACCGCCACCAAAAGCGTTAGGCTGGCTTACGTTAAGGTTTTCCTTGATAGCGACGGTCATACCACCGTGTGTTACAGCAGCAGGTTTCAGACGCACATGTTTACCCACCACAATAGTACCTGTACGTGAGTTAACGATAATCTTGGCAGAGCCCTCTGCCGGATTAAATTCAATATTCTCAATGGCTGAAAGGAAGGCTACTCGCTGGGTCACATCACGTGGAGCACGTACTTTGACTGACGTTGCATCGACAGCTGACGCCATTTGCGGACCAAGGAAGTTGTTTACCGCATCAGCCATACGCTGAGCAGTGGTAAAATCAGATTCAAGCAAGTTAAAGGTAATGTAGTCACCTCGACTGAACGGGGTAGGAATCTCACGTTCAACCATAGCACCATTAGAAATCATGCCTGCTGTTGGGTTGTTACCAACAATTTTAGAGCCATCAGCACCTGTCGCACTGAAACCGCTAACCACAAGATTGCCCTGTGCAACGGCATAGATTTGCCCATCAAGACCTTTCAGCATGGTTTGCATCAGAGTACCGCCACGCAGGCTTTTTGCAGAACCAATCGACGATACAGTGACATCAATAGTCTGACCCTGCTTAGAAAAAGCTGGCAGTTCAGCAGTAACAATTACCGCTGCAACGTTTTTACTTTTTGGCTTAGTGCCCGGTGGCATCTGGATACCAAAATTCTGTAGCATGGCGTTAAAGCTTTGATCGGTAAAGGGTGTTGATTCTCCAGTACCCGGTAACCCCGTTACCAGTCCGTAGCCCACCAGTTGGTTGCTACGCACGCCAGCAACCTGAGCAACGTCTTTAATTCGCGCTGCCTGTGCTGATGTTGCGATAACCAGCAAGCTTGTAATTAGGAGAAACAACTTTTTCATGACCATACCTTTGCTCTATCTGTGCCATCTTTGTTTTGGTGCCAAAAAAGCGGCGTCAGATGGATTTAGAGAGATACATTAAAGAATCGTGCCAAGAAACCTGGCTCTTGCATATCTTGCTGAGTTCCAGTGCCTGAATATTGAATTCTTGCGTTTGAGATGCGATTAGACGCAATAGTATTGTCATAATCGATATCATCTGGACGAATCGTACCACTGAGTCGGATATACTCGTCGCCAGTATTTAACGTTAGCCACTTCTCACCGCGAATCACTAAGTTGCCGTTCGCCAATACCTCAATCACTTCGACGGTAATTGAGCCAGAGATACTGTTACTTTGATTAGCCGCCGCACTGCCGCTAAATGAGTTATCGTTACTTAGGTTGTAAGAGAAGTTGTAATCGCCAACGTTAAGTTGTTGCCCACCCACTTCTAGCGGATCCATCGACGCATCATTGTTTTTCGATAGATCAGCATCTGAGCTTTTTGCCGCTTTGGTGCTTTCATCCAGAGTGACGGTAATGATGTCACCAATGCCACGAGGTTTTGAGTCATCATACAGGCTGCTGGTCTGGGCAACATTGAACAAAGAGCCAGTTTCAGCAGCATAGTGCTCTGGACGATGTGTAGGGTGAATAGGTGCCCACGCAGGGTCACCAGCAACCGGATCGTTTCTGCCGCGCAATGTATCGATTATGCCAGTACTATCAGCATCCGACTTGTCCCCTTCTACCGCATCTACGGTTGTTGTGCCTTGCACAACATCAGGAGTCTCAATTGGTGGCTCTAGCATGGTACAGCCAGACACGACTGTCAGAGCGAAAAGTGCGATTAAACGATTCATTGCTCTACCCCTAAATTAAAGCTGCTGGTTAACAAAGCTCATCATCTTGTCGACTGCAGAGATGACTTTTGAGTTCATTTCATAAACACGCTGAGCTTCAATCATATTAACCAGCTCTTCGGTTACGTTAACGTTTGATGTTTCTAGCATCGACTGACGGACTTCACCAAAACCATCAAAGCCCGGTACCCCCTCTTGAGGATCACCACTAGCGCCTGTTGGTAGGTACAAGTTTTGACCAATCGGCTCTAAACCACCCGGGTTAACGAAATCAACCGTCGCAATCTGACCAACTACCTGATTGTCTTGTTGGCCACGAACACGCACTGATACTTCACCATCCGTACCGATAGTGACACTGATTGCGTCTTCTGGAATGGCAATCTCAGGCTCTAGAGCATAACCAGCACCTGAAGTAACGATCACACCTTCATCATTAACAGTGAACTGACCATTACGGGTATAACCAATGTTGCCGTCTGGCATCAGGATCTGGAAGAAACCATCACCCTCAATCATCATATCGAGGCTGTTGTTAGTCGTTTGAGTATTACCCTGAGTGTGAACTTTTTGCGTCGCAACCACTTTAGAACCCGCACCTAGCATCAAGCCACTTGGTAGTTCTGTATTTTGCGATGACTGACCACCTGGCTGATTGATGTTCTGGTAGAACAGGTCTTCAAAAACGGCGCGGCTCTTTTTGTAACCTACCGTTGATGCGTTAGCCAGGTTGTTTGAAATTGTTGAAATATTGGTTTGCTGAGCGTCTAAGCCAGTCTTACTTACCCATAGTGCCGGATGCATAACCTTCTCCTAAAATCTATTAGCTCATACGAAGCAGAGAATCAGACGCTTTGTCCATATCTTCTGCGGTGCTCATCATTTTCACTTGCATTTCGAACTGACGTTGCAAGTCAATCAGGCTGGTCATCTCGCCAATAGCATTGACGTTACTGCCTTCAATTGCGCCTGTGAGCAGTTTTACATCGGCATCCGCTTCGTATGCCGCATTAGGATCTTTTGCACGGAACAAGCCGTTAACATCTTTGAATAGTGATTGATTATTGGTGCTGGTCAGCTTGATGCGGTCAACGATTTCGATTGCATCGGCAGGTGCGCCCTGAGGAACAACTGAGATGGTACCATCATTGCCAATTTCAACTTTACTGACTGGAATTGGCAGAGTAATTGGCGCGCCTGTTTCACCCAGAACCAGATTGCCATTGCCACTAACAAGCAGGCCATTAACGTCAACCTTAAGGTTACCGTTACGCGTCAGACCTTCTTGACCTGTCTTATCTAGCACTGAGATCCAGCCTTGGCCCTGAATGGTCACATCCAGATCTCTACCAGTGGTGATTACGCTACCTTGTTGGAAATTATGTCCCGGACGCTCTGTCATGCTGAATACACGGCTAGGGAGACCTTCGCCATATGCTTGCATTGAACGAGCTTGCGCCAAATCAGCACGGAAGCCCGTGGTACTGACGTTCGCCAGGTTGTTCGCTCTAAGCTGTAGCGCTTGCATATTCTGCTTGGCTCCGCTCATGGCGAGAAACAGTGCACGATCCATAATTTGCTCCAAAAATCACAATTCAGTTCAATGAAAGCAACATATGTGCCAATATTTAAAGTTGTTATTTATCAGATAATTAAGCCAGGAGCGGCAAGTATGCGGAGGTGTATGAGGAAGGTTTTGTCTTCAGCGGCAACAATAGCAAGCTGATCGTTGCCACCAGCTTGCTATACAGATGATTGCCAATGTCGTTAAGAGGAGATTAACGAATCTGCAGGATGTTCTGTTGCGTTTGGTTGTGTACTTCCAGCGAACGTGAGTTAGCCTGGAAGTTACGTTGCGCAGAGATCAAATCGACAAGTTCTTGTGTCATATCGATGTTTGACTGCTCCAGAGTACCACTACTGATAGTACCGAAAGAGCCTTTATTCGATTCACCCCAGATCTTATCACCTGAGAACTGAGTCGAATCCCACTGCGTGCCGCCCTTCTTGTCTAGCCCTTGCTCGTTAGCAACTCGAACTAAGGATACACGACCTAAAATGATGTTTTCGCCGTTTGAGTATGTGCCTAGAACACTACCGTTTTCGTCGAAATCAACTTTAGTCAGGAAGCCTGTTGTCGCGCCGTCTTCATCGAACTTAGTCAGTTCAAACGGAGCGGCAAACTGTGTCGCATCTTGCAGACCGAAAGACAGAGTCTGGTTTACATCAGCGCCGTTCAGTTCAACAGGGTTAGCACCTGTACCTAACGCTTCAGAAACAATGTTCTGACCGTTGTTCAGGCTTGCAAGCGTACCGTCATTGTTAAACTTCATGGTGTGACCAACATGTCCTGTTGGTGCTGTTGCATCACCGCCCAAGATATTTAGTGGCTTTTCACCAGCACTGTCTGTCACAGTGTAGTAAGTCTGCCATGTATTAGGCTGTGTCTGATCTTTCAGGTAGTACGTCGTCAACTTGTAAGACTGACCCATTGAGTCATAAATCGTCGAAGAAGTTGAACGGTTGTACGTTTCTGGATCGGTATAGTCAAACAGGGCAGGATCTTTCAGGTCTCCTCCCGCAGGAAGGTTAACGCCGACGTCAATATTTGCCGTTTGCTTTGGCTTACCGAACTCTTTTGGAATGTTGATAGGTGATGGTTCATACGAAAGCACATCGCCAGTATCTTTGTTGACTTGGTAACCAAGCAGGAACTCATCATTCGCTGTTACCATGTAGTTATCTTTGTTCAGGTGGAAAGCACCGTTACGCGTTAACTCATTGGTCGTAGGTGAAAGACGATCTTTCGCCACTGCGAAAAAGCCTGTGCCACTGATACGTAGATCCATTGGGTTGTTAGTATAAATACTTGAACCTTCATGGAACTGCTGAGCGACCTTAGCTGCCTGCACACCTTGACCCGGTGTGGTTTTCGCGTGGGTAAACAGTGAATTCGAGTAAACATCGCCGAACTCAGCACGTGACTCTTTAAAGCCAAATGTGTTCGCGTTCGCAATGTTGTTACTGGTTGTGTTCAGATCTAACTGAGCTGCGGATAAACCGCTTAGTGCAACATATGACATTCCAAAATCTCCTATCTAGCTAGCATATCTACTGATTACAGAGTTACGCTTTGCCAACTTCTAGTACTTCAGCAAGTCGAACTGGCGACTCAAAGCCAGCCAGATTGAGTAGTACGTTACCATCGCCTTTACCCAGAAGAACGCTATTGACGTTTGCATAGGTCGAAACCTCAAACTCTTTCGCTTCTCCATCTAGCAAACCAGCTGCTTTCACATTGTATTTGCCAGCCGGCAATGGGTTACCGTTTTGATCTTTGCCGTCCCATACGACTCGGTTATCGCCACCAGGCTTTGAACCAACATCGAAGGTACGAACAAGCTGCCCCATCTGGTCTTCTACTCTCACCATCAAGTTATCGACAGCTTGAGGTAGTTTGACCATGGCAGCCATACTGCCGTCATCATTTTTCACGCCAGCAGCACCAGGGACCAAGACGTCACGTCCTACTAAAGAGGACGCCTGTAGCGCTTGGTTAGATGTCATCGAAGCATTCAGTGTTTCAAACTGATTGTTCATTTTACCGATACCATCAACCGTCGCGAATGACGCCATTTGTGCAATCATCTGGTCATTACTGACCGGCTTAAACGGATCCTGTTGGGCAAGCTGCTTAGTGAGCAAAGATAAGAAGTCTTCTTGCTTAAGATCCTGCTTACCTGTTGTCTCATTCGGCTTGTTCTTGTCCTGAAGCTGTTTAAGCTGATCGATATAGGACAAGCCGCTTTGACCAACATTATTATTAATGCCTCCGGCCATACGTTACCTCCTTATCCCTATTGACCCATCTGCAGCGTACGCAGCAGCATTTGTTTGCTTGCATCTGCTAATTGAACGTTCGTTTGGTAAGAACGTGAAGCAGAAATCATGTTAGCCATTTCTTCCATCACATTGACGTTCGGCTTGTAGATATAGCCTTCGTCGTTTGCGAGTGGGTGATCCGGGTTGTACTCCGCGTTAAGCGGCTTATCACTTTCAACAATACCTAACACTTTCACTGGCACGGTATGGTCGCGGCCATACTTTGCCTTACTTAACTCTGCACCGAACACAGCATGACGCGCCTTGTAAGTATCTTTTGCTGAGCTAGAGATACTGTCCGCGTTAGCCAGGTTGCTCGAGGTAGTATTTAGACGAACAGATTCAGCGCTCATGGCAGAACCAGTTACATTGAATACGTTAAATAAGCTCATCTATCTATTCCCCTTTAATTGCTTTCGTTAAGTTCTTGAATTTACTTCCTAAGAAGTCGAGTGATGCCTGGTGTCTGATTTGGTTTTGCATAAACAAGTTACGCTCTAAATCCACATCGACCGTGTTGCCATCACCGGTATCAGGTTGTGTTGGAAGGCGATACATCACTTCCCCTGTCACCTGGGTAGAGGCAGGTATATGCCGACCATCGGTACGGCTAAGACCAATGCTTGCCTCCGAGGTTGCCGCCTGCAGTGCCTTCTGGAAATCCATTCCTTTCGATTTATAGCCAGGAGTGTTCGCTTGAGCAATGTTGGTGGAAATCACCTCAGCATTGCGCTCACGTACGCCCACCGTGTGTTGGTGGATACCTAATGCGTTGTCAAAAGAAATAGCCATGTTGACCTCTACTCAAAGAACTGACCGTTACTATTAAATATAAAAGCAATTAGCGTACCAACTTTAAAAATTGTTCCACATTTACTTCATGTTTTACTGAGCAATAACCACGCCAACTTTAATTGTTAGTCGTGGCTAAGTGAGATTTTGGAAGTGCTCAAACAAAAGTATACAAGTAACAGTCAGTAAGGTACAAAAAAGCCCAGCACGATGGCTGGGCTTTGGGAAAGGAAATGACACTACTTAAGTTTGTAGATGATACCTGGGTTACAGCGAACCATCTCAAATCGATCCGTTAAACCGGTTAATGACTCTGAAGCCCCCAACAGCAAGTACCCTCCTGGGTTTAAACTGTTTGCCATTTGGTTAAGTACTTGCGATTTCATATCCGGAGAGAAATAGATCAACACGTTACGACAGAAAATGATGTCGAACTTACCTAACAAGGCATAGCTATCCATCAGGTTCTGCGGTCTGAAGTTAACCAGACGTTTAACATTGTCTTTGACCTTCATTCGACCATCGCCAGCGTCTTCAAAGAAGGTGCGGCGACGCTCTGGAGACAGACCACGACCTAGTGCAAGGTTGTCGTATACACCTGCACGGCACATATCAAGCATGCTTGCTGAGATATCTGTCGCGGTAACAGATACGCTCGGTAGCATACCTGGCTTACGCTGTTGAGTCTCAAGGATCGTCATTGCCATAGAATAAGGCTCTTGGCCCGATGAACTTGCCGCAGACCAGATTTTGATTGGTCTTTTATTTGCCGCCGCTTCAGGCAACAACTTATTAGCAAGTACTTCAAATGGATAGGTATCTCGAAACCAAAGCGTCTCATTGGTTGTCATCGCATCAACAGCAGCAACTCGCAATTCACGATTGCGCCCCGTCACTACATCTCTAAGCAGATCAGACAAAGAAGCCAACTTGAATTTAGTAACAAGTGGACTTAGACGACTTCTGACCAAATATTGCTTACTGTCACCAAGGACAATACCGCATTGTGACTCTAAGAAGCGGCTGAAATCACGATATTCTTGATCGCTTATAGTTATTGCTGTCATTAACTTCTCTTTTTATTTTGTAAGTGCAGTTTTCACCGCATTACCAAGCTCATCAGGGTTAAATTTGGCGATAAAAGCGTTTGCCCCTACTCGTTCGACCATAGCTTGGTTAAATACACCACTGAGTGATGAGTGAAGAATAACATAAAGATCTTTAAGATCAGGATGGCGGCGCACTTCTGCAGTTAAAGTATAACCATCCATCTCTGGCATCTCGATATCAGAGATAACCAAAGAGATCTGATCATAAATACTACCGTCTGCTGCCATTTCTACAAGTTTATCATAGGCCTCTTTGCCATCTTTTACAGCTACGACATCAAAACCTAATGAAGTTATAGCACGTTCTACCTGCTTACGAGCAACAGTGGAGTCATCCGCAATAAGGATGCGACGTACGATCTCTTTTTCTGTTTCTGCCTGAGCAATTTCCTCACCAATCGAAGAATCCATCGTTTCATCAATAGGCGCGATCTCAGCCAGAATTTTTTCTACATCGAGAATTTCGACTAACTCGTTATCGATATTGGTAACCGCGGTCAGGTAGTTCGCTTTACCGGCACCTTCTGGTGGCGGCAAAATAGCTTCCCAGTGCATATTAATAATGCGTTCGACGGATGTAACCAAAAAAGCTTGGATTGTGCGGTTAAATTCCGCAATCACAACAAACGCCTTCTCAACGTCTGTTGTAGGACGGCCACCAATAGCTAAACTTAAATCAATGACTGAAACTGTATGGCCACGAATATGGGCAACCCCTTTTACAAGAGGGTGTAAGTTTGGCATTGAAGTAAGCTTAGGGCACTGAAGAACCTCTTTTACTTTAAATACGTTAATCCCATAACGCTGACGCCCCATCAGGCGAAAGGTTAGGAGTTCTAATCGGTTTTGACCGACGAGTTGCGTACGCTGATTCACAGAATCAAGAATACCCGTCATAAGCTCATCTCCATCTCAAACTTTCATGCTAAAAAAATGGTAGTCTACTGCAGGCCATGAAAAAACCAGAGAAACAGAATGACATATCCTAAATATCACTTATGCTCATTTTCCATAACTAATTGTAGAGCTTTCTATAAAAAGTTTTGTAAGTCTATCGGCTTTTTATTCTTTTTCTTTAGTTTTTCAGCGACATCCGCGACAGAAAACCAGATTGCACAGATCCAACACGCTGCCGAAGAGTACATTCTCTCTACAATAGAGTGGCCAAACGGCGGAACTTTGCAGGCTAACGCCGCTGACATTGACAGTCGCATCTTTGCCACGGACTGTCCTGCCCCATTACAAAGTTCATCCTCCTCTACCAATCCTAGTGCAAGTAACATCACTGTGCTTATAGAATGTCCTGATGATAACTGGCGAGTGTATGTACCTGTGCGATTAACTCGCACTGGCCCGCAAGTTGTACTGACCAGCGCACTATCTCGTGGCCAACTTATTTCTGGGCAGGATGTCACTATTAGTATGGTAGACTTGCAACGCTTCAGGCGGCAAGGCTTTTCCTCAATTGATGCTGTTATTGGCGCAAAAGCGAAAAAAAATCTTCGTGCCGGAGAAATCTTAGAAGATAGAGATATTTGTGTCGTATGCCGTAACGAAACGGTCACTATTAAGGCTGTTAAATCCGGAATGACGATCACGACAAAAGGCGTCGCGCTAACAGATGGCTCACATGGTGAGCAGATAAGAGTGAAAAATAGTAAATCCAACCGTATAATTGAAGGGCGTGTCACTGGAATTTCTGAAGTTACGGTAATTTTTTAACTGTTTAGAAAAAAAGCTAAAGTTCTTTCCGTGATCGTCGATATTGACAGTACAAGTACTAATTCGCAAAAAGGCTCAACATATGGCAGGTATTGATAATATACGTTCAGGGCAACCTCTCTCGACTTCGACGAGGAACTCGGTACGTAACGACAGCACTCAAACGAGCGGTTCAGACTCCGCAAAGAAGTCTGCTGTCGCGCAAGATGCAGTTTCACTCAGCTCACAAGGTAAGGCGGTGGGAGAGATGCACAACCAAATGGTTAGCCAGCCTAGCTTCGATAAAGCTAAGGTTGCTGCAATTAAAGAAGCTATTGCTAATGGCTCATACTCTGTCGATCCAGAAAAACTCGCTGATAATATGATGAAGTTTGAGAAAGAGCTGGGCGGACTGTAAACCAAGAGATCTCATTAAATGGCAGCACTGCAAGGATTAGTCGAATTCCAATTGAAAAATGCACAAGAGCTCAGTGAAGTACTTGTGTTGGAACAGCACGCCATAGCTAACCGACAATCCAAAGAAATCGAAAGTATTGCCAAACAAAAAATCACTTTGATTGAACAACTTCAGACCACCGACGATCGTATTCGTCGCCACCCTGATGTCGACACTCTTACTACTGATCCAGAGTTGAGCCCTCTGGTTGAGCAGATAAGAACCATCGTAAGTCAGTGTCAGCAAGCCAATGATATTAATGGCCAGGCACTCCAGCGTGCCCAGTTGAGTTTTAATAAACTTAATAACCTGATGAAGCAGTCGCAAGGAAAACTTGGCATGACTTACACTTCTGAAGGGCAAACCAAGAACATCACTACGTTGGGCACCAATATCAAAGCCTAGCGATTAGAAACAGAAAAAAGCGGCAATGATTGCCGCTTTTTTTGTATCAGAGAGAATATAGTCAGTTAGAAAAGAGTTTGCTGTCTTTTTTCAGGTACTTGCTGAACTTCACCATAGTCACGTAACTTGTTCATCTTCTGAATATCAAGACGTAGTTCTGTCACGTAACTGTCGCCAACTTTATAGCTACGTACGACTTCAGCACCGCGAATCACACCATCTACCGCGCCAGAGGTTAGCTCTGTACCCAGGCGTTGATCTTGCAGATCGGCACGACCACTGACACGCATGCCGTAGACTTGCTCAGCCAATTCACGGTAAGCGTCAATCTTAGACGCGCGCATAGCTCGCACTTGCTTCTCTTCCTGGTTGCGTCCCTTCTGTTCACTAATACTGGCGTAGCCAACAGCGGTTAACCAGTCATCAGGGCGCATGGTGCTTAGTGGCTGACAGCCAACCATGACAAATACGACGGCAAGGAGTAATAGCTTTTTCATCTGATCTCCTACGGGCGCAAAATCACAGTATAAGGTTGAGTAATGGTTGGGTCTGAACGAATTAATACACCATCCTGAGTACGAATACTATTAAGGGTATCAAGATCTCGACCGATTCGATCTGCAGGTAAGAAGCCTTGCGCTGTCGCAACGACAACTCGAGACTGCATGCCTACCACACGCGCATTAACAATCACACCACCTTCTTGACGAAGCATAGTACCTGTCAGCACATATTGAATATCTTGTTCTTGTGCCAGATCTTTCCAGTCACGACTAAACGCGAAATCACCTTGGTGAGTGACTTGAATCGAACCTGTGGTTTTAAAATCAACGACCTTAAAACCGCGGCGCTGGAACTGGTGAATAAAACCTTCAGAAACTGAATTACCCAACCAGTTGGTCGCATCCATATTTTGCAGGTCGACAAACGAGGTTACGGCAATAGGTGTCCGTGCGGAAACACTGGTATTCGAAATCATAAGGTCTTCAGTCATACTCTCAACAAAGAAGTCAAGAGTATGACGCGGGCTCTCCATCAGCATAAACTGCGAGCCAGGATATGGTTCTTTACCATTGTATATTGGGGCATAGGCACAAGCGGTGAGAAACACCACGGGCACTAGCGATAGCCATTTTTTCATTCTCTAATCTCCGATACATTAAGGCTTAAAATGTCGTTTCTTTTAGCTCTCTTCTAAAAGTGGAACATTCCTTGCTTTTCTAACTATGCAACTATTTAGAAAGGCAACGCCTAAATCAGCTAAGATTTAATAAGCAAAAAATGAACCAACTTGGTAATCGAACATGAAAAAATCGCTTCTGATCCTCTTTTCAACCATATACGTTAGCCTGTTTGCTAACCCAGCTTTGGCTGGCTGGTATGAAGTGACAGGCTCGGCAACTGTGGTCTCTTCTGAAGAGGTCGCCCGTATTCACGCATTAGAAGACGCACTATACAAAGCCGTGCGCTTCTCGGGTGCGGATATCGGCAGCATTTCGAATCTTCGTCCTCTACTGGAAAGCGAACGCAAAGAGTACCAGTTCACCAATAGCGAAGTGCGCTATATCCTGGTCGAAGAACAGAAGACCCGCAAAGGCGTAATGTTCGTTAAGGCAAGAATTGATATTTACCCATCGGCAACGGGTTGCCACGTTGACCAGTACAAGAAGACGTTTCTAGTCGGCAATATCTCCCTTTCCAACCCGGGTCAGGCAGTAATGGGACAGATATATGACGTAGGTGATGACTTTGCTAACGTGATAAACCGCCAGCTCGATCAAGAGTCAACTAACTTCATCTCTGTTGGGACAACCGACTTTGAAATCAGCAAGCGCTATCCAGAGCGCTTAAAGATGATTGCAGAGGATACTGGTGCACAGTACATCATTGGTGGCGTGATCACTGACTTAACAGCGACAATTGAGCAAAACCTGATTAAAGATGATGTCATCAATCGCCAGTTCGCCCTTGAGATGACAGTGTTTGATGGCAAAACTGGTAATGAAGTCTACAACAGAAACTACCGCGAAGTGGCACGCTGGCCTTTTGCGAAAACCAGTCAGGTCGATACTAAGAGCGCGCGTTTTTGGGCATCGACCTACGGCGATATGATGCTGCGCGTAAGCCGTAACATCATGCTCGACCTTGAATCTGAAGTATCTTGCAAGATTACCTTGCCTGAAGTAGTGGCTAAATGGGGCAACACCATCACTATGGATCTCGGCAGAGTTCATGGCGTTGAACCAGGCGACAAACTGCAGCTATGGCATACAGGCTCGTTCATCGACCAGCGCGGTTTACCCCGCAATAAAGTCACTGAGACTGACATCACTTTGACTGTGTCACGCGTATACGAAAACGAAGCTGAGTTGACCATAGACCAAGCCGAGCTCGCAGGCAGTATCCAAATTGGCGACGTGATGCACAAGCTGTTGTAATCACACTATTTTACTCTTAACTTCTGAAATGAATTCAGTATCATAGAGATAGGCTCCCGTGGCACAGCTGGATAGCGCGATCCCCTCCTAAGGGATAGGTCACAGGTTCGAATCCTGTCGGGAGCGCCAGACCTCACAACGGACTAAATAATTACTTGTCATTTAGTCCGTTTTTGCTTCTTACCGCCAAAATTTCTCTTCAATTTACAAGATTCGAACCGCTTTCTTACCTGAAAGAAAATCAAACCACCTACACTGTAATGACAGACCATACGTTGTGCGAGAAATACCACATAGCGGCGCAAACAAACCTTCAACAATTGAAAACAATCATCTAAAATAGTTATTAATAAAGTTATCGATAGTCACAGAATGAAAAAGAGTAACTTAGAGACGAACACTGGTCATCGCTTCATATCAAAAGCTAAAACAGCCTACAAAATTCATATCCACACACCGGACGACAAGGTTCTTCATCGCTCTGTGGGATACATTCGTATCGGTGAAAAAAAGGGGCTGAAAAAGGCAATCAAGCTGCGTAATGAACTTGGTAGCGAAATGTGGGGTAAGTTTTGGCGCAAGCTGCTTAAAGACCCTTATCTGATGACTCGTCTGCCTCACTCTCTTGAACCAAAGATAATTTTTAAGCCCAGACCAACCAAAGATAATCCTACGGCAAAAGATGAATGTTATATTGCCGCCTGGCGTAACTATGATGCGGATGGAAAGCTGATCTATAAAAGTGTCGTCTGCTCAATCAAGAAGCATGGCCGTTTGGCGGCCTACTCTAAAACCAAAAAAGCACTGCTGGAAGCCAACAAAGAGAACCTCGAAATCCTTGAGTTTATGGGACGGCTAAACAGCATCGACCTTAAATAGTCCAAAATAAAAAAAGCTTTGTGTTTCCACAAAGCTTTTTAATACATCAAACAAACAAAGTGTCGCTAGCCACTTTCAACTTTTTGTCGCAACTACTCTTGGTACTCGAAAGCAGGAACAACAATTTCTACGCGGCGGTTCTGCTCTCGGCCTTCGCGTGTCTCGTTTGAAGCAATAGGGTTATTCTCCCCTTCACCACTTACAGTAATACGGCTGCTATCGATACCTTCACTCTCTAGTGCATTTGCTACTGATTGAGCACGCTTCTCAGATAACTTCTGGTTGTATGCTGCAGCGCCGCTAGAGTCGGTGTAACCTGTTATTTCGACATTAGCTTGTGGGTATTGATTCATAAACTGAACCAGCTCATCAAGGATTGATTTACTTTCTTCTTTCAACTCTGAACTATTTAGCGCGAAGCTACCTGAATCAACGAGTTTAGTTTCGAAAGTTTTAACCACTGGTGTAACAACCACTTCCTCAACAACCGTTTCTTCAACAACTTTCTCTTCGATCACAACAGCCTCTTCCTGTTGAGGCTCACTGCCACCAAACTTGTATACTAGGCCAAGTGTCGCACTGTTCAGTGCTGCTTTAACAAGATCATTGTTCACATCAGTCATGCGTTGATATTCAATACGTACTGCGAAATTGTCATCAGACTCAATCTCAAAGCCGATCGCGCCTAAGTATGAGTTATCATCCTTGTTGCCGTACTCGACACGAGCGCCACCCAACTTACCGTATACAGAAATGTCTTCTGTCAAAGGTAGATTCAGTTTAGGTGCAATAGTCAATGCTTTTACTTTTTCATCCGCTAGCCCGTCAGCGGTAAACTCACCCAGGTAGTCATAACCAGCTTCAAGCGACAACATATCAAAGAACTCATAACCTGCGATAACGCCAGCTGTCATTGAATCATCGTCACAATCACTTGTCAGAGCAGTACATGCATCATCAAGCCAGGATTTACCGACTTTACCACCTAAATAAAACTCTGCGTTTGCACTTGCTGACGCTAGTAACAAAGCCCCCGACATAACCACTGCTAACTTTTTCATGAGAACTCCCTCATCAATCAGATGTTTACCTATTCCATGAGCCCAGAAATACTTGGTAAACGATATAGTAATATTGCATATCCAACTCAAATTGATATGCAAGCTTTATAACGAGGGGATTATAAGTGTTTTCACTGTCTCACGAATAAGACAAAGCCCCAACCAGAGGTTGGGGCTTCAATACTAACGTTGTTTTATATTGTTTATTATTGCTGAACTTGGTACTCGAATGCCGGTACAATCACTTCAACACGGCGGTTCTGTTGACGACCTTCACGAGTATCGTTTGACGCTACAGGGTTGTTTTCACCTTCGCCGCGAGCAGTAATACGTGATGCATCAATACCTTTTTGCTCTAGGGTAGACGCTACAGATTCTGCACGCTTTTCAGAAACTACCTGGTTGTATTCAGCCGCGCCTGATGAATCTGTGTAGCCGATAACTTCAACTTTAGCTTGTGGGTAAGTGTTTAAGAACTCTACCAGTTCATCTAGCTGAGATGCGCTCTCAGGCTTAAGCTGAGTGCTGTTGAGTTCGAAGCTGCCTGTACCTAGAAGCTGAGTTTCAAAAGTCTTAGTTTCAACAACTGGTTCTACTGGCGTTTCTTCAACAACTTCTTCTACCATCTCTTCTTCAACAACGACAACTGGCGCTGCTTCTTCGTTGCTACCGAACTTGTACACTACACCAAGAGTCGCGCTATTGCCCATTGCACGAACTTGCTCGTTGTTTGCGTCAGTGATTGTTTGGTATTCAACACGTACTGTAACATTCTCGTGTGAATCGAATTCTACACCTGCTGCACCCATGTATGATGCATCTTCTTTGTTACCGTACTTAACGTAAGCGCCACCAAATTTACCGTATAGTGAGATGTCGTTTGTAATTGGCAGATTCAGTTTAGGTGCCAACGTGAACGCTTCTACTTTATCGTCGTTCAGTCCATCAGTAGTGAACTTACCCAGGTAATCATAACCACCTTCAATTGATAAGAAATCCCACATTTCGTAACCAACGAATGCACCCGCAGTAGAAGCATCATCATCACAGTTTGCTGTCGCTGTTGTACAAGCGTCATCTAACCATGATTTACCAACTTTACCACCCACGTATAGCTCAGCCATTGAAGGTGCTGATGCAAGAAGAAGTGATGCTGAAATTACCGCTGCTAATTTTTTCATTGTTTTGATTCCTCAAATCTGAATGTTTTTTAGCCTGAGTGCACATTTCCATTCACCCTTTTGAAAGGCCCAAATGGAAACAGGGCACGACTTATCATTTATCTTGGCTAAAACTAAACTTGTAGTAGATATCTCTGCCCAAGTAAGAATACGCAGCGAACTATAAACTCATTTCTCAGAATTCAAAGTAGGATTTTGTCAAAGCATTGTTAGAGAAAAATCAGAAAATCCACATCAGATAATGGGAAGCTAAGTAGGATAAGGCATAAGCGAAGATCAAATTTTTTCCGATAAAAATCAGAAAACTAGGGAACAAAATCAAAATTCTCAATACTGAGAAAGACAATTGTAGGGTTGAAGCTACAACCAAGTTGTTAGCCTGAACATCAGATAAAAAAACCGCAGCCTTTAGCTGCGGTTTCGTTTTAGATAAGGTAGTACGCTTATGCGTTAGCTTCGCGTTGTGCGATAAACTCCAACGCCATCTTGATGCGAGCGATACAACGCTCTTTACCAATGAGTTCCATTACGGCGTCAACAGAAGGAGACTGACCGCCGCCCGTTACTGCTACACGTAGTGGCATACCAATCTTGCCCATACCGATTTCTAGCTCTTCGCATACGGCTGTGATAACACCGTCTTTGATATTAGCGGTTGTCCAGTCAGTAACAGCTTCAGCTTTAGCCAATGCAAGCTCTAGAGGCTCTTTCGCTACGCCACGTAGATGTTTCTTCGCCGCGCCCGCTTCAAACTCAGAGAAATCTTCGTAGAAATAACGGATTTGCTCTGCCAGCTCAACTAGCGTGTTACAACGTTCACCAACTAGCTTAATCACTTCTGTGATTGCTGGGCCGTCAGTCACGTCTAGTTTTTGCTCATCAAGGTGCCACTGCAGGTGCTCAGCAACATAAGCAGGATCTGAGTTCTTGATGTAATGGTTGTTCAGCCATTGAAGCTTTTCAGTGTTGAATGCAGACGCTGACTTAGACACTGCATTTAGGCTGAATAGGTTGATCATCTCTTCTTCAGAGAAGATTTCCTGATCACCATGAGACCAGCCAAGACGTACCAGGTAGTTGTTTAGTGCCGCTGGTAAGTAACCCATATCGCGGTACTGCATTACTGATACAGCGCCATGACGCTTAGATAGTTTTGCACCATCATCACCCAGAATCATTGCACAGTGTGCGAATGTTGGTACCGGTGCACCTAAGGCTTCATAGATGTTGATCTGACGAGGCGTGTTGTTGATGTGGTCTTCACCACGAACTACGTGAGTGATACCCATATCCCAGTCATCGACAACAACACAGAAGTTGTAAGTCGGAGAACCATCAGTACGACGGATGATTAGGTCATCCATTTGATCGTTGCGGATCTCGATGCGACCACGGATTTGGTCATCAAATACTACACTGCCTTGCTTCGGGTTACGGAAACGGATAACGCACGGGTCGCCATCTTTCGCCGCTTCGTTTGCCGCTTTAATCTTAGGATGGTTGGCATCGTAACGAGGCATCTCTTTGTTCGCTTCTTGCTCTGCACGAATTTCATCAAGCAGTTCTTTAGATGCGTAACATTTGTAAGCTTTGTCTTCAGCAAGCAGCTTATCAACCATTTCGTTATAACGGTCAAAACGTTGAGTTTGGAAGTAAGGGCCTTCATTCCACTCAAGACCTAGCCATTTCATACCTTCCAGAATCGCATCTACTGCTTCTTGAGAATTACGCTCAAGGTCAGTATCTTCGATACGTAGTACGAATTCACCACCTTGGTTTTTAGCATATAGCCAAGAGTAAAGTGCAGTACGAGCACCACCAACGTGTAGGTAGCCTGTTGGGCTAGGAGCAAAACGAGTTTTAACCGTCATGTAAAATACCTTGATTGTCTGAATGACCGCACCACCCCGTTTTAAAGAAGAGGAATGGTGCCAAAATTGCGCGTTATTTTAGCACCGATATGCAAATCTACAATCAATCGTTAATATGTTTTACTGCCCAAGAGATAAACTCTTGGCGCTCAGCCGGACTCATCGATAGAAAATCACTTTGAATTGCGCCGCTATGACGACTATTGTCCTGTTTAGATACCCTGTGAGACTGCAATTTATTGTTGTTTCTCAAGGTAGGAGTCTCTACTGATACAGCGGCCACTCCACCAGCCAGGTTATACTCTTCAAGCATTGCGTCGTAATCATGGATCAGAGCAAATGATTGATTAAAAATCTGCTCTGTAATAATGGTTACCGGCTGACCATTACGAGTGACTTTAACTGTCGGTTGCTTCTCAAACTTACGCACTCCGCGCTGGTCGCGAATCGCAAATGGGGTTTCAAACAGCAAGGTTTCATTACTTGCATCAAAGGTAACAACCATTGGGTTAGAGTTGAACTTTTGCTTACCACCGTTTCCATCAACCATTGCCGTGACGCGCAGTAAGACCTGATTGTGTCCATTGGCTAATTTTAGATCACCTTTGGCTTTTTTCGGAATCTGGTTTATCTGCTGGTTAACCGCCAGTATTTCTACACGGTTATCGGTGTGAATAGTGACTTGGGCATTAGCCATACTGCTGACCAACACTAAAGCTACGCCTGCGAATAGTTGCTTCATACTCTCTTCCTCACGGTTTACAAACGGAAAAAGGCGGACACAGTGTCCGCCTGATCATGGCTTAGTTATTAGAATGTCCACTCTGTACCGATACGAACCATTAGGTCGTCATCGAACGTAGAGTCGTCTTGTTGAGTTAGACGTAGGAAGGTGTAAACAGAGTTGAATGAGTAACCAAATTCACCACTGATAGAGGTTGAATCTAGATCTTTGTTATCAACGCCGTCTTGCTCACCGCTCTGGTCTGCGTAACCTACACGGATGTTCGCGTTACCGAAGAAGTAGTTAGCTTGAATAGAGTAAGCATCGATTTCACGCTTGGTGTAGCCGTAATCGCCACCGCCGTTGGTTGAATCGTAAGAACCTGTTTTGTAAGCACCTAAGATATTGAAGTTATCCATTGGACGCAGTTCGAAGCCTACAAAGTAAGAGTCTGTGTCACCAACAGAAGCGGCTTTCGCTGGATCTTTGATTGTAACGTTAGAGCCCGGAGTAGCGTTGTTTGTATCAAACACATCATCCGTTGCGCTTTCGAAAACAGTACCTTTCGCCGTTTCAAATGCTGCATGTAGCGTTAGCATATCCATTGGTGCAACGGTCACAGAGCCACCGAAGAAGTTTGAATCTTCGTGGTTTTCGCTACCGTTACCACCAGCCAGGCTGAACTTAACCATATCAGCGAACATTGGTGAGTCGTAGCGCGCCATTTGACTCTTACGGTCGAAGTGGTAACGCTCGCCGCTACGCCATGCACGGTCAAATGTACGGCCTAGGTTTGATGCAGAGTACGGCCAGTCAACAAGTTCATATAATGGTGTCAACATACGACCAAAACGAACTTGACCCCAATCGTCGCCACGTAGACCAACGAAGGTGTCACGGTTACCTAAATCAGCACCGTAATCAAGTACCCAGCCAGACTCAACTTGAGCAAATGCCGTTACATTGTCAGTCATCGCTTTCGCTGCACGGAAACCGATACGAGTTTCGTTTTCAAGCGCCCAACCGTCATCTGGACCCGTTGCATTAGACGCGCCGTAATCTACAGCAGAGATAGAGACAACGCCGTAAACCTCTACGTTAGCGTCATTCGGATCGCCCAGCATATACGCATTAGCAGTACCAGCGGCCATGGTAGTTGCGGCGATTGCTGCGCCAAGAAGAGTCTTTTTAAAGTGAGACATAAGATTAACCCCTATTGTTTTTGAATTTTTCCTTGTCCCCCTCTCACCTATCTAACTGTATGTTTCGAGGGGAACTATTTATGGACGGGGTCATGGTGACAAACTTTTTTTGCGGCGAAAAAAGATAGAAAAAATAATCTGATTGGCTTCAAATCAATAAAATATAAAACAAAGTAAAACAAATAAATTCAGACACTTAGATACAAACCTTAAGAAACATAAACGTCAAAGTCACCTTAATGAGTATTCAGTAAGCTTACACTCGACAAAATCTGCAATTGAGATCACGGTGATTTTTTATCTATTTACGGAACTTTATATTTCCAAAATAAAAAGTTTGAAATGTCTCGCAGGCAAAGAGGTGCCAATCTCCGTCAAATGGCCGATTTTGACGTTTTGTTTAAATGCTTGACCTTACCCTTGCGGTAAGGTTTAGGCTTAACGACAATAAATAATTGAGGTGGTGTTATGACTAAGTTTGATATCCCGCTTACAGGCTTAAACTGTATGGGTTGCGCGAGAAAAGTTGAGCGAGCAATCACAGCAGAACATACGGTCAAGATTAGTGACTTGTCGCCGACTTTCGTCTCTGTAGAAACTGACAGTTCATTTTCCACTATTGCTCAATCTATAGAGCAGCTCGGCTATCAGGCTGGCCATAAATATCATTTATTCTTAACCGGTCTAAAATGCGCTAAATGTGTGGCTAAACTAGAGCAGGCATTAAAGCAATCTGACCTTAATGGCGACTTCACAGTTACCAAAACTGAACTCAATCTCGTTTCACTCCATTCGCAACAGGAAGTCATTCAGCTGATTGAGTCTCTTGGTTATAAAGCCAGTACAGCCTCTCCCCTATCAGAACCAGAACAAATTGTGCAAGAGCAAGATGTTCAAGTGGAGGCAGAGCGAGAAGTATCAACGACTCACTCTGCGCATTTACTTATCTCCGGCATGACCTGTGCCAGCTGCGTCTCATCAGTAGAAAAAGCGCTGACCTCTGTCGCCGGTGTGACTAAAGCTCAGATCAACCTTGCCGAGCAGAGTGCATTGGTCTTTACCACTCAGCCTATCGAAGTCATTGAAAAAGATCTGCTAGCCTCAGTCTCACAGTCAGGTTATCAGGCACAAATCATTGCTGATCCCGAGACACAACAACAGAAGCAGCTAGAACAGCAACAAGCAGCGCAGGCACATCATAAAAAGAGTGCCTGGTTAGGCCTGATTATTGGTGCACCATTAATGCTTTGGGGCATCGTCGGCGGGAACATGATGATCCGTAATAGCCAAGATCAGTTAGCTTGGGGGGTCATTGGTCTTGTCTGTTTATGGCTACTTGCCACAGCAGGGCGAACCTTCTTTACCAATGCTTGGCAAGCGCTCACTCACAAGCGAGCCACCATGGATACTTTAGTCGCGTTAGGCACTGGTGCTGCTTGGCTCTTCTCTATGTTAGTGGTCACTTTCCCACAATGGTTTCCGGCCGCTTCACGACATGTTTACTTTGAAGCGAGCGCGATGATTATTGGCCTGATATCGCTTGGTCACTATATAGAAGCCAAAGCTAAGGCGAATACCACCCGCTCACTTCAGGCTCTGATTAACCTTCAGCCTCAGGTGGCGACTCTGGTGACGGAACAAGGCGATCGAGACATCACTATCGACGAAATTAGTCTGGGAATGAGACTGCGGGTGAAACCTGGTGAAAAAGTGCCAGTCGATGGCATTGTTGAGTCGGGTGAATCTTATCTTGATGAGTCAATGCTAACTGGCGAACCAGTACCGGTAAATAAACAATCCGGCGATGCGATTTCTGCAGGCACTATCAACCAAGACGGTAGTTTAATCATTCAAGCCTCTGGCGTAGGCAGTAATACCATGCTTTCGCGCATCATTACTATGGTCCGCGAGGCACAAAGCAGCAAACCCGCGATCGCCAAGCTTGCGGATCAGATTTCGTCGGTGTTTGTTCCTGTCGTCGTCGCGATTGCGATCTTCTCTGCGCTGGTATGGTTTATGGTCGGTCCGGAACCGAAAGCCAGCTATATGTTAGTGGTCACTACTACCGTTCTTATTATTGCCTGTCCCTGCGCACTAGGCTTGGCGACACCGCTTTCCGTCACGGTTGGCATAGGTAAAGCTGCCGAAATGGGCATACTGATTAAAGATGCGGATGTTCTGCAATCGGCAAGTAAGATAGATACGGTTGTGTTCGACAAGACAGGCACATTAACTCAAGGCAAACCTAATGTGCAGAACGTCTATGCAGTCGATGACAATAGCGAGCGACTACTAACTTTAACCGCGTCAATAGAGCAGCAGTCAGAGCACCCGTTAGCCAAAGCTATTGTCGGTCAAGCGAATCAACAAGGACTTACCCTGTCTGAAGTTACAGACTTTGAAAACCGCCGAGGTCAGGGAGTGTTTGCCACTGTTGAACAACAAACCATCGCCGTCACATCTCTCGGTTACGCACAAACACAATCTTGGGAGCTCACCGAGGTTGATGATGCGCTACAGCAATACTTAGACAAAGCCTGGACTCCAATCGTTATCGCTGCGAATAACAAGGTCATTGGCGTTATCGCTATTGCCGATCCGATAAAGTCTGATGCTAAAGAAGCGGTAGAAGCACTTAAAGCTAACCATATCACACCGATTATGCTTACTGGCGATAACCCGCGTGTTGCCCAAGCCATCGCTGATCAGTTAGGAATTGAGCAAGTAATCGCGCAAGTATTACCTGATGAGAAAGCTGGCCATATCGCTCGTTTACAAAATGAAGGTCGTTGCGTTGCAATGATAGGTGATGGCGTTAATGATGCCCCTGCCCTTGCTCTTGCTGATATTGGTATCGCTATGGGTGGTGGTAGTGATGTCGCTATCGAAAGTGCACAGATGACACTATTAAATTCCTCACCGCTGTCTGTTATCAGAGCCATAGAGCTGTCTAAGGCAACGGTGCGTAATATGAAACAAAACTTATTTGGAGCCTTCGTCTACAACTCGTTAGGCATCCCTATTGCAGCTGGTGTGCTTTATCCCAGCTTTGGCTTTTTGCTCAGCCCTGTTGTTGCAGGCGCAGCAATGGCGCTTTCCTCGATTACCGTAGTAAGCAACGCTAATCGTTTAAGACTGTTTAAAATTTCGTAGAGGTTACTATGAATCGTAAATTTTTTGCCCTGGCAACACTGACTCTGCTTTCTGGCCATGCGTTAGCTGCAGACGTAATCAACCATAAATCACCTTATTGTGGCTGTTGCACCGAGTGGACAAAGCATATGCAAGATGCAGGTTTCACAGTCTCAGAAAAACTGCATGAAAATATGAACCCGATTAAACAAAAACTTGGCATTACACCTGAACTTGCATCTTGTCATACAGCAGAAATTGACGGCTACGTTTTTGAAGGTCACATTCCAGCGGAAGACATTAAAGCGTTTCTTGAAAACCCACCGCGTAATGCCAAAGGGCTTGCTGTCCCTGGAATGCCAATGGGATCTCCTGGTATGGAATATGGCAATGAAAAAGACGAGTATTCGGTCTATGCCTTCAACGAAAAAGGTCAGGTATTCGAGTACCGCCACTACCAAGGCAACAAATAACCAATTTTGTTGAACTGATTTGAATGGCGCTTTCATTGTCAGCATTGATGATGAGAGCGTTTTTTATTGCTTAATAATCAGTCGCATAGATCTAAATATAGATCAAGTTTAACTCCGTGTAGTTTTGTTTTTAGCATTCTTACCCGCCCTCAGATAACTTTCTCTTCCGCTGAACAACGCCCTGCTCTCTGGCGTTCACCAATACTTGCTGCATCAACACATAACCTGAGATGCACAGTTAAACACTTATATCGGATACATTTGAGAACTATTATGCGTAAACATCTACTTATTGCTGCGACAGCTGCAGTCGTTTCCTTGCCATCATTTGCTAACTCTCCTTACGTAGCTGTGGAACTGGCAGGTGGTAAATACAACACCACCACATTAGTGGCTAGTGACAGTGCAATCATCCATGAAATGGATGAGGTCGGCTCTCTCGCAGTTAAAGGTGGTTTTATCATTAATGATAACTTTCGCTCTTATGGTTACTTTCAGTTTGATGCTGAGTCGGAATACTCACAAAGCATGCTTTTAATGTCAGAGACATTTACTTTGAATGGTCATCAGCTTGGTTTTGGCGCAGACTACACCTACAACCTAACCAACAACCTCTATCTATTAGCGGGAGCAAGAGTTGGCTACTATCAAAGTGAATTGGAATTAGAAAGCCGACTACGAAGCTCATCGTCAAAAATCACTAGTAGCAATTCAGGGGTAACTTACGGCCTAAATACAGGAATCGGATATATGTTCACCAGTAAATTCGGTATGGAGGCAGGTTATCGCTATAACTATTTTGTTGGCAATGAGCACAAGTTTGGAAACACTGAATTTGGTACCTATAAAGAGTCAAACATAGCGTTCATCAATGGTATTTTTAAGTTTTAGGCAAAAGGCTTGGTACTTATCAAGTATCAAGCCCTCTTTCCAATGTTAGGAAAAATTTGGGTAGGCTATCAGTTATAGAGCTATTCTTGTAACATACAGAGCATAAGTTCAATACCTCTATACAAAATATGAACCTACTTGACGAAGCAAAGAAGAATGGTAGCGCTATTGCTTTCGCAAATCTAATTTACAATCCTACAAGTAAAACTCTCAGCGATGGTAAAAAAGATATCCCGCTAGAACCCCGCAATATAGCGTTGCTCGAGGTACTATTCTCAAATATCAACCAGCCAACCTCTATTCAAGAGTTTATAACTCAGGTTTGGGAGAGTCAGTACGTTTCTAAGAATGTAGTCACAAACCGTATAAGTTTACTCCGCAATATACTTCGCGACAACATACCAAATGCCGACCCAAATAAACTCATAGTGACCTTTCCCAAAAAAGGTTACTACATCCCTCAAAGTCACGTCCAACTAGTCAAGCCACAAAATGTGGTCTCTGAGGCACCTTGTGAAAATAAAGTAAAAGCCACGGGCAAGCCAATAACTTCGAAAAATTCCTTGTCACTGTTCATCGTCGCTAGCCTTGTTTTCCTAGTAACCGTAGTAAGTACGTTTTTTGATATAAAAGTCGAATCAAAGGGACAAGCGTTGTACGTACCTCAAGTGCGTCTGTTACTTGCTCAGATCTCTTCATCCCAGCAGTCAACGCATCAAGACGCTCTTCGCCTCAAAGTTCTGTTACTGCACGCCTACAGCCACTCACCTTATATCCACCTGGCAAACATGCGTTCACCAAGCTACTACCTAATGAGTCTGAGCGAGCACCGCCACTTTCCGGGGGCAGATGCGCTTAGCGACTCTGATTACCAACTTACATTTAACCTGATAAAAGACAGTCATAACGTTGATAAACTTGAAGTTATCTTAAATCATTCAGCTTCAGCACGTGTGGCATGGCGTAACCTTTACACCTTGAACAGTAATCAACTAATAGAGACTATCAACAGACTCAATGCCGACTTAACAGAGTATTTCAAACTGCCCGCACCGATCGTATCGATAAAGCAGCAACTTCAAACCAATTTAAGTCAGCTACCTGAAACGGATTTTGATCAGTTGGTAAACCAGGATATGAGTGGTGCAGAGATCAGTTTTTATACCAGAGAACTGCTTTTCAGTACTCAGCCAGCAGAAGTGCTGACTCGATGGATCAATAAAGTAAAACAAACGACGCCGACACCTTCTCCGGAGCTTCATATGCTGCTGGCACTGCTCACTTATCGCGCAGGTGACATCGAGAAAAGTCTCCAGATGTTACAAAGAGAGTATGTGGCGGAAATACCGAGTAATGCACTGATATTGATGCTTCAGGCGAACATTAGCCGTAAAAAACGCAACATGGAGCAGTACTTAAGTAATTATCTTAAGGCTACTGCCGCATTAACCATTACTTTGCCTGCCCAGCAAGTACTCGACCACTACACCAGTCAAAACAAACAATCGGCCTGTTTAGGCTTATGGAAAGATGCACTATCAAATATTGAGTATATCCATATGCCTAATAGCATCCTTTGGCAGGGAGTTGAGCGTTTTTGTGCGCCTATAAATAGAACGTAAATAACTAAGCCCGGCAAATACCGGGCTTTATATTGGACAGTCATCTATTCGCTTTAGAAGCCGTATGATGCACCAAATACGAAGGCGTTGTTTTGCTTGCTTGAGCCATCGGCGTAGTCAGCACCGTTAGCCTGACTGCGGAATTCAAAGTAAGGCTGAACTCCAGTACGTGTCCAAGTTACACGTAGCTCGTGGTCCATTGTGTCCTGTTTCTTCATATCGCCAGCAAGATTGTATTGCGATTCGTTACCGGCAATCACGTAGACGTTGTTATAGCTTAGTGATACATCTTCATTTAGCACATAACCGATACGGTTATCGAAACGGATGTCATTATCCAAGCTGCTGTCTTCGTTAATGTGCAGACGAGTACGGTTGCTAATTGATAAACCGTTATCAAAGTTATAACCAATCTTAACCAGTGGGCGGTACTGAGCGGTTGAACCATCAACGAGCAAGTGTTGGTAGCCTGCAGCAACCCATAGGTTTTCAGTGATGTTGTATGACTGCTCACCACCAAGGGTTACACCGATAGAATTGTTAACGCCATCGACGACTGGGTCACCAATAGAGATGCCATCAAACTCAGTGTAAACCGTTAAGCCACCAACAGAGTTATCAAATGTATGGCCAGCTTCTAGTGTTGATGTTGCGCTGTTACCGTGCAGGTCGTCATCATGAAACTGAACGTTACCTGTTACGTAAGATGAGCCTGCGAAAGCAGTTGAAGCAAATGCAAGAGAAAGTGCGCTAAGAGTAAATAGTTTTTTCATTGTAATCTGCCTTAAATACAAAAGTGAGCCGCGGTTCTTGTCCGGTATTTCTTCACCGCCGACCGCAAAGAAGGTTTGCCTCCCTGGCTTGGCTTTCATAGTGTCGGATTTAATTTACGATAAAAAATAAATCCAAGTTTTGTGCGACACGGTTCAACGTAAAAAACAGAAAAGTTATTTAACCCTTACAAATCAGACAGTTGAAAAATGTAAAAACTTAGCAATAGATGAAAACAAGATCTAACTCACATCAATACACTTGCGAATGCCGATTAGACTTATCTGGATCACAGCCATTTTAGCTTTTTGTTATTTTTCGATAATAATAATCCGATCCCGATCACTTAAATATCCACTAAATGAATAGACGCTAATTTGATTTGAACGAGCCCTGCAGTTCGTTTTGACGTAGCCAGAGACGAAAAAGGCTGCCAATGGCAGCCTTTGATGAAGTCAATTCTATCGATTAACGGTTAGTAATTAACTGAGCCATCATCTCAATATGTAAGTCGTCGTCGTTAAGACAAGGGATATAGGTGAATTGCTCACCACCGTGCTCAGTGAAAATCTCGCAACATTGGTCGGAAAGCTCTTCCAGTGTTTCAAGACAGTCAACAGAGAAAGCTGGAGCAAGAATATCGAGTTTCTTAATGCCTTTACCTGGTAGTTTTTCCAGAGTTTTGTCGGTATATGGCTGCAGCCACTCTTCACGACCAAAACGAGACTGGTAGGTCATACCAATTTGGTTTGGCGCTAAGCCAAGCTCGCGAGCCAGCAACGTTGTTGTCTTGTCACAATGTTGCGGATAGATATCACCATTGTCGGCATAGCGTTTAGGAATGCCGTGATAAGAGCAAAGTAGGTAGTCACCTTTGCCATTCTCTTGCCATGAGCGTCGCACGCTCTCCGCCAATGCCTTAATGTAGAGAGGATGATCGTGATAATCGCGAACAAACTGATAGTTTGGCACGACCGGCATCTTCTTAAAGGCTTTAGTCAAACCATCAGAAACAGCCGCTGTCGTTGTACCTGAATACTGAGGATATAAAGGCAGAACAATAATGTCTTCCACACCTTGTGCCACCAGCGCTTCTAGTCCGGTTTGTAGGCTAGGATTGCCATAAGTCATACCCAGTTCAACGGGCATATCAATTAAAGCTTTTAGCTTCTCGACCTGCCTTTTTGAATAGACCATCAATGGCGATCCTTGCTCCATCCACACTGACTGATACAGCTTAGCCACTTTCGGTGCACGGATAGGTAGTATCACACCATGCAAAATCGGACACCACAACCAGCGCGTCATATCGACCACTCGTTTGTCATGGAGGAACTGACCCAAAAATTGCTTCACTGCCGGGGCCGTTGCTTCATCAGGGGTACCCAGGTTAACGAGTAGCACACCTTGTCTCTTACTATTTTGCATAGCTTCCTATCGATTCTAAAATGGTTGTTTACGTATTTAAGATCTTGATAGATCACGTATAAGCATAAAAAAAGCGACCTTGTCAGGTCGCCTTCACTATAACAAATTTTCAAAATTCGCTGTTAGCTATTTATGCTAGCGCTTTCTCGATATCAGCACTTACTTCAGCGACTTGCTTAGTACCATCAAACTTAAGGTACTTAGTGTTACCCGCTTCAGCTTCTGCACCGTAGTAAGCAATTAGCGGAGCTGTTTGGTCATGGTAAACACCCAGACGAGCACGTACTGTCTCTTCTTTGTCGTCATCACGAACAACCAGATCTTCACCTGTTACGTCGTCTTTGCCTTCAACTTTAGGCGGGTTGTAAACAACGTGGTAAGTACGACCTGAAGCCAGGTGAGCACGACGGCCAGCCATACGCTCTACAATCACGTCATCAGCAACGTCAAACTCGATAACGTAATCGACAGCAACACCCATTTCTTTAAGGCCATCAGCCTGAGGGATAGTGCGTGGGAAGCCATCTAGTAGGAAACCTTTTTCGCAGTCATCTTGAGCAATACGCTCTTTGATTAGACCAAGGATGATTTCATCAGAAACTAGCTGACCAGCGTCAATAACAGCTTTAGCTTGCTTACCAAGCTCTGTACCTGCTTTGATAGCAGCACGCAGCATGTCACCAGTAGAGATTTGCGGAACACCGTATTTTTCCATGATGAAATTTGCTTGTGTGCCTTTACCTGCACCTGGAGCACCTAGAAGAATGATGCGCATGTTGAATCCTCTTAAGATAATGATGATTTATACCGAAGCTCACTATGGTGTCGTCTATCACACAGCCTTAGCTCACGGTAAGTTTCGGTATAACTGTTATTACAGTTAACAATAAAACAGGCGTGCACATTACACGCCCGCTCGTTTGGTTTCAAGATTGCATTCTATCATACAATTTAAAACCAAAGCGCGAATTACGACTAAAGAATGCTTAAACACTCACATTTGCCGCTTAATTAACACGCTTTATTCACAATTAACGCAAATAAGCTAAAAAGCCCGCAAGATGCGAGCTTTTTGGCAATTTTGAGCTATTAGCCCTTAGTCAAAAGCGAATTGATAGCGCCTAAGAATTGCGACGGATCATCCATAGAACCTCGCTCAGCTAACATAGCTTGACCAAGCAGAAGCTCAACCCAACGACCAAACGCTTCTTCGTCAGCTTCATCAGCCATACGCTTAACTAAAGCGTGCTCTGGGTTGATCTCGAAGATGTACTTCACTTCTGGAGCAGCCTGACCAGCAGCTTCCAATAGTTTCGCCATCTGAGTACCCATTTCAAAGTCGTCAGTCACAACCACAGCTGGCGTTGTCGCTAGCTTGAAGGTCGTACGAACTTCTTTAACACGGTCGCCTAAATACTCTTTAGTACGTTCAACGACAGACTTAAACTCTTCTTCAGTCTCTTTCTGTTTCTCTTTCTCAGCTTCATCTTCAAACTTGCTGAGATCCAGACCCGCTTTAGTGATCGACTGGAATTGCTTACCATCAAACTCAGTCAGGTAGTTCATCAGCCACTCATCGATGCGGTCAAACATCAGAATAACTTCAATACCTTTAGCTCTGAACTGCTCTAAGTGAGGGCTGTTCTTCGCCGCTGCATAGCTATCTGCAGTAAGGTAATAGATCTTATCCTGACCTTCTTTCATGCGCTCAATGTAAGAGGCAAGACCGACCGTTTGATCGGCTGAGTCAACTTCTGTAGAGGCAAAACGTAGCAGCGCAGCAACTTTCTCTTTGTTGCTCATATCTTCTGCCGGGCCTTCTTTTAGTACCAGGCCAAACTCTTTCCAGAACGACTGGTATTTCTCTTCGTCATTCTTTGCCATACGCTCAAGCATAGTCAGAACACGCTTGGTACAGGCATTACGCAGAGATTGAGTCACTTTGTTATCTTGCAGAATTTCGCGCGAAACGTTTAGCGGTAGATCGTTTGAATCTATTAAGCCACGAACGAAGCGCAGGTAAGACGGCATAAACTGTTCAGCATCATCCATGATGAATACACGCTGCACGTACAGTTTTAAACCTGACTTATGGTCGCGGTTCATCATATCCCACGGAGCTTTAGCCGGGATGTAAAGCAGACTTGTGTAGTCGTTTTTACCTTCGACACGGTTATGACTCCAAACCAGCGGATCAGCAAAGTCGTGAGAGACGTGTTTATAAAACTCCTGGTACTCTTCTTCAGAGATATCAGACTTATTGCGTGTCCATAGTGCTTGAGCTTTGTTGATTTGCTCCCACTTTTTCTCGCCAGTCTCTTTACCTTCTTCATCACGAACCGCAGTTTGGATCGCAACTGGAATACCAATATGGTCAGAGTACTTGCTGATCACTTCACGCAGACGCCATTCATTGAGGAATTCTTTACCTTCTTCACGCATATGAAGAACGATATCGGTACCACGTGTCTCTTTCGAGATAGTTTCGATGGTGTACTCACCTTCACCAGCCGAATGCCACTGTACCGCCTCATCCGCCGCAAGGCCCGCTGCACGAGTACGGACGGTTACTGCATCAGCGACAATGAATGCCGAATAGAAACCAACACCAAACTGGCCAATCAATTGAGAGTCTTTCGACTGGTCTTCAGATAGCTTAGAGAAGAACTCAGCAGTGCCTGACTTCGCGATCGTACCCAAGTGTTCGATCACATCGTCACGGCTCATACCGATACCGTTATCTGAGATTGTCAGAGTGTTCGCTTCTTCATTGAAGGATAGCTTTACGCCAAGATCAGCGTCGCCTTGATAAAGGTCTGGATTTGACAGTGCCTGGAAGCGCAGTTTGTCAGAAGCGTCAGACGCATTAGAAATCAGCTCGCGTAAGAAAATCTCTTTGTTTGAGTACAAAGAATGAATCATTAGATGAAGTAATTGTTTTACTTCAGACTGAAAGCCACGAGTTTCTTTATTTTGTGTTACTGTTTCGCTCATGATAACTCCATTAGTTCTATAGTTATCAAGCCAATACCTCGATAAAATCGGGTGTAGTTTGGCCTAAATCTGACAGTTAACATGAGGGTGACAAATGTAAATTCAAGGTCAAGAATCATAAAAACAGTGTTTTTTTTCCTTAATTTTTAATATCCTTGCCCTCACTAAAAAATCAAAAAATCTAAACTAGAAAGATTTGAACTAGTCTTAGTAAGCGCTTTACTAAAATAACTCCCTGAAACTTAAAATTAAATGGCCATCATTAATGAGTAATATAGGTACTAAGTTTAATCTCGCCAACAGATTTACTTTTGATCCCAATACCAACTCCCTCACAGACAAAGAAAGCGAGAATGAGCTTATTCGTTTAGGGAGTAACGAAAGCCGTATCCTTCTTTTGCTATGTGAACAGCCAAGTGAAATCGTGTCCCGTAACGAATTACATGACTTTGTGTGGCGTAAACAAGGCTTTGAAGTTGATGACTCAAGCCTGACACAAGCGATCTCTACACTGCGCAAACTACTAAAAGATTCGACTAAGTCACCAATGTTCGTCAAGACGGTGCCAAAGCGTGGTTACCAGCTTATTTGTTCTGTCGAGCGTACAACGCCACTAATGAGTGGTGATAATGAAGTGGAAGAACCCACTCCAGCGGTAATCGATGAGCTAGACGTTGAACTTCAGCCATCTACTGAGCCAGTAGCAGAAATGCCAGCCAAAGCTGCTGAACCTCAGCCACAAGTTACTGCGCCAGCGACTGAATCTCAGACACCTCCGAGCTTGTTAACTAAGCTATTATTGGTGCTCGCGGTGCTACTGCCACTTTGCGTAGTACTGTTTACTAATCCATCTGAATCTAAGTTCCGTCAACTGGCTGTTTTTGACAACATTCCAGTCAAAACGCCACTTAACCACCCTGATTTAAGCCGATGGTACCCATCAATCGAGCAGTGTGTGATTAAGTACAATGAAACTCATGTGGGTGAGTTTGCCCCTGTAGAAGTGATAGCGACTGGCGGCCAGAACAATCAGTTAGTACTGAACTATATCCATGCTTTGGATAACTCAGGTGAGAACGTCACTCTGCGTATCTTCGCTGAACAAAAAGATCTAAGTAAAGTTTGCCAATAGGAAACATTAAGATGAATCAGAAAATTGCAGCAGGCCTACTTATTGTTTCAGCACTGTTTAGCGCTTGGCTATATTGGGGCAGCGACCTGAAAGTTGAACAAGTTCTGACTTCCAATGAGTGGCAGTCAGAGATGGTCACCGTTATTGCAGAGCCGATTCAAGCGGAATCTGTGGGGCCATTACGCAAAGCCAATGTCACCTCTAACGTCAAGTACCTACCCAACAATACCTATATTCGAGTAGCAACTGTTCGTCTATATGGTAACGATACTGACAATGAAAGCATTATTAATATTTCCGAGTCAGGTACATGGGACATCAGCGATAACTACCTGCTAGTGTCGCCGATTGAGTTTAAAGATGTCTCCTCAGCGCAAAGCAAAGACTTTACCGCAGAACAGCTCAATCTCATTACTCAGTTATTAAAAATGGATGCACAGCAAAGTCGTCGTATCGATATCGTCAATGCAAAAACCTTACTCCTGACTAGCTTGAGTCATGGTTCTACGGTACTTTTTACTAACTAAATTCAAATAAAGGGGCATGATGCCCCTTTTTAATAAGCATCACATGGATTGGATAAACACGTTCGGCCTATTTATTGGCTCTCTAATTGCCAATACCCTCGCATCACTGTCTGGTGGTGGTGCTGGCTTACTTCAGTTCCCACTACTGATCTTCTTTGGTCTGCCTTTTTCTATCGCCCTTGCAACCCATAAAATCGCTAGCGTTGCCTTAGGGGTCGGGGCTGCCTACACCCACATCAAGCACAAAAGCTTTAGCTACAAAGTGGCAATCTATCTTGTGCTGGTCGGCAGTATTGGTGTGATTATTGGTGCGAATATCGTCCTACTCATTCCCGACCAAATTGCTGAAACACTGCTCGGCCTGATGATACTGGCACTCGGTATATATTCACGATTCAAACCACAGCTTGGTCAACAAGATCTGATGCTTAATCGTCATTATAAGGGCTGGGCTATTGGTGGCGTTGGCTTAATGTTAATTGGCGTGATTAACGGCTCTTTGACCGCTGGCTCAGGTTTACTCGTGACGCTATTTCTTGTGCGTTGGTTTGGCTATAGCTATAAACAGGCCGTCGCCTTGACCATGTTATGTGTTGGTTTGTTCTGGAATGGTATAGGTGGCATTGCGATGGTTCAGGCTGGAGCGCCTGTTTACTGGCCATGGTTGCCAGCTCTGCTATTGGGGTCATTTTTAGGCGGCGGACTTGGGGCTTACATGACAACCCGGGTCAACAATCAAGTCATCAAAGTGTGCTTTGAGATTCTCACATTTGCCGTCGGCATCAAATTAATAATCTAGAAGGAAGAGCCATGCACAAGGCTAAAATTGATATCTATTACTGCCGCCAGTGTAACTGGATGCTACGTTCGACCTGGCTGAGTCAGGAGCTACTGCACACCTTTAGCGAAGAGATTTCTTCAGTGTCACTTCACCCTGATACAGGGGGAAGGTTTGAAATACACTGCAATGGGGAGATGATCTGGGAACGTAAACGAGATGGCGGCTTTCCCGAAGCCAAAGTACTCAAGCAGCGCGTCAGGGATCTGATCGACCCTGAGCGCGACCTTGGTCACTCTGATAGTAAGTAACCTTTGTATAGCGAAACTGTCACCACCGCTAAATTAAGCGGACTTCGACTCTAGTAGAGTTTGCATCATGACTTGGTCATCAAAGCTCAACACTCTCAACTCATCACCTTCGAGCATACCGTAGCTTGCTGCGTGTCCCTCACGAGGGAACGTCGCTGAACCAGGGTTAAAGATGTATTGTTCACCGTCCAACTCAGCCACTGGAATATGGCTATGGCCGTGGACAATCACATCACCAACTCGAAGTGGTGGACGCTTATTCGCGTTATAAAGATGACCATGAGTAATAAACAGACGCTGACCACTCTCTAACATCATCCAGGCGTAATCCATCATCATAGGGAATGAAAGCAGCATCTGGTCCACTTCGCTATCACAGTTTCCGCGCACAGCAATAATTCGCTCTGCATATTGGTTTAAACGCTCACTCACCGCCTGAGGGTTATACCCTTGTGGCACCGGATTGCGTGGACCGTGATTTAACGTGTCCCCTAGCAAAACGAGTGTGTGTGCACCAGAGCGTTCAAAGGCTTGTAAAACTTGTTCAGTTGCAGGCAAAGAACCATGCAGGTCAGAGGCAAAAAAGAGTTTCACGACATCATCTCCTCAAAAAATACCCTGCAGATTCTACTCTCTCATACCGGGTTAGTCATCTTTGACCATACCGTTAATAACGATGTTGTTGTAGCTCACCATGCCGATCACTTTACCCTGCTCAATAACGGGTGCCCTACTAATACCAAAACGTTCAAACAGGCGTGCGCAATATTTGACATTCATGTTTGGGTCTACTGATAAAGCTGGCTTGGTCATGATTTCATAGATATTGGTGCGTTCTGGAGAACGATTCTGAGCGAGCACCTTCTTGGCAATGTCATTCATTAACACCACACCATACTCGTCATCATCATTGCGCTTATCGACAACCAGAGCTTTAACTTCATGACTGCGTGCCATTTGAATGCCCTCTTTGACCGTGGTTAAGCCATCAATAATCACGTAGTTGCTTGTCATTACATCCCGCACACGGACTTTCACATGCTCTGTCATATCTCATCCTCCACAACTTTTGTTAGTTTCTCGACCTGATGGGCGACACCCACCGCATCTTCAATATCGATCTGAATCGCAATCCCCTGTCCGGACTCCTGGTCAAACTCCCCCACCTCATTGATCGTTTCTAAGATATGTCGTGACAGGTGTTCCTCGACAACAAAAAGTAGTACGTCCTTTTGTACATCCAGAGTCAGACCAAAAAAGGTTCTTTTCTGGTTGAGCCCTTCACCACGAGCATTGTTAATCACGGTGGCTCCGGTAGCACCAGCGTTTCTCGCTGCGTCTAGAACAACATCTGTTTTACTATCTTCGACAAATGCTATAAGTAATTTAAAGCGCATTTTCCTTTTCCTCCTTCTCAGCGCCTTTGTTAAGCCACTGAGTGATTTGTGCATATCCCATCACTGAGATCATGGGAAATAAACTCGCAAAGGCGATCAATCCGAACCCATCTATCATTGGGCTTCGTCCCGGTACCGTTGAGGCTAACCCCAAGCCTAACGCGGCAACTAAAGGAACCGTCACCGTTGATGTTGTTACCCCACCCGAATCATAAGCCAAAGGAATAATCAGTTTTGGCGCATAGAAGGTCTGTATAACCACCACCACATAACCGACAATGATGTAATAGTGGATAGGGTCACCAACCACAATGCGGTAACTACCTAAAGAGATGCCAAATGCCACGCCTAACGCCACTGCAACTCGTAAGCCGTTGACGCTAATACTGCCAGCAGAGACTTGATTGGCTTTAATTGCTACTGCGATCAACGAAGGTTCAGCAATGGTGGTACTAAAGCCAATAAAGAAGGCAAACAGGTAAACCCAGTAATAGTCGATCCACTCTATGCGTTCACCGATGGAAACTCGAAACTCAGCAATAAAGTCTGGTGCTGTTAGCTGCGTTGCCATTGTTTCACCAAGTGGAAATAGAGCCAGATCAAGCCCAATCAGGAAAAGGGACAGGCCAAGAATGACGTAAAAAAAGCCGAGAATGACCTTAGGTAAGTTGTTTACCGGTCTTCTTAACACCGCAAACTGGAAGCCAAAGATAATTGTCGCGATCGGCAGAACGTCACTAATAGTGCCGATAAACACATCGATAAAGTGAGACCATTCAATCATGCGACCACCATTCCATAGACCATGACGAACATCATTGGCAACAGTGAAGCAAATGCGATCAAACCGAACCCATCGATCATCGGATTTCGCCCTTTAATAGCTGATGCGAGCCCGACACCTAATGCGGTAACGAGTGGTACAGTAATCGTTGAGGTTGTCACACCACCGGAATCATACGCGACACCAATAATACTTTGCGGGGCAAACATAGTGAGTACGACCACACCAATATAACCACCGATAATCATGTACTGAATTGGCCAGCCTTTGAGGATTCGCAGCACACCGAGCAAGATGGCGATTCCGACCGAAAGAGCAACTGTATATCGCAATCCGTTCGCATAGTCTTCCATCGCCTGCTCTTGGTGGGCAATCATCCCTCCTTCTGCAGCCACTTCTGCAGCTTCGTCAGCCACTGCAGTCAAGGCGGGCTCTGCTACTGTGGTTCCAAATCCCAGGCAGAAAGCAAAGGTTAGCAGCCAAAACACACTACCTTTGCGTGCAAATGCTTGTGCCATTGTCTCGCCGATTGGAAATAACCCCATCTCTAAGCCGAAGATAAAAAAGGTTAAACCAAACACCACCAGCACTAAGCCAAACAAAATTGAGACTAAATTGGGTAATGGTTCCTGCAATACCACTAGTTGAAAGAACGCGATCACTACCACTATGGGCATCAAATCTCTCAAGCTTCCTAATAGCGCTTTCGCTAACGCTGTCACTGCCTGCACATAACCTCCTGTTATAGTCCCTGCAATATCCCTACTTATTAGCATGACAAACAAAAAGCGTTTCGAATGTGATTACTGCAACGTAGAAGAGGAGAAACGTAACAAAATGTTAAATTTGTGATATTGGCACAAGTGATCACTTTTCACGCTAAGTCGCTATAATTAGTAACAATAGTTGACTATGGTTAAACCTCATCGAGGTTAACGTTAATCATGATAAGGACAGGAAATGAAAGTACTGCTCACTGGTGGAACAGGTTTTATCGGCCGTGAACTGCTTAAACACTTAACCACCCATGAGATCGTACTGCTCACTCGCGAACCAAGAGTGGCAAGAGAGCGGCTCAGCCATACAGATATGGGGAACGTTACCTACGTTTCTGACTTAGATGGTTTTCAGCATTTCAATGATTTTGATGCGGTAATCAACCTTGCCGGCGAACCTATTGCCGACAAACGCTGGAGCAAAAAACAGAAACAGACTATTTGTGATAGTCGTTGGGCGTTAACAGAGCGTTTGGTCGAACTGATTCACGCCAGTACCAACCCTCCTGAGGTATTTATAAGCGGCTCTGCGGTTGGCTATTATGGCGATCAACAAGAACATCCATTCGACGAAACCCTCCATGTCACAGACCTCGGTTTTCCTCATCATGTCTGCAGTAAATGGGAGCAGATTGCTAACCGTGCTCGCTCAGAGATGACACGCGTATGTATCTTGCGAACTGGCGTAGTATTGGCACCGCAAGGCGGAGCTTTACTCAAGATGTTACCTCCATACCGCTTAGGCCTCGGTGGCCCACTTGGACATGGACGTCAATATGTGCCCTGGATACATATGTTGGATATGGTCAGAGGTATCGTCTATTTACTCGAAACACCTCATGCACACGGCGAGTTTAATTTATGTGCCCCTCATCCGGTGACAAATAAGCTGTTCAGTCAAACATTAGCCAAAACCTTAAGACGCCCTCACCTGCTACGTACGCCCAAATGGGTTATGTCTCTGGCGATGGGGGAAAGCTCAGTATTGCTATTCGATAGTATTCGTGCCAAACCAAAGAAACTCACTGAGCTAGGCTTCCATTTTAGCTATTCGCGAATTGAGCCTGCGTTAAAAAATCTATTACAACACCATGAGTAATCCAGTACCCTAGAGGAAATTATTGCTAACTTTCTGACTTCACATGCAAAAGACCATCTTAATTACAGGCTGCTCGACAGGTATTGGATATACATGTGCCCATGCACTAGATAAACGCGGTTATAAGGTTATCGCCTCATGTCGTAAGCAAGCGGATGTTGAAAAGCTGCAAGCAGAAGGACTAACAGCGATACTACTCGACCTCAGTGACAGTCAAAGTATCAGCCAAGGTGTAGAGAAAGCACTCCAGTTAACAGGTGGCAAACTGGATGCGCTGTTCAATAACGGTGCTTACGGCCAACCAGGAGCGCTAGAAGATCTACCAACCGACGGTTTACGTGAACAGTTCGAAACCAATTTCTTCGGTTGGCATCAGTTAGTGTGCGAGATTCTGCCTGTAATGCGCCAGCAGGGTTATGGTCGAATAGTACAGAACAGCTCGGTGTTAGGCTTTGCTGCGATGAAGTATCGCGGTGCCTATAACGCGTCAAAGTTTGCTATTGAGGGATGGAGCGACACACTTCGATTAGAGCTTTCTGCAACCGATATCCACATCAGCCTTATCGAGCCTGGTCCTATCGAGACTCAGTTTCGCGCCAATGCATTAAAAGCCTTTCAACGTTGGATCACCATCGAAGGCAGCGCCCATCAAGAACAGTATCAACAGCAAATGTCGCGACTCAACAGCCAAAGCTCAAATAACGCCTTTGTTCTGCCAGCGGAGTCTTGTATTAAACCGCTAATCCATGCGTTAGAGTCTGATAAGCCTAAGATTCGCTATCGTATTACCACTCCAACTAAAGTTTTCGCTGTCTTGAAGCGTCTACTGCCAACCCGATTACTTGATAAGATCCTGTGGCATGCCGCATAACATCATCTTATCAGCTGTCATTATTTCGTAACATTGAGACTCTATATTAAAGCTTGGGGAAACCCTTGGACAGAAATTGCATTGCTACATTCGGAATAACTCAATGTCTTTAATACAGTTAAACTGGCTGAGTGTGGGAGTGGCGCTAACATTGTTTATCGTTTTATAAACACCTTCGCTTGCCCGTTTGGGAATACAAAACACCGCCTTATTTCGGCGGTGCTTTTGTATTTATCGCCGGATAATTCAACTCGTTACCTTGAACTCCCCCTTTGACGCCCATATCTTTGTTATACAGTCTATGTAGCAAGGAAACTTTACATGCAATCTCCATTTATTGTTGAGCTCAACGAGCAAAACTTCCGTCAAGTACTCGAAGGCTCAATGCAAACACCTGTGCTCATCCATTTCTGGGCTCCTATGAGTCAAGAGAGCTCACAGGTGATTCCTGATCTGCAAATGCTCGCTCAACAGTATAACGGTGCATTTACTCTTGCTCTTCTTAACTGTGAACAGGAGCAGATGATCGCGAGTCAGTTTGGCGTACAAGCCTTGCCAACCATAGCCCTGTTTGTTAACGGTCAGCCAGTAGATGGGCTGGGTGGTCCACAGCCTATCGCAGCGATTCAGGAAATGTTGACCAAGCATCTGCCAAGTCAGGACGAGCTTAACCTCAAGCAGGCTCTGGAATTAATTCAGGCTGGCGAGCATAGCCAGGCTCTGCCACTTTTGCAGTCGTTAGATCCAGCAATTCAAGAAAAAGGCGACGTGAAGCTTGCGCTAGCAGACTGCTATCTTGAAGCGCAAAACTTCGACCAAGGGAGAGCGCTACTCGAACGTATTCCTCTCGAGTATCAGGACAGTTATTACAAAGGCTTGATTGCTAAACTTGACCTCCACGCGCAGGCAGCAAACAGTCCTGAGATTCAACACTTAGAGCAAGCGCTTGAGGAAAACCCGAGTGACGCTAAACTGACTAATGAACTGGCGCTGAGCTATCATCAGGTAAACCGTGATGAAGAAGCTCTTGAGTTACTTTGGGGCTTATTAAAGAGTGACCTCAACGCTCTCGATGGTGAGCTTAAGAAATCATTTATGGATATTCTTGCAGCTTTGGGCCAGGGAAATGCAATGGCCAGCAAGTACCGTCGCCAACTTTACTCAATGCTTTACTAGCGCCTTCCAAATCAAAAACTTAAAGCCGGTTATACCGGCTTTTATTTTGTCAAAAATCGCCTTAAGTTCTCACTTGTGCCATTGTTTCAGTAGTCTAAATAAGCAACAATTACTCAACGACTCTCATAAGGAACTTTAATATGGCTATTGATTCATTGATTACTATCGGCGTGTTTCTCATTGTCGCCGTGGCCTTGTTGATCGCTGGGGTAAAAACTGTCCCTCAAGGTAATAACTGGACCGTTGAGCGCTTCGGTCGCTATACCCATACCCTTAAACCGGGCCTCAACCTGATCATCCCATTTATTGACGGTATCGGTCATAAAATCAATATGATGGAACGTGTACTCGACATCCCTGCGCAGGAAGTTATCTCGAAAGACAATGCCAACGTGACTATTGACGCGGTCTGTTTCGTTCAGGTTATTGATGCCGCGCAAGCAGCCTATGAAGTAAACGACCTTGAACACGCGATTCGTAACTTAACCCTGACCAACATTCGTACCGTACTTGGGTCAATGGAATTAGACGAGATGCTCAGCCAACGCGATATGATCAATACTAAGCTACTCTCAATTGTTGACGAAGCAACTAACCCATGGGGTGTGAAAGTCACTCGTATTGAAATAAAAGATGTTCAGCCTCCAGCAGATCTAACGGCGGCAATGAACGCCCAAATGAAAGCCGAGCGTAACAAGCGTGCAGAAGTCCTAGAAGCTGAAGGTGTTCGACAGGCCGAGATCCTACGTGCCGAAGGTCACAAGCAGTCAGAGATCCTTAAGGCTGAAGGTGATAAACAAGCCGCTATACTTCAGGCAGAAGCGCGTGAACGTGCTGCTGAGGCAGAGGCTCGTGCGACGACTATGGTTTCAGAAGCGATTGCTAAGGGTGATATGCAGGCCGTGAATTACTTCATTGCTCAAGGCTATACCGAGGCACTTAAAACTATTGGCCAGGCAGAAAATGGTAAAATTATTATGTTGCCGTTAGAAGCATCCGGGTTAATGGGCTCTGTTGCCGGAATTGCCGAGATGTTTAAGCAAGATAAACCGGCAGCTAAGTAGAGGTTATTTTGTTGGAATTACTCGAAAGCGTAAATTATTGGCATTGGCTGGCGCTAGGTCTGGCTCTTCTAGCATGTGAATTGCTCGGAACCGCAGGTTACTTACTGTGGCTAGGCTTATCCGCTATGGTTGTTGGTGCTCTATTAACCGTAATACCAATGAGCTGGCAGCTACAGTGGGTTTCATTCGGTGTCTTCTCTTTAGTCACCACTTGGCTATGGTGGCGACGTCAGTTGAAATCCGACACAGCTGACGACGCACAGCGCCAACTTAATCAAAAGCACAAACAGCTGGTCGGACAGACCTTCGTGCTGGATGAAGATTTCCCTGTAGGCAAAGGGCGCTTAAAAGTGGGTGACTCCACTTGGAGTGCTCAGTCAGAAAGTGCGATTAAAGCAGGTCAACAAGTTGAAGTTACCAAGGTTAGCGGAATTATTTTAACCATAAAGCCACGGGATAATTAGACTAATCACTTTAATATACGCGTTTTATTCGTTTTTAGTGGAAATTAAGTACGTAACTAGTTAAGTCAACTATATTTTTTAAGTTTAATTCGAGAAATTAAGTATTTAACTAGTTACTCAAATACATAGATAGACTTACTCGCTACTATTAACCCATAAAAATAATAACCAAATATTTCATATATTTATAAATAACCTTCTCGCACCTCCCAGACTTAATAAAATCTAAAAAATTTGATTTTTTGTAATTATTTTTGATCCTTCGTGGTCTATTGCCATACTAGTCAATATCTCTGACTAGGAGATTATTAGACACATGGAGAAAACGTTATGAGAAAACTAGCTTCAGTATTTGTCAGTTTATTGTTTAGCGCTGCTGTTTTAGCGGGAAATGGAAGTGGCCAAACAGGTCCAAATGTAGAATGTGAATTAAAAGATGGAAAGGTACGTTATATTCCTATCATGATCTGTAAGGCAGAAGGAGGCAAGGTTTTATAGATCAACGTTCATTCAACTATATTAGAATGCTTTCGCTTAACTTAGATATTGAAAGAAGGCGAGCCACGTCTCCTATAAACGAATCCCCAAGCAGCAGCTTGGGGACTTTTTGAACTTATTCCAGATTCCATGATCTGATTTATAGTTGCCTTTTTAATAACTATAGTTCGAGTAACTTTTTGATAATGGCTTTACGTTCATCTTTATCAGCCCTTTCATACCAGTAGCCGAACATTTCAACCGCTTTACTTTTAGCAAATGGCTCTGGACTTGACTCTGATCGATTTACAACAGACCAATTAACAGCATTTTGCTGCTCATCTGCATCCATTTGTTCAAACCAATACTGGGACATTTCCAAAGCTTTGGATTGAGGTTGAGCATCAAAAGCCTGTTGAGTTGCTACGGCCTGACCACTAACAACAGTTTTTTGAGTTGATCCGCTCGTGTTGCCACTTTTCACTAATGCCTCTATGTATTTCGCCGGAACAGAAAAGGTAAACGTAGAGTTTTTAGAAGCTGCCACATCAAATACCAGATCTTCGCCAAGTGGTTCCATAAACAGAGATTGGTCTACAGGAAACTTCACATATTGGGTTGTGGTGCATACATCGCTGCATGTTTCTGCAGAAGCAGCGTATGATTCAAGATCTACTTGCGAGTTGTTTTCATCAAAAACAACATAGCTAAATTGAGAATAGTTTTTAAAGTATTGCAACTCCATAGTGATATATGACGCTGGCGCACTTTGGTTTTCGTAAGGGGCTACGTAGTTAAATTCCAAGGTAGATTTAACTAGCTGACCACCTTGAATATCAATTGTTTCAGGAGTAAGCGTCTTGCCAGTTACCACCTGATATGTTTGTTTACTCTCAATGCGTTTAACCGCATCTGAAAAATCACTATTCGCGTCCAAAGTGGTACAACCAACTAATACGAAAGGGAAAGAAATCAATAATGCTTTATTCATAGAAATCACCTTGGAATTGCTTTGCTACATCAATATACGCTGTTCGTGTTTACAGTCACAAAGTAAACAACAAACGCCGGCCAAAATGACCGGCGTACATCTTAACTAAAACTTATAATTAGAAGCCGTATTCTAGACCTACACGTACAACAAAAGTCTCTGAGTTTTTGCCGTCTGACTTAATGTCACGTTGAGCAACACGAACGTAAGGAACAAAGCCATTATGAACGTACATTAGCTGGCCAGAAACAATGCTATCTTCGTCATCCTGCTTAACGCCCGCCGTCTCTGATTCCATGTTAGCAGCATAGCCTAGTTTGAAGCCCCAAGGACCACTCCAGTACTGACCAATAACAGAGTAAGAAGCCTGTTCAGATGTTACACCTGAAGTCGTCTTAGACTCACCAGCCTTATACGCCGCTGCTAAACCAAAGCCTGCTGGTAATGCAGCTTCGAAACCTACAATATAGCCGAAGGTGTCCGCATTAACCGCGTCTGCAGCTTCGGCAGTTTGGTAGTTTGAACCCTGAGCCACATCTTGATCATCGTAATCTTTACAACCAGATGGAGTTGAACAGTACGCCCAAGCCTCATCAACTTTTGCTGAAACTGAACGATCTTGCTCACTTTCTAAACCAGCATGAATTGTGAAGCTATCAGCTAGTTTGTAATGAAGGTTAGCACCGTAGAAATAATTATCTTTCGCAGAAGAATCACCGCGACCTGTTGCTAGGGCAAAGGTGAGGCCGTTGTAATCCGCAGAGTCATAACGTGCCATATCACCTTGACGATCACGGTTAAACTTAACATCACCACCCCAATCAAAGGCAGCGCCCAGACCTGGGTTTGAGTATGGCCAGTCAACGATTTCATACATAGGTGTCAACATACGACCGAAACGAACTTTACCCCAGTCACCTTGCAAACCTAGGAATGTATCACGGTTACCAAGAGTTGCACCTGTACCGTTTTCACCAACATAACCTGATTCGATTTGCATGAAAACATTTACGTTGTCGAACATATCTTTGCTCGCACGGAAACCGATACGTGATTCGTTTTCGTAGTCATAGCCAGTACTTTTATCGGTTACAACACCAGTACTCATATTCGTTTCATCTGTGTCGTAGTTAACAACAGAAATTGCCGCCACACCGTAAGCTTGTACGTTGAAGTCTGAAATAATACCTACTTGGGATGTCTCTGCTGCCATAGCGCTAGTTGAAGCGATTGCTACTGCAGCACCAAGAAGGGTACGTTTAAACATTTTGTCCATGGAAAAACTCCTAAAAATGGATATAGCTGTCTTATTGTTTTTCTCGCCTTAAGTTGGCCGCCGAAGGGAGAAATCATTTCCTATGTCGAGAGCTGCAAGTTAATCATTAATTGTTCGCTCTCTATTTCCTGCATACACACTGTGTATCCATGCATTCAGACTAACTTCGCGACGAAAAACATCAACCAGAACTTAATTTCCATATAAAAAAATATGACCAGCTACAAAGTTTTATCAAAGCAGTGATCTAGATCGCTAACCCCCAACAACAACCCTATAAGAAATTCATAAAAAGATAAAAATCAGACACTTAAACATAAAAATATCAAAAATCAATTTGAACTCACTCGCAAAAAAAATCTCATAATTGACAGGTTTCTGGTTAATTGATCCACTTCACAGAAGATTTCCAGGTAAAATGACACGAAATCTGACTCGTTAATTGCAGGCAAAAAAAAAGCCACCTTATTGGTGGCTCTTAGTTGTTTAATCTTGATTACATTAAGGCTATCAAGTCTTCTTCAGTACGAATTTCTATTCCCAAATCCTGTGCTTTAGCTAACTTAGAACCTGCATTTTCACCAGCAAATAAGATATCCGTTTTCTTCGAAACGCTGCCTGTAACTTTTGCACCGAGCCCTTCTAGTGCAGCCTTAGCGTCACTGCGGGTAAGCTGAGATAAAGAGCCAGTCAATACCACCACTTTGCCCGCCAATGGTTGAGGAGCATCTTGGTCTTTCTCTTCAATATCTTGCCAATGAACACCTTGAACACGCAGGTCATCAATGACCATCTGGTTTTTATCCTGCGCAAAAAATGCCGTGATATGGCTCGCAACGATCGCACCAATATCTTGTACTTCAATCAAGTCATCATGACTGGCTGCCTGCACAGCTTCCAATGTTTTAAAGTGCTTAGCCAGGTTTGCCGCTGTCGCCTCTCCCACTTCACGGATACCTAGTGAGTAAAGGAAACGAGGCAGCGTTGTCTCTTTCGCTTTAACTAACGCATCTACAACATTCTGCGCTGATTTTGGCCCCATACGATCCAGTACGGTTATCACGCCAGCCGAGAGCTTGAACAGATCCGCAGGTGTTTCAACCATTTCACGATCAACAAGTTGCTCAATAACTTTCTCACCTAAGCCGTCCACATCCAGTGCTTTTCTGGACACGAAATGCTTAAGCGCTTCTTTACGCTGAGCCTGACATACTAAACCGCCACTACAGCGAGCCACGGCTTCACCTTCCACCCTTTCAACAGCAGAATTACACACAGGGCAATTTGTCGGGAACACAATCTCGCGTGCATTTTCCGGACGACGATCCGAAACGATAGACACAATTTGTGGAATAACATCGCCCGCTCTTCGGATCACAACACAATCGCCAACCATGACACCCAGGCGTTCAATTTCATCGGCATTGTGTAACGTTGCGTTGCTTACCGTTACTCCACCTACAAATACTGGTTCAAGTTTTGCTACCGGCGTAATTGCTCCGGTGCGACCAACCTGAAACTCGACATCGTTAAGAGTGGTAATCTCTTCTTGAGCCGGGAACTTATAAGCAATAGCCCAACGCGGCGCACGTGCAACAAACCCCAGCTGTTCTTGTGCTGCGATGCTATCAACTTTAATGACTACCCCATCGATCTCATAAGGAAGCGCATCACGGCGAGTTAAAATGTCCTGGTAGTATGCTTTGACTTCTTCAAGGTTTGCCACGAGACGCGTTTCCGGACACATTGGCAGTCCCCAGCCTTTTAGCTGAAGAAAACGTTCATAATGGCTTTCTGACAGCGTTGCTCCCTCAACTACACCTACACTGTAGGCATAAAAGCTCAAAGGACGTTTAGCGGTAATACGAGAATCTAGCTGACGTAAGCTGCCGGCAGCTGCATTTCGTGGATTAACAAAAACCTTTTCGCCCTTCTTTAGTGCCTGCTCGTTAAGCTTATCGAAGCCCTCTTTAGGCATAAATACCTCACCGCGGACTTCCAGACGCTCTGGCCAGCCTTCGCCCTGAAGTTTTAAAGGGATTGCCTTAATAGTACGTACATTCTCAGTGATGTTTTCACCAGTAGCACCATCACCTCGTGTCGCGGCCTGAACGAATACACCATTGACGTAAAGAAGGCTTACCGCAAGGCCATCAAGCTTAGGCTCACAACAGAAAACGTCTAATTTAGTGCCCGACAAGCGATCTGACATACGCTTATGGAATGCATCTAACTCACTATCATCAAAGGCGTTATCGAGCGATAACATTGGGATTTCATGACGAACAGAATCAAACCCATCTAATGGAGCACCACCGACACGCTGGCTAGGAGAATCAAGGCTAACCAACTCTGGATGTTGTGCTTCTATTTCCATCAGCTCTCGCATTAGGCGATCGTACTCAGCATCAGGGATTTCTGGGCTATCCTCGACGTAATACTTCACACCATGATAGTGCAGGCTTTCACGTAACTGGTTTAGTTTTTCTTGAATCTGTTGCGACATAACTAACTCTGAGTTGTAAATAGTTTGAATCACAGACCACATTGATATGCAGTACGGCGGTTGTTAGCCATGAAGTATGACTATGCCATGGCAAGTTATCAACTTACTAAGGTTGCGATTGAAAATAACAAAGGCTCCCATCAGGAGCCTTTTTGGATTGAGACCGCGACTGAATCGCTAAGCCGTAGCAGCGGCTTTAAACTTTTGGATTTGCGCTTTATAGGCGTCAATACGATTTGGTGTAATTAGGTTTCTCGCATCATCGAGAACATTTGCGCCCAAATCGTCAGCAATCAGTTGAGCGGTTTTCAGCATCAGCTTGAAGTTAGGATCCGGATCGCCATAACAAGGCAGAGTCATAAAGAATGAGATGCCTTTGGTTGAAAACTCTGCTGGGTCATCATGCTGTAGTGTTCCTGGTTGCATCATGTTAGCAACGCTGAACAGTACCTTACCAGTTCCGGACAGATCAGCATGGCGGTGGAAAATATCCATCTCACCATAGATTAGGCCATTTTGCTGCATACTTTCGAACAGCTTAGTTCCAATGAATGGCTCATCACCAGAGCAATGAACATTAAGAACAATGACCTCTAACGGTGCTTCTTCAACTGGCTCTTCTTGCTTAGCCTCTACTGGCTCAAGAGCTGGTTCATTTTCAGCTGCGATTTCAATTGCCGTTTCAGCAATGGGTTCAACCTCATCGAGAGCCTTAGTTGAAATAGATGGCACATCTAATTCAAGCTCATCTTCTTTCTCAACTTTCTCTACAGGGCGCTCGACAGCAGTTTGTTCTGGCTCTTGATAGCTATCGATCAATGGATCTGCAATCACTTCATCCTGTGCGACAAAGCCAGGTTCCTTACGCTCTTTCTTGATGATTTCAAAATCGTCTTCTGGAGCAAAGGCACGTTCAGGTACTACGTCCGACTCTTCATTCTCGACATCCAACTTACCAAGTGGCTTGCTACCGAACTTGGCTTTCCCTTCTTTTTTACTTGTCCACAATCCATGGAACAGAAGAGCGGCAATCGCTAATGCTCCAACAATTATGAGTACAAATCGCAGTTCCTGCATGTTTAGCTCTCATTTGTTCAACGATGCAATGCGACAACATTGCTTAGATTGAATCTGTTTAAACCTATATCTAAGTTACTCTACCAAAACTCAGACCCGTTTTAGAACAACTTAATGTTAGAACTTCTTATAATGTTGTGATTTTGAACACGCTTTTTTCTTGATAAGATACAATGCGTTCATTTTTAAACCACTATAAATCACTATGAATACAAATATTCGACAGCGCTCTGGGTTTGGTTACTTCTTCCATGGCTTAGAACTGGCATTGACACCTGGTATTCGCCAGTTTGTTATTTTACCGCTTTTAGCCAACGTCCTTTTGGTTGGCGGTGCGCTATTTTACCTCTTCTCACACTTGGATGTGTGGATCGATTACTGGTTAGGTCAACTACCAGAATTCCTGTCTTGGTTAAGCTATCTATTATGGCCGCTATTGGTATTAACCATATTGGCGACCTTTTCATACTTTTTTAGTACCTTAGCGAACTTTGTTGCCGCGCCATTTAACGGCCTTTTGGCAGAAAAAGTCGAAGTTTACCTCACGGGACAGAAAATAAATGACGATGGCATGCTGGCCGTAGTTAAAGATACCCCACGTATCTTAGCCCGTGAATGGCGTAAACTGGTTTACGTACTTCCTAAAGCCATTGGTCTGTTTCTGTTACTGCTCATTCCAGCGCTGGGCCAGACTGTAGGACCTGTACTTTGGTTTATCTTCACCGCCTGGATTCTGGCAATTCAGTATTGTGACTACCCGTTTGATAACCACAAAGTGCCATTTAATGAGATGCGTTACAATTTGAAACAAAAACAAGGGAAGGCGTATAGCTTCGGCGCGCTTGTTTCTGTGTTTACTACAATTCCTGTCTTAAACCTTATTGTTATGCCAGTTGCCGTATGCGGTGCAACGTCGATGTGGGTGGCGGAGTTTAAGAAGTAGAGGCGAGAGGCGAGAGGCGAGAGGCGAGAGGCGAGAGGCGAGAGGCGAGAGGCGAGAGGCGAGAGGCGAGAATATTATCTCTGCGCAGGGACAAGTTCTGTCAATGCCTTTGCACTAAAGGTTCTATCAACTCACTCCCCACCCACACCTCTCGCAGGGCAGAGCCCGATCTACATTCTCGCAGGACGAAGTCCGGTCTTGGAGCGAAGCGTTCTTCAGGACGAAGCCCGCTCCTTCCTCTCACCCTTTCATATCATATAACTATTTAATCCTTTTCTCATTTTTCAAGCTAGCCTAATCTCTACCCAATAAATTATTTCACTAAACTTGCATCTGTTTGGTCTATTTTATCAAGCAGAACTGAAACAAAGATGAAGGATCACACCATGAGCAAAATCTACGAAGACAACTCTCAAACTATTGGTAACACTCCTCTAGTTCGCCTAAACAAAGTGAGTAACGGCAAAGTACTCGCTAAGATTGAAGCGCGTAACCCAAGCTTCAGTGTTAAATGTCGTATCGGCGCGAACATGATTTGGGAAGCGGAAAAGGCTGGCACTCTAAAGCCTGGCGTAGAGCTTGTTGAACCGACAAGTGGTAACACTGGTGTCGCTCTTGCATTCGTTGCAGCGGCTCGTGGTTACAAACTAACTCTGACAATGCCTGAGTCGATGAGCTTAGAGCGTCGTAAACTTCTTAAAGCACTTGGGGCTAACCTTGAGCTAACTGAAGCAGCGAAAGGTATGAAAGGTGCGATTGCTAAAGCAGAAGAGATTGTTGCGAGCAACCCTGACAAGTACCTACTTCTTCAGCAATTCAATAACCCTGCTAACCCACAGATCCACGAGAAAACAACCGGTCCTGAAATCTGGGAAGCAACTGATGGTGAAGTGGATGTGTTCGTAGCGGGTGTTGGTACTGGTGGTACTATCACAGGTACAAGCCGTTACATTAAAGGCGAAAAAGGCAAAAACATCGTATCTGTAGCGGTAGAGCCAGCTGAATCTCCAGTTATTGCTCAAGCGCTTGCGGGTGACGAAATCCAGCCAGCTCCACACAAAATCCAAGGCATCGGTGCAGGTTTCATCCCTGGCAACCTGGATTTAGAGCTTGTTGACCGCGTTGAAGCCGTAACTTCTGAAGAAGCGATTGCAATGGCTCGTCGTCTGATGGAAGAGGAAGGAATCCTAGCTGGCATCTCTTCTGGTGCAGCCGTTGTTGCAGCTAACCGCCTGGCGGAACTACCTGAATTTGCAGGAAAAACTATCGTAACCGTTCTACCAAGTTCAGGTGAACGTTACCTAAGTACAGCCCTGTTTGCTGGCATCTTTACGGAGAAAGAGAACCAACAGTAATATGTGGTTAAATCAATTTTTCGTCTAAAAAAGCCCCATTCAGGGGCTTTTTTGTTGATCCCTGCCTCACCTTTGGTAATATCAGGACTGTTTTATTTCTAGCTTCAAAATAAAGGCTAGATAAGAATTTATCTCAATTGCGAAAGACAGCAAAGACTGAAAGCGCAATTGTTAAATTTACAACCAGTATCACTTCTGACACGAATTGAACGTTCTGCAACTAGCAGAATACTATAATTGGAGTTAAGCTGATTCTGGTTAAGAAACTATCAAAATATAAATCAATTGGGGTATATAACATGTACGAGAAGCAAGTAGAAATCACTGCAGAAAACGGTCTTCACACTCGTCCAGCTGCACAGTTCGTTAAAGAAGCTAAAGCATTCGACGCGGACATCACTGTGACTTCTAACGGCAAAAGCGCTAGCGCGAAGAGCCTTTTCAAGCTACAAACTCTTGGCCTAGTTAAAGGTACAGTAGTTTCTATCTCAGCTGAGGGCCCACAAGCTCAACAAGCTGTTGACCACCTAGTTGCTCTAATGGATCAACTACACTAATCCGGTCTCCTATTTTCAAAGCCATTTTGTCAACGCAAAATGGCTTTGTTGGAAATAGGCCAAAATATAAGCTACAACTATTCGTTAGCGCACTCATTATTCTCCCGTTTTAAAGTTGACCAATTTAAGGTAAGGCTATGATTTCAGGCATCCTAGCATCTCCTGGTATTGCTATCGGTAAAGCACTACTACTTCAAGAAGATGAAATTGTCCTAAACACAAATACTATTTCTGATGATCAAGTAGAAGCAGAAGTTGCGCGTTTCTTTGACGCACGTAACAAGTCATCTGCTCAACTAGAAACTATCAAGCAGAAAGCACTTGAAACCTTCGGTGAAGAGAAAGAAGCGATCTTTGAAGGTCACATCATGCTTCTTGAAGACGAAGAGCTAGAGGAAGAAATCCTAGCACTGATCAAAAATGACAAGATGCATGCTGATAACGCTATCTACACCGTTATCGAGGAGCAAGCATCTGCTCTAGAATCTCTAGACGACGAATACCTAAAAGAGCGTGCAACTGATATCCGCGATATCGGCTCACGTTTTGTTAAAAATGCACTAGGCATCAACATCGTTTCTCTAAGCGATATTGACCAAGAAGTTATCCTGGTTGCTTACGACCTGACTCCATCTGAAACAGCACAGATTAACCTGGACTACGTTCTTGGTTTTGCTTGTGACATCGGTGGTCGTACTTCTCACACATCTATCATGGCTCGTTCTCTAGAACTTCCAGCTATCGTTGGTACTAACGACATCACTAAGCAAGTTAAGAACGGCGACATGCTGATTCTTGATGCGATGAACAACAAGATCGTTATCAACCCTTCTGATGCTGAGCTAGAAGAAGCAAAAGCTGTTAAAGCCGCTTTCATCGCTGAGAAAGAAGAACTTGCTAAACTGAAAGATCTACACGCTGAGACTCTAGACGGTCACCGCGTAGAAGTTTGCGGTAACATCGGTACTGTTAAAGACTGTGACGGCATCATCCGCAACGGTGGTGAAGGTGTTGGTCTGTACCGTACTGAGTTCCTATTCATGGACCGTGATGCGCTTCCAACTGAAGAAGAGCAATACCAAGCTTACAAAGAAGTTGCTGAAGCAATGAACGGTGAGTCAGTGATCATCCGTACTATGGATATCGGTGGCGATAAAGATCTACCATACATGGATCTTCCTCAAGAGATGAACCCGTTCTTAGGCTGGCGCGCAGTACGTATCAGCTTAGATCGTCGTGAAATCCTACGTGACCAGCTACGCGGTATCCTGCGTGCTTCTGCACACGGTAAGCTACGTATCATGTTCCCAATGATCATCTCGGTTGAAGAGATCCGTGAACTGAAGAAAGCAATCGAAGAGTACAAAGCTGAGCTACGTGCTGAAGGTCATGCATTCGACGAAGACATCGAAATCGGTGTTATGGTTGAAACTCCAGCAGCAGCTGCAATTGCACACCACCTAGCGAAAGAAGTTGCCTTCTTCTCTATCGGTACTAACGACCTGACTCAGTACACACTAGCAGTAGACCGTGGTAACGAGATGATTTCTCACCTTTACAACCCACTATCTCCAGCAGTACTAACAGTGATCAAGCAAGTTATCGACGCTTCTCACGCTGAAGGTAAATGGACTGGTATGTGTGGTGAGCTTGCAGGTGATGAGCGTGCAACACTACTTCTACTAGGTATGGGCCTAGATGAGTTCTCTATGAGCGGTATTTCTATCCCTAAAGTGAAGAAAGTTATCCGTAACTCTAACTTCGCAGAAGTGAAAGCGATGGCTGAAGAAGCACTTTCTCTACCAACAGCTGCTGAAATCGAAGCTGTTGTAGAAAAATTCATCGCAGAGAAAACTCAATAATCAACTAATTCCAATGAGATAGACGGTAAAAAAAGTCGTCTATCTCTCTATATTGGTATACTATAATTCGACAGAATTAAATGAAAACGTTAGGAGCATGACACAATGGGTCTGTTTGACAAACTTAAGAAGCTAGTATCTGACGACAGCGCTGACGCTGGTGCAATCGAAATCATCGCACCTCTATCTGGTGAAATCGTAAACATCGAAGATGTGCCAGACGTTGTTTTCGCTGAAAAAATCGTTGGTGATGGTATTGCTATCAAACCTGCTGGTAACAAAATGGTAGCTCCTGTAAACGGTACTATCGGTAAGATCTTCGAAACGAACCACGCGTTCTCTATCGAATCTGACGACGGTGTTGAGCTATTTGTTCACTTCGGTATCGACACAGTTGAACTTAAAGGCGAAGGCTTCAAGCGCATCGCTGAAGAAGGTCAATCAGTTAAAGCTGGCGACACAATCATTGAGTTCGATCTAGCTCTACTAGAAGAGAAAGCAAAGTCTACTCTTACTCCTGTTGTTATCTCTAACATGGACGAAATCAAGGAGCTGAACAAGCTTTCTGGTTCTGTAACTGTTGGTGAAACTCCAGTTCTACGTGTAACTAAGTAATTCATACTTAGCCAAACATAAAAAAACGCAGCCAATGGCTGCGTTTTTTATTAGCTGTTAATGTGTTTATTTCAAACCCAGTGCGTATTTCAAAACCTGAACCTTTAACGGCCCTGCATTTTGCGCAATTTTTAGTGCAGCATTTCTGACTAGCTTCAGTGGCGCAAAGTCATTGCTGAATCCTTTATAGAAAAAATCCATTCCAGATTGCATTAGTAGATTGTCATAACGTCTTTGGCGCTCGTATTTTTCAAGTAACGACTGTGACAAAGTATCTTCACCCTGAGTAGCTTCCAGCAAGGCTTCAACATCTTTAAAACCCAAATTTACGCCCTGCCCTGCTAATGGGTTGATGGTGTGAGCAGAATCACCAACCAGAACGCAACCCTGAGCCGAGTAGCTTTGAGCGTGACGACGAGTAAGAGGGAAAGAGCCATATTGCAGTACTTCGATATCTCCTAACTCTGCTGGGAAGTAAGCTAACACCTCTTCACGCAATTGAGCTGGTGTCATCCCGCAGAGTTGTTTAATACGTTTTGGAGAGTCATACCAAACCAACGAGCCTTGATTGCCGCACAGTGGCAAGAACGAACGAGGACCAGACGGTGTGAATTGTTGCCAGGTAATGTCTTGCTGCTCTAGTTCAGTTTTTACATTAATCAACATACAGTGCTGACGATAGTCCCAGGCAGTAATGCCGATTCCAGCCAGATCTCGTACTTTAGAGTTCGCGCCATCAGCGCCCACGACTAGATCTACACTAAGTTCTTCGCCAGAGCTCAGCGTTACTTTTGAAACGTCACCAAACTCAATATCGGCCAAAGTATCAGGGCAACGTAAGGTTAAGTTGGGGTATTTTTCGAACTGTGCCCACAAACCGAGCTGAATAAGACGATTTTCAACGATGTAGCCCAGACGCTCCATACCAAGCTCGTCGGAATGAAATCGAGTTCGGCACTCTGGATGCTCCCAGGTTTCAAGACGACGATAAGGACATACACGCATTTGTGATGTTGTTTGCCAGCCACCAAGTTCATGCAAGATATCAACGGAATGCTGCGATATTGCCGACACACGGATATCCATCGCTTGATCCGCGGAAAAATCATGCGGCGGCTTTCCTTCAACCAGGACAACCTTTCTACCTTGTTTAGCAAAGCCCACAGCAACTGCGGCTCCGACCATACCGCCACCAATGACAGCAACATCAAATCTGCTCATATTTTGCACTTCAATTACTTGATAAATTGACTGTTTTTTATTGTACGTTTTCATTACTAAAATGTAACGAAAAACCTCACCCTCCATCAGGGTAAACCCCTTGCTTGATATAGGGTTTAACTGTTTTTGCCCCAACACTAGTCAGTAGGTTTTTAAAGCAGTACAATACGCCGCTTACCGCCGAGAGGGCGGCTAAAACTTGGTCACAATAGCGAAGATAAGCTAGTGACTCACTGGAAATATTGGGCGATTTGCTCCCTTAATTTAAACTAACGATCGAGCGAACAACATGAGTAAAAAACTGCTAATTAAAACCTGGGGCTGCCAGATGAACGAATACGATTCATCAAAGATGGCCGATCTACTGAACGCGGCTAACGGCTACGAACTAACAGAAGAACCAGAAGAAGCAGACGTGTTATTACTTAATACCTGTTCTATCCGCGAAAAAGCGCAAGAGAAGGTATTCCACCAGCTAGGTCGTTGGAAAACACTGAAAGATAAAAAACCGGGCGTTGTTATCGGTGTGGGTGGCTGTGTAGCGACTCAGGAAGGCGACCATATCCGCGAACGTGCACCGTTTGTCGATGTTATTTTTGGTCCTCAGACTCTACACCGTCTACCTGAGATGATTAAGCAATCTCAGTCAGATGAAGCACCGGTAATGGATATCTCTTTCCCAGAGATCGAAAAATTCGACCGTCTTCCAGAGCCTCGTGCTGAAGGTGCGACTGCGTTTGTTTCTATCATGGAAGGCTGTTCTAAATACTGTACTTACTGTGTTGTGCCATACACACGCGGTGAGGAAGTAAGTCGTCCAATGGATGACGTTCTATTTGAAATCGCTCAGCTTGCTGATCAAGGCGTACGCGAAGTAAACCTGTTGGGTCAAAACGTAAACGCATACCGTGGCCCTATGCACGATGGTGATATCTGTTCATTCGCAGAACTTCTTCGTCTGGTTGCCTCTATCGACGGTATCGACCGTATTCGCTTTACCACTAGCCACCCGCTTGAGTTCACTGACGATATCATCGCGGTATATGAAGATACGCCTGAGTTAGTAAGCTTCCTACACCTACCGGTACAGAGTGGTAGTGACCGCATCCTGACGATGATGAAGCGTCCTCACACTGCGATTGAGTACAAGTCGATCATTCGTAAGCTACGCAAAGCTCGTCCTGATATTCAAATCAGTTCTGACTTCATTGTTGGCTTCCCTGGTGAAACAGCGAAAGATCACCAAGACACGATGAAGCTGATTAAAGATGTTGATTTTGATATGAGCTTCAGCTTTATCTTCTCTCCACGTCCTGGTACTCCAGCAGCAGACTACCCGTGTGACGTGCCAGAGCAAGAGAAGAAAGAGCGTCTTTACGAACTACAGCAAACGGTTAACGCCCAAGCGATGCGCTACTCGCGCCTAATGCTGGGTACTGAGCAGCGTGTTCTGGTTGAAGGTCCTTCTAAGAAGAATCTAATGGAGCTACGTGCTCGCACCGAGAACAACCGCGTTGTTAACTTTGAAGGTAATGCAGAGCTGATTGGTCAGTTCGTAGACGTGAAGATCACTGACGTATTCGCTAACTCACTACGTGGTGAACTGGTACGCACCGAGAAAGACATGGACCTGCGTACTGTTATCTCGCCTACGCAAATGATGGCGCAAACAAAACGTGAAGATGAGCTAGGTGTAGCAACCTTTACGCCTTAATTGACACTCATCGTCACTATAAGCTTGAAAATACCTCACTAAGTGACCATCTTAGAAATAGGTATAGTTAACCATTAGAAGCCCGGTCTAAATCGGGCTTCTGGCAATGGTCAATAATGAGAGGCAACTTTGAGCACGAAAATCGTTACCCTAGAAATCAATCTAGAACCTTCTGACAATCGCCGTTTAGCCAGTCTTTGTGGTCCTTTCGACGACAACATTAAACACCTTGAGCGCCGTCTTGGCGTTGAAATCAGCTACCGTGGTAACTTCTTTACCATCGTTGGTAAACCGCACACATCTGCGGCAGCCTTAGAAATCATTAAAACACTCTACGTTAATACTGCGCCTGTGCGCGGCAATATCCCAGATATTGAACCGGATGAAATCCACCTTGCTATTAAAGAGACAGGTGTACTTGAGCAGAATCTAGAGTCCAGCATTGAACACGGTAAAGAAGTGTTCATCAAGACTAAGAAAGGGGTGATCAAACCTCGTACGCCTAACCAAGGGCAATATTTAGTCAACATGGTAACTCATGATATTTCTTTTGGTATTGGCCCTGCTGGTACAGGTAAAACCTACCTGGCCGTTGCTGCTGCGGTTGACGCACTTGAACGTCAGGAAATTCGTCGTATTTTGCTGACTCGTCCGGCTGTTGAAGCGGGTGAAAAACTTGGCTTCTTACCTGGTGATCTGAGCCAGAAAGTCGACCCTTATCTGCGTCCGCTATACGATGCTCTGTTCGAAATGCTTGGTTTCGAAAAAGTAGAGAAACTGATTGAGCGTAATGTTATCGAAGTTGCACCACTAGCCTACATGCGCGGTCGTACTTTGAATGACGCATTCATCATTCTCGATGAAAGCCAGAACACGACAGTTGAACAAATGAAGATGTTCCTGACTCGTATCGGCTTCAACTCTCGTGCAGTTATCACGGGCGATATTACTCAGATCGACCTGCCTCGTGGTGCTAAATCGGGCTTACGCCATGCTATCGAAGTGCTGAGCGAAGTCGATGAAATCAGCTTTAACTTCTTCCAATCTGATGATGTTGTTCGCCACCCTGTCGTTGCACGTATTGTTAACGCCTATGAGAAGTGGGAAGCTCAAGATCAGAAAGAGCGTAAAGAGTACGAAAAACGTCGTCGCGAAGAGCGTGAAGCAAAACTTCTAGAGGCTCAGGCAGCACCAACGCCACAAACTGAAGCCACAACAGAGAGCAAATCATAATGACTATCGAACTTGATCTGCAATTAGCGGTCGAAAGTGAAGACGGCTTACCAAGTTTAGAAGATATTCAGCTGTGGTTAAGTTCAGCAGTGACTAAATTCCAGCCCCAAGCTGAAGTCACAGTTCGAATTGTTGATGAGCAAGAGAGCCACCAGCTCAATCATGATTATCGTGGTAAAGACAAACCAACCAATGTTTTGTCTTTCCCATTTGAAGCCCCTCCAGGCATGGAGATTGACCTGCTGGGAGATTTGATCATCTGCCGTCAGGTAGTAGAACGTGAAGCCATAGAGCAAAACAAACCTTTGATGGCTCACTGGGCGCATATGGTTGTACATGGCAGTCTGCATCTGCTAGGTTATGATCATATCGAGGATGACGAAGCTGAAGAGATGGAGTCACTCGAAACAGAAATCATGCAAGGTATGGGCTTTGAAGACCCGTATCTGGCTGAAAAACAGTAGTGTTGAGCCAGCAGACTGAACGCGTATACGATCAATCTGTCCCCTTATCACTGCTCATGTGAGCTATCACACATCTGATAGCGTTACTTAAATGAGAAACAATGAACGAAGACAATTCGCCCTCTTCTCTAGAAGGTAAGAAAGAAAAATCTGAAGGTCCGAGTAGAAAGTCCTTCTTCGGACGCCTAGGTCAACTTTTTCAAGGTGAACCAAAAGATCGCCAAGAGCTCGTAGAGGTATTCCGCGACTCTGAAGAAAATGACCTGATCGACCACGACACCCGCGATATGCTTGAAGGTGTTATGGAGATCTCAGAAATGCGTGTGCGTGACATTATGTTACCGCGTTCGCAGATGGTTACCGTTGATCGCAGTGACGATTTAGACACCCTGATCAACCTCATCACTGATGCTCAGCACTCTCGCTACCCGGTTATCAGTGAAGATAAAGACCATGTTGAAGGTATTCTGCTTGCGAAGGACTTACTTAAATACTTAGGCTCTGGCAGTGAACCATTCGATATCGAGCAAGTGATTCGCCCAGCAGTAGTGGTACCTGAAAGTAAGCGTGTTGATCGCCTGCTTAAAGAGTTCCGTGAAGAGCGTTATCACATGTCGATCGTTGTAGACGAATTCGGTGGTGTATCTGGCCTGGTGACAATCGAAGACATTCTCGAAGAGATCGTTGGTGATATCGAAGATGAGTTCGACGATGAAGAAGAACTCGACATTCGTAAACTCAGCAAACACACCTTTGCGGTTAAAGCACTGACGACTATCGAAGAGTTTAACGATACATTCGGCACATCTTTCAGTGATGAAGAGGTCGACACAGTCGGCGGGATGGTAATGACAGCCTTTGGCCATTTACCTTCACGCGGCGAAGTGGTTGACATTGAAGGCTACAACTTCAAGGTAACTTCAGCGGATAACCGCCGAGTTGTCCAACTTCAGGTAACCATTCCTGACGAAGAGCTTGTCGCAGACTCTACCGAAGAGTAACGCTACTCTCCCCTATGGGAAAATTAAAAATAATACGATGATAAATTCACTTTTTCATCGCCTCAAACGGCCGCTTGCGGCCGTTTTTGTTGGCGCATTAACAACACTGGCATTTGCCCCTTACCAGCTTTGGCCACTGGCGATTATCAGCCCGGCCATACTGTTACTACTCATTCATCAACAGTCAGCCAAACGTGCGCTGTGGATTGGCTACGCCTGGGGTCTAGGTCAATTTGCCACGGGCATTAGCTGGGTTCATATCAGCATCGACAACTTTGGCGGTATGCCTAAGATCGCTAGCGTATTCCTTATGACGCTACTGATCGGTTATCTTGCCATCTATTCGGCTCTGTTTGCCTGGAGTCTCAATCGCTTTTTCCCTAACCAACAACGCTCTCGCTTAATGCTTGTTGCGCCAGCCCTGTGGCTAATCATGGATTGGTTACGTGGCTGGGTGATGACCGGTTTCCCGTGGCTATGGCTCGGCTATAGCCAAATTGATAGCCCTCTATCAAGTTTTGCCCCTCTCGGTGGCGTAGAGCTGATCACTCTATTAGTTGTCTTTAGTGCTGGTGCCATCGCCTACGCATCTTTATCGAGGCAATGGTTACACCTGCTCATTCCAGCAATTGTATTAATGACAGGTTTTGGTCTGCAATCCGCTCAGTGGGTAACACCAGCAACCGATAGTGTTACCAAAGTAGCACTCATTCAGGGCAACATTGCTCAAGAGCTAAAGTGGCAGCCGAGCCAACGCTGGCCGACCATTATGAAATATACCGATCTTACTCGTGAGAACTGGGATGCGGACATCATCATCTGGCCAGAAGCGGCAATACCTGCCGTCGAATATGAAATATCCTCTTTCCTGAGTAATTTGGATGCTGCAGCCAGAATGAACAACAGCGCCGTGATCACTGGTATCGTCAATAAGGGTGAGGACAGAAAGTTCTACAACAGTATCCTCACTGTAGGCCAAACCTCTTACGGTGATTACAGCTATGACATGGATAAGCGTTATCACAAACATCACTTGCTTCCCTTTGGTGAGTTCGTGCCGTTTGAGAGTATCCTGAGACCGATTGCGCCTTTCTTTAACTTACCGATGTCTTCGTTTAGCAGTGGGGACTTCATCCAGCCAAATATCGACGCTAACGGTAAACATATGGCGCCAGCTCTTTGCTATGAAATCATCTTCAACGAGCAGGTCCGACAGAATGTTAACGATGACACCGACTTCATCTTAACTCTTTCCAATGATGCCTGGTTTGGCCGCTCAATCGGTCCTCTTCAGCATATGGAAATCGCCCGGATGCGTGCTCTGGAACTAGGTAAGCCAGTTATTCGCGCTACCAACAACGGTCTGACTGCCGTCACCGATTACCGCGGTCATATCACCGCTCAGGTGCCGCAGTTCGAAACCGCTGTGCTAAGAGCAGAAATTACCTCCACTCATGGTGAGACTCCATATCGCACTGTCGGGACATGGCCACTTTATGTATGGGTGATGTTGAGCTTGGTGATTGGGTGGAGAGTGGGAAGGAAAGTCTCTAGTCTCTAGTCTCTAGTCTCTAGTCTCTAGAAAAAGATTGAAGGGTTGGTGTGAAAGCATCGACCCTTTTTTGAGAATCGAGAATCGAGAATCGAGAATCGAGAATCGAGAATCGAGAATCGAGAATCGAGAAAATTATGGCTTGGTAAGAAGTAGTTCTGTCAACACATTATGGACAAAGCTTCCTTCTGCTTACTACTATCATCCACCTCTCGCGAAGTGCGGTCTCGATTCTCGAAGCGAAGCGTTCTAGCATCTCGTAGGGCGAAGCCCGCTCTCTTTACGGTTTCAAAGCCTGACGACTAAACCCTTTATGACCGCAGTGCGTACACGGAATAATAACCGTTGGGTGAGTATACTGAGTTTTATGCCCGCATTCGTCACAGACCAATACCCCTAGACCAATCACTTCCCCGGCCTGATAGAGCCCTTGATGATCAAGATCCTGAAATAACTCAACCCACTCGACTTTAGTTTTATCGGTAATATCGAGTAAGCCTTGCCAAATAGAATCAGCAATCATGATGTAAAACGGACCACTTTTTGAATCTTCATAGTTGTCGGCAAACTCTTTTAAATCCGACTTAACATAAGCTGAGACGAGTGCTAGCTCATCCTTGGTTAAGTCATTAGCAGCGTCGACGACCTTACCTGAGGTTTCAAAAACGTGGTTAACTTCATCCGGACTATGTTTAAGTGCCTCAACGACATCTTCAAACATCTCCTCATAACCTGCTTTGCGTTTTGGCATCGCTAACCTCCTTTCGATTCACTGATGCACATTCATTTCACCCTATAAAGGCAATAAACATCACCATCTTTACGTGATTTGAGTGGGTATTGGCTATTGTTGTGCCCCTCTCCTTTAGGTATTCTATGACGATCTATTAATGTCTGTTCTAACCGAACTCACAAATTCCAAGATAACCGGATATCATCGATGCAAGAACAATATAACCCGCAAGATATTGAACAAAAAGTTCAACAGCACTGGGATAACAACAAGACCTTTGTTGTAAGTGAAGACCCAAACAAAGAAAAATTCTACTGTCTCTCTATGTTCCCATACCCAAGTGGCCGACTGCATATGGGTCACGTGCGTAACTACACTATCGGTGATGTTGTCTCTCGTTTCCAACGCCTACAAGGTAAAAACGTAATGCAACCAATTGGTTGGGACGCATTCGGTCTACCAGCAGAAAACGCAGCAGTTAAGAACAACACTGCACCTGCGCCTTGGACTTACGAAAACATCGAATACATGAAGAACCAGCTAAAACTGCTTGGTTTTGGTTACGACTGGAACCGTGAGTTCGCGACATGTACACCTGAATACTACCGTTGGGAACAAGAGTTCTTCACTAAGCTTTACAACAAGGGCTTGGTTTACAAGAAGACATCTTCAGTTAACTGGTGTCCAAATGACCAAACTGTTCTGGCTAACGAGCAGGTTGAAGACGGCTGCTGCTGGCGTTGTGATACTCCAGTAGAGCAAAAAGAGATCCCACAGTGGTTCATAAAGATCACTGAATACGCTCAAGAGCTACTAGACGATCTGGATAACCTGGACGGTTGGCCTGAAATGGTTAAAACCATGCAGCGCAACTGGATTGGTCGTTCTGAAGGTGTTGAACTGAAGTTCGAAGTGAAAGGTCAACAGGATCTGGAAGTTTACACTACGCGTCCTGACACACTAATGGGTGTGACATACGTAGGTATCGCAGCGGGTCACCCTCTGGCAACCGTAGCAGCAGAGAACAACCCAGAGCTTGCAGCCTTCATTGACGAATGTAAGAACAACAAAGTAGCGGAAGCTGAACTAGCGACAATGGAGAAGAAAGGTATGGCGACTGGCCTTACTGCTATTCACCCATTGAACGGTCGTGAAGTTCCAGTTTACGTCGCTAACTTCGTACTGATGGACTACGGTACAGGCGCTGTTATGGCAGTACCTGCACACGATCAACGCGACTTCGAGTTCGCAACTAAGTACGGTCTGGATATCATTCCAGTTATCAAACCAGCTGACGGTAGCGAACTAAACATCGCTGAAGAAGCATACACAGAAAAAGGTGTGCTGTTCGACTCTGGTGAGTTTGACGGTCTTGAATTCCAGGCAGCGTTTGATGCAATCGCGGCGAAACTTGAAGCTGAAGGCAAAGGCACTAAGACAGTTAACTTCCGTCTACGTGACTGGGGTGTATCTCGTCAGCGTTACTGGGGAGCTCCAATCCCTATGGTAACGACCGAAGATGGTCAGGTTCACCCAGTTCCAGCGGAACAGCTACCAGTCATTCTTCCAGAAGATGTCGTAATGGATGGCGTAACCAGCCCTATTAAAGCTGACAAAGAGTGGGCCAAGACGACATTTAACGGCGAACCTGCTCTACGTGAAACCGATACCTTCGATACCTTTATGGAATCTTCTTGGTACTACGCGCGTTACTGTTCACCACAAGCAGATGACATTCTGGATCCTGAAAAGGCAAACTACTGGCTACCAGTAGACCAGTACATCGGTGGTATCGAGCACGCTTGTATGCACCTACTGTACTCTCGTTTCTTCCATAAGCTACTACGTGATGCTGGTTACGTAACGTCTGACGAGCCGTTCAAACAGCTTCTATGTCAAGGCATGGTACTGGCAGATGCGTTCTACTTTGAGAACGAAAAAGGCGGTAAAGAGTGGGTTGCACCGACAGACGTAACAGTTGAACGTGATGGCAAAGGCCGTATCACTTCAGCTAAAGATGACCAGGGACGTGACGTTGAGCACTCAGGCATGATCAAGATGTCTAAGTCGAAGAACAACGGTATCGACCCACAAGAGATGGTAGACAAGTACGGTGCTGACACAGTACGTCTATTTATGATGTTTGCTTCTCCGGCAGATATGACGCTTGAATGGCAAGAGTCAGGCGTTGAAGGTGCTAACCGCTTCCTGAAACGTGTATGGAAACTGGTTAAAGAGCACGCATCGAAAGGCGCAGCAGAAGGCGTTGATACTTCAGCTCTGTCTGGCGACCAGAAAGCACTACGTCGTGATGTTCACAAGACTATCGCTAAAGTGACTGACGATATCGCTCGTCGTCAAACATTCAACACAGCAATCGCTGCCATCATGGAACTGATGAACAAGCTAGCGAAAGCACCTCAAGAATCTGCGCAAGACCGCGCTATCCTTGATGAAGCGTTGAAAGCGGTTGTCGCTATGCTTTACCCAATCACTCCGCACATCTCATACGAGCTTTGGGTTGCGCTAGGTGAGTCAGACATCGATAACGCAGTATGGCCAACGTTCGACGAAAAAGCGCTTGTTGAAGATGAAAAAACAATCGTTGTTCAGGTTAACGGTAAGCTACGTGCGAAGCTAACTGTTCCTGCTGACATCTCTAAAGAAGAGATTGAACAGCTAGGTCTGAACGATGAGAACGTGACTAAGTTCACTGAAGACAAAACTGTGCGTAAAGTTATCTACGTACCAGGTAAACTTCTAAACATCGTTGCGAACTAATCTGTTCTGATGACGTCATAAACAGGGTAGTCACCTACCCTGTTTTATTTATCTTAGAGTTTTGACTAGCCAGAATTCTCAGAGCTATAAGATAAGTATTCCAATAATCGAGAGCCATCAACCTATGTTTCCTCAAGTCATGCGACTAATTTCAACTCGTTCTATTAAGCTAACCACGGTTGTACTTACTGCGAGCCTTCTTTCTGCTTGTGGTTTCCACTTACGTGGTGACTACTCTATTCCAGAAGAGCTAGATACTATGTCACTTACTAGCTATGACCAGTACAGCAGCTTCACGCGTATGATGAAAGGCCAGTTACGCATGAGTGAAATTAAATTGGTTGCACCTGCTGCCGACGTACCTAACCTGCACCTAATCAGCGAAGGCGTAGGTGAACGTACCCTATCTCTATACCAAAATACCCGCGCAGCGGAGAAGGAACTAACATTCCGTACTTCTTACCGTGTGACCATCCCTGAACTTGGTGAAAAGACGTTCTCAACCAGTGTGACACGCAGCTACCTGGACAACCCGCTGACAGCACTAGCAAAGTCTGTTGAACGCGACATGATCGAAGACGAGATGCGCAAACTAGCGGCTTCGCAAATTATTCGCCAGATGGCACGCCTGAAAACCAATATTGAATCAGGCACTATGTTGAGTGAAGAAGAACAACAAGCTCAGCTAAAAGCAGAAGAGGAACAGTACCGAATCAAGACGTTCACTACTGATGAGCCTCAGGAAGGCGTCACTACTACTTCTGAGAACCAGTAACCTGTATGCGAGTTTTCGCCGATCGATTGGTGGAGCAGTTAGCTAAACAGCTCCACCCGACCTACTTAATTTTCGGCAACGAGCCGCTACTCCTGCAAGAATCTCGTCAAGCGATCCAAAAAGCCGCCCACCAGCAAGGTTTCGAAGAAAGACACAGATTTGCAATTGATAGCTCGTTTGACTGGAACCTGGTCTACGACTGCTGTCAGGCTATGAGCCTGTTTTCGGCCAGGCAGATTATTGAACTTGAGCTCCCTGAAGCAGGTGTTAACGCCGGCACAGCAAAAGAGCTGCTATCAGTATCAGATTTACTCCATAGCGATGTCATACTGGTCATCATAGGTAGCAAACTGACCAAAGCACAAGAGAACGCAAAATGGTTTAAAGCACTGTCAAGTCAGGGCTGTTGGGTCAACTGTCTGACACCTGATATTCAGCGCCTACCCCAGTTTGTTCAGGTTCGCTGCCGTGCACTGGGTCTTAAGCCAGATCCTGAAGCGGTACAGATGCTGGCTCAGTGGCACGAGGGAAACCTGTTTGCCCTGACTCAAAGCTTAGAGAAGCTCGCACTGCTTTACCCTGATGGTGTACTCAACCTGGTTCGCTTAGAAGAGTCGCTCAGTAGACACAATCACTTTACTGCTTTTCATTGGATTGACGCCCTGTTGGCGGGAAAAGCGAAGCGCTCTCAACGCATTCTTCGCCAGCTTGAGGCTGAAGGAGTAGAAACCGTCATTCTGGCAAGAACGGTACAGAAAGAGTTGACTCAGTTGTTGACCATGTCTCAGCTTGTGCAAACCCAGCCAATTGGTCAGGTGTTTGAAAAATACCGTATCTGGCAATCAAAACGTCCGCTTTACTCCGCGGCTCTGAACCGGTTATCACCAGTAAAAATTATGCAACTTTTGCAGTTGCTCGCACAAACTGAACGAACGATAAAAACTCAGTACGAACAGTCAAGCTGGCCACTATTACACCAGTTAAGTACCGAGGTTTGCTTACCTCAGGTTAAGCTATAAAAAGCGTGGTATACTGCGCCGCCCCAAAATACACTTACTAGTGTCAATCGAATAATTAACGAGGAAAACCCTTTGCAACTTGAACAGCTAAACGAATTTCTAGTCGATAAAGTAGATGATATGAAAGCTCAGGATATCAAAACCATTGATGTTCAGGGTAAATCAAGCATTACTGATTACATGATCGTTTGTACTGGAACCTCAAAACGTCACGTTGCTTCTATCGCTGAACATGTCGCTAAAGAATCTAAACTTGCCGGTATTACTCCACTAGGTATTGATGGTGAAGCCGAAGGTGAATGGGTTGTTCTGGATATGGGCACAACGATTATTCACGTAATGCAAGAAGAGCAACGCGAGCTATACCAACTAGAGAAGCTTTGGGGCTAAGCGATGAAGATACAGCTAATTGCCGTTGGTACCAAGATGCCAAAGTGGGTCGAAGAAGGCTTTCAGGAGTATCGCCGTCGCTTTCCACACGACATGCCTCTGGAGCTTGTTGAAATTCCAGCCGGAAAACGTGGAAAAAATGCCGATATTGCAAGAATTCTGCAAAAAGAAGGCGAAGCCATGCTCGCGGCGGTGCCAAAAGGCAACCGAATTGTTACTCTCGACATCCCTGGCAAAAAGTGGGACACACCGCAATTAGCTGAACAGTTGGAAAACTGGAAACTCGACGCAAGAGATGTGTCGATTTTAATTGGTGGACCTGAAGGACTGGCACCAGCGTGTAAAGCAGCAGCTGATCAAAGTTGGTCTCTGTCAGCTTTGACGTTACCACACCCACTTGTCCGTATTGTGATGGCTGAAAGCCTGTACAGAGCGTGGAGCATTACTGCCAACCACCCATATCACCGAGAATAACCATAGATGTTACGGAAGCGTACCCAGATAAGGGATTACCACGAAGAAGCGCGACTATTTAAGAGTCGCGCTATTGTCGCTTTCATTGGTATTGTGGCAATGATGGGTATTTTGGTTACCAACCTGTACAACATCCAGATCAACCAATACCAAGACTATAAAACCCGCTCTAATGACAACCGGATTAAAGTTGTCCCAATCGCTCCCAACCGCGGTCTGATTTACGACCGTAACGGAAAACTACTGGCAGAAAACCGCCCAGTATTCAGCCTCGAACTGACACCGGAAAAGATCAAAGATATGGACGACACCATTCGTCGTCTGCAGGAAATCTTAACCATCACTCCTGAACAAGTTGAGCGATTCAAGAAAGAACGTCGTCAGACACGACGCTTTAAATCTGTTCCGATTTTAAACCAGCTTACCCCTGAACAGGTGGCTAAGTTTTCTGTCAACCAGCACAAGTTTCCGGGAGTCTCCGTAAACGCGGCCCTTAAGCGCCACTACCCATACGGTGAGGTTCTGACTCACGTAATTGGCTATGTATCGCGTATTAACGACCGCGATATGCAGCGCTTAATCCGTGAGGAGAAAGATGCTAACTATCAGGCAACCCGAGATATCGGTAAGCTAGGTATCGAGCGTTACTACGAAGATATGCTACACGGTACTGCTGGTTATCAGGAAGTAGAAGTGAATAGCCGCGGTCGAGTGATCCGTACCCTAAAGTACGTTCCGCCAGAGCCAGGCAAAGACATCGTCCTCAATCTGGATATTGATCTACAGCTCTACGTTCATAAGCTGCTAGATGGCCGCCGTGGTAGTGCCGTGGTACTCGATCCAGAAGACAATGGTGTTCTGGCGATGGTTTCAAGCCCAAGTTATGACCCGAACGCCTTCGTTCATGGTATTTCCGGTAAAGCGTATAGCGCGCTACTTAATGACAAAAACCGTCCTCTGGTTAACCGAGCAACACTCGGAATTTACCCACCAGCGTCGACTATTAAGCCATTCATGGCAGTCGCTGCACTACAGGAAGGAGTTGTTACGCCTTATACCACACGAAATGACCCGGGTTACTGGAAGATTCCAAATTCGAAAACTAAGCCGTTCCGTGACTGGCTCCGTTGGGGACATGGCAAAGTCGATATTGTCCAGTCAATTGAAGAGTCGGTAGATACCTTCTTCTATCAGGTTGCCTACGACATGGGCATCGACCGCATTTCACGCTGGATGATGATGTTTGGTTTTGGTGACTATACGGGTATCGATATTTACGAAGAGAGTAAGGCCAATATGCCGACTCGTGAGTGGAAAATGGCGCGCCATCGAACTCCGTGGTATCAAGGGGATACGATCCCTGTTGGTATCGGCCAAGGATACTGGACTTCAACACCTATGCAGTTAGCTAAAGCGACCTCTGTGCTGGTAAACCGAGGCGAAGTCGTCGCTCCACACTTACTGCGAGCAACCATCGAAAATGGTGAAGTATTTGAAAAGCAGCAGTTGTCCGATATCGAAACCTATCCACCAATCACCGGCGTAAAACCTCGCTACTGGGATATGGCGATTGAAGGCATGCGTCTGGTTAACCATGGTAAAAAAGGCACCGCTCGCCGCGCATTCACTAAGACCAAATATGTCAGTGCTGGTAAATCAGGTACAGCGCAGGTATTTGGCCTGGGCGAAGACGAAGAGTACAACGCAGATGAAATCGCAGAGCACTTGCGTGACCACGCTCTCTTCACTGGCTTTGCTCCGATTGATGATCCTAAGCTTATTGTCACCATCGTATTAGAGAACGCGGGTGGCGGTTCATCGCAGGGCGGTCCTGTGGTGAGAAAGATATTTGACCACGTGCTCGTGGATAATAAAGAGGCGAACTAATCATGGATTTGAATCCAGCTACGGGTCAAAACCGAGTTCTGTTTGAACGCTTCCATCTCGACCTTCCATTATTGCTGGGGATACTGGTGCTAATGGGGTTTGGTTTGGTGGTAATGTACAGCGCAAGTGGACAAAGCTTAGCGATGATGGACCGCCAGGCAATGCGTATGGGACTAGCTCTTGGAGTCATGCTTTTCTTGGCACAGATCCCGCCACGAACCTATGAAGCTTTAGCACCACTCATGTTTGCAGGTGGTGTGATATTGCTGCTCGGCGTGCTGTTTTTTGGTGAGGCATCCAAAGGCGCTCAACGTTGGCTAAATTTGGGTTTTATTCGCTTCCAGCCTTCAGAGTTACTTAAGCTAGCAGTACCACTTATGGTGGCTCGCTATATTGGTAAGCGCCCACTGCCTCCGACATTCCAGACACTGATCATCTCGTTAGTCATGGTGTTTGTACCGACGATTCTGATTGCGAAGCAACCAGACTTAGGCACCTCAATACTGATTGCGGCGTCAGGGATTTTTGTTATTTTCCTCGCGGGTATCAGTTGGAAAATCATTTTTGCGGCAGCATGTGGTCTCGGCGCATTTCTGCCTATCCTGTGGTTTTTCTTGATGCGTGAGTATCAGAAGGTGCGGGTAAGAACTCTCTTTAACCCTGAATCAGATCCTCTTGGCGCGGGTTACCACATAATCCAGAGTAAAATTGCTATTGGCTCCGGAGGGATAGCAGGTAAAGGATGGTTACAAGGTACTCAGTCACAGCTTGAGTTTCTTCCAGAGCGTCACACTGACTTTATCTTCGCTGTTATTGCTGAAGAATGGGGGTTAATCGGTATCCTTATACTGCTGAGCTTGTACCTGTTTATCATCGGTCGTGGCTTAGTATTAGCCAGTAAAGCCCAAACAGCCTTTGGCCGTATGATGGCTGGTAGTATTGTGCTTAGCTTCTTCGTTTACGTATTCGTGAATATCGGCATGGTGAGTGGTATTTTACCTGTTGTTGGCGTTCCACTACCATTAATCAGTTATGGTGGCACTTCCATGGTGACACTAATGGCCGGTTTCGGGATATTGATGTCTATCCACACCCATAGAAAAGCATTTTCGAAGGCAATTTAAATGATTAACAAGCAACTACTGCTTACTCTTGTTTCAGCTAGTATCGTGTTAGCGGGCTGTTCTTCAGCCCCATCTAAGCGCTACTCCATTGATGATGATATTGCACCGGATGCACCAATTTCTGTCGAGCATATTGAAGATGCAACGCCACAATACGAGTCTTACAGTCTCGGCGGTAACAGCGATTACACCCTTAGAGGTAACCGCTATACCATCATCAAAGACCCGCAAGGTTTTAAAGAGGAAGGTATTGCTTCGTGGTATGGTAAGAAGTTTCATGGCCACTTAACTTCAAATGGTGAAGTGTATGACATGTACTCTATGTCAGCGGCACATAAAGAGTTACCCATCCCTAGTTACGTTAAAGTGACCAACAAAGACAACGGAAAAACCGCAATTGTCCGAGTTAACGACCGAGGTCCATTCCACCCGGGGCGTATCATTGACCTTAGCTACGCTGCTGCAACGAAGCTAGACGTAATTAAAACCGGCACTGCGAATGTTGCCATCGAAGTAATTACCGTAGATAAACCAACCCAGACACATAAGCAGGAAGCCCTGTCTAAGTTCGCGGTTCAGGTTGCATCTTCACAACATCAGGATCGCGTTGAAACTTTAGCGCAAGATCTGAGTCAAAAGCTATCGGTGAAAAGTTACGTCAATTCGACTAACGACACTCACCGCGTCTTTTTAGGCCCTTTCGACGATTATATGTCGAGCCAAAAAGCATTAGAAAGAGTGAAAGAACTGGGTTATACCAGTGCTTTTATTAAATCCCACTAGTCCTCAATCCAGTGTACCCCTATTCCTATACTGGCTTGAGCGATTGATTCTGTTAAGATATGGACAGTTAACGATAAACCTGTAGTCAATATGAAAAAAACAACGCTCATTAAATCAGTTTTTGCGTCTTCTATTGCGCTTTCTGCAACCTTCGCATCTTCTGCATTCGCATCACCAATTGTGGTTCCGGACGCGCCTCAAATCGCAGCAAAAGGCTACGTTTTGATGGATTATCATTCAGGTAAAGTACTTGCTGAAAAAGAGATGAACACTAAGCTCTCTCCAGCAAGCTTAACTAAAATGATGACCAGCTACGTAATCGGTCAAGAACTGGAACGTGGTAACATCTCACTACAAGATGACGTGACCATCAGCAAGAACGCCTGGGCGAAAAACTTCCCTGATTCTTCAAAGATGTTTATTGAAGTCGGTACTACGGTAAAAGTTGAAGACCTGAACCGCGGCATCATCATCCAGTCTGGCAACGACGCTTGTGTTGCTATGGCTGAGCATATCGCAGGCTCTGAAGATGCGTTTGTCGATCTGATGAATGCTTGGGCTGATACGATTGGTATGAAGGACACTCACTTCGCTAACGTCCACGGCCTGGATAACTCAAACCTATACTCGACGCCTTACGATATGGCTCTACTTGGTAGCGCGCTAATTCGTGACGTACCTGAAGAGTACCGCATCTACTCAGAGAAGAAATTCACATACAACGGCATTACTCAGTACAACCGTAATGGCCTTCTTTGGGACAAGAGCATGAATGTGGACGGTATTAAAACCGGCCACACAAGTAATGCGGGTTACAGCCTTGTAAGCTCTGCAACTGAAGGCAAAATGCGTCTGGTTGCAGTAGTAATGGGTACTAAGAATGCTAACGCGCGTAAATCTGAAAGCAAAAAGCTTCTTAGTTATGGTTTCCGCTTCTTCGAAACAGTAGCGCCACACAAAGCAGGTGAAACTTTCGTTGAAGAAAAAATCTGGATGGGTAACAAGGACACCGTTGCGCTAGGTCTTGACCAAGACACTTACGTGACTCTTCCACGCGGACAGGCGAAAAACCTCAAAGCGAGCTTCATCCTTGAAAAAGAACTTGAAGCCCCAATAATGAAAGGTGACGTAGTTGGTAAGCTATACTATCAACTAGAAGGTGAAGATATTGCCGAGTACCCACTACTTGCTCTTGAAGACGTAGAACAAGGTAGCCTATTCAGCCGCCTATGGGATTACATTGTGATGCTGTTTAAAAGCTTCCTTTAATCCAAGTACTTAGCTTTGAAAAAGCCGCCTAGTGCGGCTTTTTTAGTTATCTCATTTACTGCCAGCGCTAGCCACATCTTGAGATCATCATCGATAGACAGTAATATTCCGCGCTGCTAACAACGACTTTCCAACTTGGAGTTACAACATGCTGAACATTAACTCAGATGCAAAACTGAAAGACCTGCTTGAGTTCCCTTGTTCTTTCACATACAAGGTAATGGGCTACGCTAAGCCAGAGCTACCAGAAAAGGTTCTTGAAGTGATCCAACGCCATGCTCCAGGTGATTACAGCCCAACAGTAAAGCCAAGTGCTAAGGGTAATTACCACTCTGTATCGATCAACATCACTGCAACGTCAATCGAACAGGTTGAAACGCTGTACAAAGAGCTCGGTGAGATCGACATCGTACGCATGGTTCTATAACAAAATTTGAATTTATTCAATTTTTATTGAAAGCAGCGCAAGCTGCTTTCTTTTTAGATATCAAGTAGATAAATATCCTGCAAAAACTCTAGGGTTAAAAATGTGTTACTGGCATATAGTTCAATAACCAGAAGCAGTTTATAATCTTGCCACTTTACTAACCGACGATGGAAGAGCGGAATGCAGAACCAGCTTGTTGTGAAGCACCTTGGCAGACAGGACTACCAACCTATCTGGCAAGCGATGCATGATTTCACTGACAATCGAACAGAAGAGACCCCTGATGAAGTATGGCTTGTAGAGCACAATCCTGTCTTCACTCAAGGTCAAGCAGGCAAAGCAGAACATCTCCTTAACACAGGGGATATTCCGGTGGTTCAAAGCGATCGTGGCGGACAAGTCACATACCATGGCCCAGGCCAGTTAGTCGCTTACTTCCTTATCAACCTTCGTCGTAAAAAGCTTGGTGTCCGAGATCTCGTCACTCATATAGAGAACCTCGTAATCAATACACTAAAAGCTTACAATATCGAGTCTGCCGCTCGCCCGGACGCCCCAGGCGTTTACGTTGACGGCAAAAAGATTTGTTCCTTAGGGCTTAGAATCCGTAAAGGTTGTTCATTCCACGGCTTGGCACTTAACGTCAATATGGACTTATCGCCCTTCCAACGTATCAACCCTTGTGGTTACGCTGGAATGGAAATGGTTCAGGTAAGCCAGCTAGGCGGACCTGACGATGTCGCTCAAGTTGAGACAAAGCTAGTCGAAGAGCTGGTGACTTTACTTGGTTATGACCACGTAGAACTAAATAAAGCCGCGAAATCGGCAAGCAACAACGAGAAGTAAGAGAAGCATGAGTAAACCAATCCAAATGGAAAAAGGCGTTAAGTACCGCGACGCTGACAAAATGGCTCTGATTCCTGTAAAGAACATGCCTACAGAGCAGAAAGAAGTTCTTCGCAAACCAGAGTGGATGAAGATTAAACTGCCTGCTGACAGTCAGCGTATTCAGGACATCAAGTCTGCAATGCGTAAGAACAACCTGCACTCCGTTTGTGAAGAAGCTTCATGTCCAAACCTGGCAGAGTGTTTCAACCACGGTACGGCAACCTTCATGATCCTTGGTGCCATCTGTACTCGTCGCTGCCCATTCTGTGATGTTGCCCATGGCCGCCCTCTTGCTCCTGAAAACGATGAACCACAAAAGCTGGCAAAAACAATTCAGGATATGAAACTGAAGTACGTGGTTATTACATCGGTTGACCGCGACGACCTACGTGACGGCGGCGCTCAGCACTTTGCTGACTGTAACCGTGAAATCCGTGCGCTTAATCCGAACATCAGGATCGAAACTCTGGTACCCGATTTCCGTGGCCGTATGGATGTTGCTTTAGAGCTTCTTAAAGACAACCCACCAGATGTATTCAACCATAACCTTGAAACAGCTCCACGCCTTTACCGTAAAGCGCGTCCGGGTGCCAACTACAAATGGTCATTAGAGCTACTTAAGAAGTTCAAAGAGCAGCACCCAGAGATCCCAACCAAATCTGGCTTGATGATGGGTCTTGGTGAGACAAAAGAAGAGATTGTTGAAGTATTGAAAGATCTGCGTGCCCACGGTGTTACCATGCTAACACTAGGTCAGTATCTGGCACCGAGTCGTCACCACCTTCCTGTTGAACGTTACGTACCACCATCAGAGTTTGATGAGCTGAAAGAGATTGCTCTGGAGCTTGGCTTTACTCACGCTGCGTGTGGTCCATTCGTACGTTCTTCATACCATGCAGACCTTCAGGCGCAAGGTGTAGAAGTTAGCTAATTTAAGCAACTTATTTAGTAAGGGTCGACATAATAAGTCGGCCCTTTTTATTATCGATTCTTGAATGAAACCCAACACTTCTATAGGCTTAACAGACAACTATTACTACTATGCCTAGTCAGGTATGTATTCCAAGGAACTAGTATGAAAAAGTTTGGATTAGCTGCAATCGCATTGGCCGCGCTAACTGCAGGCTGTGCTTCAAATACAAAGCAAGACAATTTTCGTGAAGCTTCTTTCGAGCTTTGTAATACCGAAGTTGATATCTACTCTGTAAGTGATGACGGTCGTGTACGTATTGTCTGCTCAGACGGCTCTAAGTTCGCATTAACTGATGAGAGCACGCTCGAAACCATGCGCGACATCAACATTGATTACTGCGACGGTGAAGGTTTAGGTAAATTCAACGAAAGTAGCAAATACTATTCGTTCAAGTGTAAGTCTGGCACCCTGCTTAGTCTGCCTAAGTAAGCAATAACCAACTTATAGTGAGGGCTGATGTGAAAACATCAGCCCTTTTGTTTCAGAAGCAAATAACTCGGTTACTTAAAAGTACGCACAGAAATTACTTTGCCATTGCTACCGCCCATTGCCGTAACCGCAACTTCGAGAGAGTTCATCGAAACTATCCCGTTCGGCGAACAAATCACAAATACATACGCGCAAGAGAACCGATCCTCAAACGGCATAGGAATTTTATTCCAGTAAAACTCACTCGCCTGCGATTCGACACGAAACTTACGATAATCGGCCGGAGCAGTCGAACCTCGCTGTTTCGCAATATGGGCAACAAACACACGGTCCTGAGATTTATCAACACCGACCGCCATTTCACAGCCACTGAATGGGCCTGACGCCATCCAACCAACTCCTGAGCCTGTATTACGTCCAATCACCGCTTTGGTCTCTGCATATGGTACCCAAACACCGCGATCAGCCGCTGCATCATCACGGGTAAGAATATACTTACCGTTATTTTCGATGATGCTCACCCCATACTGCTTCTCTAAATAGCCTTTAGGGCTATCATCAGGCTGGCTAGTTAAACGGATATCCATTTCGATATCTTTGCCAATCAGCTTGGTTAGATTCTCTTTTGTAGGCCTCATTCAAATCTTCCTCTTGGGTCTGCCAACACTCACTTTATATAAAATCAAACTAGTGATTATTCAAATTTGTAGCCAAACGTTGAGACAAGTGTAGGATTTCAAAGAATAAGTCTGTAAGAAACAAGGTTTACTGCTACGCAGTGATAACGAGCTTTAACGCAATCTATCTGCCATAAAAATGAGTCCAGTCACGTTCAAGAACAACATAAACAGTGTGTCCAAAAATGCAAAAAGCCCCAATAAAGGGGCTTTAGGTATTTCGAACTGAATTGGCTCTAGTTCGAGGAAAAGGCGCGGAGTTTACCTAAAAGAAAAGCTCCCTGACGGGAGCTTTCAGTGTTTTCAAAGTAGATGAGTGAAGTTCAAGGAGAACACACAAAGCCCCTTAAACAAAAAAAGCCCCAATAAAAGGACTTTTAGGTATTTCGAACTGAATTGGCTCTAGTTCGAGGAAAAGGCGCGGAGTTTACCTAAAAGAAAAGCTCCCTGACGGGAGCTTTTGTGTTTTCAAAGTAGATGAGTGAAGTTCAAGGAGAACACACAAAGCCCCTTAAACAAAAAAAGCCCCAATAAAGGGACTTTTAGGTATTTCGAACTGAATTGGCTCTAGTTCGAGGAAAAGGCGCGGAGTTTACCTAAAAGAAAAGCTCCCTGACGGGAGCTTTTCTGTTTTCAAAGTAGATGAGTGAAGTTCAAGGAGAACACACAAAGCCCCTTAAACAAAAAAAGCCCCAATAAAGGGACTTTTAGGTATTTCGAACTGAATTGGCTCTAGTTCGAGGAAAAGGCGCGGA
>Ga0209379_10000161_pt1 | contig 76238 bp, 70 predicted proteins | sample tdDd001_FD_187124 | JGI IMG/M metagenome (GOLD analysis project Ga0209379, IMG submission 187124) | Marine sediment microbial communities from the Atlantic coast under amendment with organic carbon and nitrate - tdDd00.1 (SPAdes)... | ecosystem: Environmental > Aquatic > Marine > Coastal >...
GGAACGATAAGTGCAAACAGGATAGAAGTAACAAAGAAACCTTCGTTAACTTCGTGCTTACGCACCATACAGAACAGTACTTCCCAGAAACCACCAACGATGAATACCGTCGCGTAGATAGGTAGGAAGTAAGTTGCACCCAAGATCATCTTACTGCCAACGCCTGCATCGGCGGCTAAGGTGCCACCCAGCATTTCAGTTAGCCAGTAGTGCCAGTTACCTGCTACTACTGCTGCAAGTTGGTCACCAACATACATGTGGTTAAGTGCAGCGATAGCTTGGCCACCTGCGTTGTACATACCCCAGAACATTGCTGGGAATACCGCAAACCAAACCATGATCATGATACGTTTTAAGTCAACGCTATCACGAACGTGCGAGCTTTTTTTCGTTACTAAGCCTGGTGTGTAGAAAAGTGTTGCTGCAGCTTCGTAAAGCGCAAACCACTTCTCATGTTTTCCACCTGGCTCAAAATGATGCTCGATGTCTTCAATAAACTTTTTAAGGCCCATGAAAAATTACCCTTCCTTCTCAATGGTATCTAGGCATTCACGAAGGAGTACACCGTATTCGTATTTACCAGGACACACAAAGGTACACAATGCTAAATCATCTTCATCCAGTTCAAGTGCACCTAGTGCTGCTGCACTGTCAATATCACCTGCACATAGATCACGAAGTAGCAGAGTCGGTTCCATATCTAATGGCATTACGCGTTCGTAGTTACCAATTGGAACCATAGAACGATCACTACCGTTAGTCGTTGTTGTCATGTTGAACAACTGACCTTTGAAGATATGACCAAGGAATGAGCGAGTTACCGAGAACTTGTTCTTACCAGGCGTAGCCCAGCCAAACAGTTCTTTTTCACGGCCTTCACGTAATACAGAAACCTGAACGTGGTAACGACCTAGGTATGCGTGAGGTCCAGTTGCATGAGTACCAGAAAGTACCGAACCAGAAATCACACGAACTTCACCTGGCATCAGCTCGCTGTCCGTTACGTCCTCTAGGCTTGCACCTACAGTTGTACGAACTAAACGAGGGTTATTTACTACTGGGCCAGCCAGAGAAATAACACGATCAGTGTAAAGCTCACCAGTAAGGAACAACTTACCAAACGCAATAACGTCTTGGTAGTTGATGCTCCACGCCACATTTTCTACATTCACTGGGTATAGGAAATGCATGTGGGTGCCAGCAAGACCTGCTGGGTGAGGGCCATCAAATACATGCTCTTCAACATTTGACTGAGAAGAACGAGGCAGACTTGTACCAGATTTACATACGTAAACCTTGCCATCTGTCAGGGTTGAAAGCAGGTCTAAACCGGCAACGAATGCTTCTTGCTGTTCGTTGATGATCAACTCAGGCTGAGCTGCTAACGGATTAGTATCCATTGCAGTTACGAAGATAGCCTGTGTAGAAGACTCAATTGCTGGAACCTTGCTGAACGGACGAGTACGTAAAGCAGTCCAAAGACCTGAATCAACAAGCTGAGTTTTAACCGCTTCACGGTCAAGACTTGCTAGTTGGCCAGCTTCAAACTTATCGAAAGTAACCTGCTCTTCGCCTGCCACTTCAATCACTACAGACTGAAGTACACGCTTAGCGCCACGGTTAACCTCGATCACTTTACCAGCTGCTGGTGAAGTAAATTTCACACCTGGGTTCTTCTTATCTTCAAAAAGAACTTGAGCTTTCTTTACTTCATCGCCTACGCGGACATGCATAGTAGGACGCATGCCGACGTACTCTTCGCCAAGCAAGGCGACTTTTTTGATGGTCTTACCATCATTAATCACCTGGGATGGAGTTCCTGCGATTGGCAGGTCCAAACCCTTCTTTATTGTAATCATACGCACTTGCACTACTTTTATCGGGAAAAAGATTCTTAGATTGCGTAACTTTTAGACACGACACTAGTGTCCGGTTTTGGCGCCGTTTAAAACACCAAAATCGCAACATCCTCTTAAAAATCTCGTAACAAGAAATCATCGAGATTTATCAGGTGCGATAGTCTATCATCTTTTTAGAAGTTGATGCCATGATGAATCCTATGAATAACCGAGATATTTCGAAGGAATTGAGTTTAAAAGGCTAAGGAATAGTCATAAGTTTGAGCCACCGCACAAACCCTTTTCTGCATATCATTTCGTATAGCTCAATACATTCACATCGTGAAACAATCTTATTTAAAACTTACTATTGCATTTATTTGTTTCTACGTTGTTAACAATACCCCTTAAGCACTAACTAAAAAGGGTAGCCGTCGCTACCCTCTCATTTTATTATTTTGAACCGCCCAAACACATTGGGCTATCTGGAGCGAGTTGGTTCTGCTCTTTCCATTCACTCGCGGTATAGGTGTGCATAGAGAGCGCATGAATATGATTCGCCAGCTCCTCAGCCAACACTTGATTGACTTGGCGGTGACGACCAATAAGTCTCTGCCCTTCAAATTTTTCACTCACAATCACAACTTTAAAGTGGCTTTCTGAGCCAGCTGGTACATTGTGCATAAAGCTCTCATTGATCACTTTGAGCTCTAAAGGCGAAAATGCTTCACGCAATTTGGTTTCGATTACTTCTTGCAACATCGTGCTTTACCATCAAATATGAATGACTATTAACTTTAAATCATAATATCCCATCGGATAAAGCTAAAGGTTTTAGTTTCCTCAGCCGCTAGGTTTTGCGACAATTTGCTCATTGCACATTACCTAACGTTCCAACTATGAAAACTGAGCTTGCACTGCACGAGCGTACTCTTTCTTTATTTCGCTACCCAATAAGAAGCAATGAAACCCTTCAAGCTTGGGATGCTGGCGATGAGTATCTCATCAATCATATCGAAGAGATGGGATTAGAGCCCAATCAACACATTCTTATCCTTAACGATAACTTCGGCGCTTTAAGTTGCTGGTTCAGTGCAAACCATCACATCACCATGATGAGTGACTCGTTCATTTCCCAAACAGGAACACGTGAAAACTTAGCACTAAACCAATGCAACAAAGTGTCGTTTGCCACAACTATCGAGCCAATCGCCAACGATGTTGATTTGGTATTAATGCAACTGCCTAAAAGCAATCGCCATCTCACTTGGCAGCTTAGCCAGTTACGCTTAGCTTTGGATCCGTCAGTGCCAGTTATCGCCGTGAACAAAGCCAAAGACATCCACTCGTCGACACTCAAACTATTTGAGAAGTTCCTTGGCGAGACTAAAACCTCTTTAGCTTGGAAAAAACACCGATTGGTTTTCAGTCAAGCCAATGTATCGAACCCTCAAGTCGTATCGGCGAATACTTGTTGGAACGTCGACGGCGAGAATATAGAGCTCAATAACCTGCCAAATGTTTATTCGGGGGAGAGCTTAGACTTGGGTGCACGCTTTATGATTCAGCACCTACCAGCCAATCCAAACCTAAAGCATGTGCTGGATTTAGGCTGTGGCAATGGCGTGTTATCAGTCAAAATGGGGCAACTCAATCCAAACATAAAGCTGACCTGTATTGATGAGAGTTTTATGGCTGTTGAAACGGCGAGACAAAACCTGATTCAAAACCTTGGCGATGGCAGAGAAATAGAGTGTATTGCCAATAACTGTCTCGATGGCCTAGAGCGAAATGACGTCGACATGATTATGTGTAACCCGCCATTCCACCAGCAACAAGCGATTACCGATCATATTGCTTGGCAGATGTTCTGTGATGCAAAGCAAATTCTTAGAGTTGGTGGACAATTATTAGTTATCGGCAACCGCCACCTCGGCTACGATGGTAAACTCGCTAGACTGTTTGGCAAGTCAAACGTTAAAGTTGTGGCAGCCAATAAGAAATTTGTTATTTTACAAGCAACTAAATAGTCCACTATTATCTCTCTAAACGTTTGGTAAGCTCGAAGAGTTAACAATAAAGGAAATTACAATGAGAAAACTGGTTTTAGCCGCGTCAATGGCACTACTTACTGCGTGTGCAGCACCGCAGCAAGAACAAATTAACTTTATGCCTAAAGCCGTTCTGAGCAATAGTGACCTTGTAAAAGACGCAGCATTTACTTTGACCAGTAAAGACGTTCGCTCTGCGCAGTATGTTGCACTTGTTGATAGCGGTCGTTCTAACATTGAGCCTATTCACTCTAAGCAAAACGTACGTATCTCGATTGAAAACGCGCTGCTTGAGCAGTTTAAATCACAAGGTTTCCGCAGTACGGTAAGCAGTGAAAATACGATCGCGATTGAAGTGCAGGAAGCACTGGTTTCTGTGAAGCACACCGTGATGGAAAACCAGATGGATGGCAAAGTCGTACTGGAAATCACTGCTGAGACCCCACAAGGTAAACTGGTAAAAACCTACACAGGTACAGCTAAGCGCACTGGTGCTCTAAGTGCTTCAAATGAAGATATTGAAGTTGTCCTAAATGATGTAATTAATTTAGTTCTTCAAGAAATCTCAAATGACCGAGAGCTTCAACAGTACATGCAGGAGCGATTCTAATGTTAAAGGTAGCAATTGCTTCGCTAGCGCTACTCAGTAGTCTAGCGATGGCGGGACCCAAAGTTGAATTTGAAACAACGCTTGGTTCATTTACTGTCGAACTAAACCAAGATAAAGCACCGCTAACGGTGGCAAACTTTCTAAAGTACGTTAACGACGGCAGTTATGTTGGCAGTCAATTTCACCGCGTGATCCCTAATTTCATGGCTCAAGGCGGTGGTTTCGATAAGAACATGAAATCGTTGCCAACTTACTCACCAGTAAGGAATGAAGCGTCTAACGGACTAAAAAACAACACTGCAACCATTGCGATGGCGAGAACAAATAACCCTCACTCAGCAACAAGGCAGTTCTTTATTAACTTCGTTGATAACAGCTTTTTAGATTACGACCAACGCCCGCCGGGCTACGCTGTATTTGGTAAAGTGACTCAAGGATTCGATGTCATCCAAGGAATGGGTAAGAAACCAACTCACTCTGTTGGTCGCTATCGTGATGTTCCAGTAGAACCCATCATTATTACTAAAGCCACTCTTCTTAAATAATTCTCTTAGGCTCTAACCGACAAGTTAGAGCCTCATTTTTCTTGCTGACCAAAAAATCAAACAAGGATTTGTGTATGTCTTCTGACTCCCCTTCCATGTCTTGGCTAGAGACTATCCGCAGTTATATGGATAAACGCCTTATGTGGGTCTTTATGCTAGGCTGTTCGAGCGGTTTCCCGTGGGTACTGATCGGTTCAAATATGTCCGGCTGGCTAAAAGATGCGGGACTAACACGCGCTGCAATTGGTTACTTTGGTAGTGTCTTCGCAGTTTACGCGATTAACTTTTTATGGGCACCACTGGTTGACCGTGTAAAACTACCCGTGCTGCACAGCTTACTAGGCCAACGACGTAGTTGGATTTTCCTATGCCAATCTTTGGTACTGGTAAGCACACTGTTTATTGCCGGCGTAGACCCATCTAAGAATTTAATGTTCACCTCAATGCTAGCGCTTGGAATTGCCATCGCTTCTGCGACTCAAGACATCGCCATTGATGCATTCCGTATCGATACTTTCCCAAAATCACAATCATCTAAGCTGCCTCAAGCTTCTGCTATGGCGGTGATTGGTTGGTGGACTGGCTACTCACTGCCTGGTTATGTTGCTTTCATCAACGCAGATACCATCGGCTGGAATGGCGTTTACTATGGAATGGCGTTTATTGTCGGAATTTTGATGATCTTCACCTTATTAGTGGGTGAGCCAAAAACCAATCGTGAAGCTCTTCAGCATCAAGCAGAAGCCCGCCACAACAAAGTTGTCCAATCAAAAGTGGTGGCGTGGTTCAGCGTTACTGTTATCGAGCCTTTCCTAGACTTCTTCAAACGCAATGGCGTACAAGTTGCAATCACACTCTTGCTGTTTGTGTTCCTATTTAAGATTGGCGAAGCCTTCCTTGGCCGTATGTCCATTACCTTCTATAAGGAAGTTGGCTTTAGCAACGAACAGATCGGTTACTACTCTAAGCTTATTGGTTGGGGGGCGACTATCTTCTTTACCTTAGTTGGAAGTATGTTCAACGTTAAGTTCGGCATTGTTCGCGGCCTCATGATTGGCGGCATTGCAATGGCGGCAAGTAACCTGATGTTTGCTTGGATTGCTAAAGTGGGTCCTAATGAGCACCTATTTTTGGCGACCATCATTGTCGATAACTTCACAACGGCCTTCTCAACAGTGGCGTTTGTGTCTTTCTTGACCGTACTAACAGGCCAAGCTTTCTCTGCAACTCAGTATGCCTTACTCGCTTCACTGGGTAACTTTGGCCGTACCACACTGGCATCGTTTAGCGGTGAGCTCGCTGATTATCTCAATGACTGGTCTCTGTTCTTTGTGCTCACTGCCTTGATGGTTATTCCAAGCCTAATCATGCTCTACTCGCTGCGTCATTACTTTACCGACCTTCTCGATAAAGCAAGAAAACGAGATGAGTCTGCCGAAGCTGAACAAGAAGAAGCAACCTCAAAATAAGCAAAAAGGCTTGGTGAATAACCAAGCCTTTTTCATATCTGATGTTTAGTTAAGGATACATGCCCTTGCCAAACAGGTTGAATACCCGCGCGACTCCCTGAGTAAAGAGCATAGGATCTGTCAGCACTGTTAAGCATAAACAGTCTTCACCTTGCTTGGTAAAAGGAGAATGTTTAACGGATGCATCTTTTAATAAGTAATCACCAACTTGGTACTCGCCATCTTCATCACTAAAGCTACCGTGTAATACTAATGTCGATTCAAGCCCTTTATGTGTGTGTTGTGGTATCGCCACTCCCTCTGAGATATACATAAGGTTGACTCTAGCTTCAGTAGAAATATCAATAGGAGCACTGTATACCTTACCACCGTAACTTTTCCACTCGCCAATCTGCTCTCTAAAGCGACTTAACGACAAAGGTAGTCGGAATGATTTACCATTAACCTCAATAAATGTTGGCTTTCTAACCGGCCTAAAAGGCTCATCACTAGGCTCTAAAGATAAAATATTCGTTAGCATGTCTTCAAAGCTATCGGCTGTCTGTGTAGAAGCATTAACTAACTCTTCTCCACAATACTCCTCAAAATCATTGACCTTTGAGCGACATTTAGGGCAAGTCTCAATATGTGTCGCAATAGTAAAAGCGGTCACGTCGTCCAACGTACCTTGCGCATACGCTTCTAAAACAGACTTTTCTGGATGGTAGCTCATAATTTATCCGCCCCTATCGTATCGCGTAGTTTTTCAACAGCTAGCCGTAAGCGAGACTTAACTGTCCCCAAAGGTATATCAAACATATCCGCCACTTGCTGGTGCGGAAGCTCTTCAAGATAAACCGCTTTGACTACTTCTCTTTGCGCCTCAGGCAATACATCCAAGTATTTAATCACTTGCTGTTTGAGCCTGTCAGTTTCAGGAGAATAATGTTCTACCATATCTGGTGGGCAATAATCATTTGGCCACAAATCTTCAGAGTGAAGATGACAATCTCGCCCTTTTTGTTTACGTAACGTATCAAAGCACAAGTTACGTGCAATGGTATAAATCCAAGTCGATAGAGAACTCTTGGACGGGTCAAACAAAACACTCTTTTGCCAAACAATCGCGAGTGCCTCTTGGACAATTTCCATCGCGACCTGCTCATTACCCATATGACGAAAAACAAACTGTTTAAGTCGAGGAGAAAAATGGTTAAATATCACAGCAAATGAAGCTTTGTCTCTTTGCTTCACTTGCTCCATGTATGAATGCCATTCTTCTTTTGAAAAAGTCTGGGTATCTAAATTTTCCATTTTGATAGCCTTAGATTCGCTTTTTGAGTGTATACGTAGTAGACCGAAAATCGATCACTCAGCTACTGTCTTTCTAAACTCTTTTTAATATAGCTTAGCGCTGCCTGACAATTTGTTTCTAATGTAAGCTCATCAAATTGTCGATTACTAACTGGCAATAATTCCAACCAACGCTGACTAACCCAACTCGCATCATCAAAAAAACGTTGTTCGTAAAGATCACCTAGGTCTGGAAACTGTTGATAGACCCTCACCAGATCTCTAGTTATCCGTACATCATTGACGTCAAGCTCCTCTGCACTCCAATTGGGAAGCATTTCTACCCGAGCCAATCTTAAACCGTCATGTTCAACCCGAACGCTAAGAATCTTAAATTTACTTAACCCAGTAATTGAAATACCAAGTAAACCGTCTTCAAGCAGCTCAAAGTCTATAATTTTTGCCAGAGTACCAACAGCCGATAATTCATCACCTTTCTTATCGCTGTCAAAAAGGCAGATGCCAAACGTTCCTTCGCTTTGCATTGCTTGGGAAATAAGCCGCTTGTACCTAGGTTCAAAGATTCTCAAACGCATTTTTCCTTCCGGCAAAACGACAGAACTCAGAGGGAAAAGCATAACTTCAGACATAAACGTTCTCATTCTATTTTCTTATTAACATTTACGTTACTGGCAACCAACAAGATCATTCACCATATCTGTTGAATACATGACAGACATAAAAATATGAGTAAACGCTTGCGTAATCGATACCTGTTTCATTTTTTGTGCAACGTGCGATTAGTTCCGTTACATTTTAATTTTTAGTTTGTTAATGAGATCCAGGTCACTCGTTTTATGTTTTTTTACATGTGTTGCACATGGCTTTTGAGAAATTTATCGATATTATTCGCTCCAATAAAGCACGACACAGATTGTGCAACTAAACAAATATCCAATGAATATTGAATTAACATACATAGAGAGTTCCATTATGCGTAAATCACTTCTAGCTCTTGGTGTTGTAGCTGCAATGTCTGCACCTGCGATGGCTGCTGATTATTCAGACGGCGATATCCACAAAAACGACTACAAATGGCTTCAGTTCAACCTGATGGCTGCAATCGATGAGAAAGGTCCTGGTGAAGAATCTACTCACGATTACCTAGAAATGGAATTTGGTGGTCGTTCGGGCATCTTTGATCTATACGGCTATGTTGATTACTTCAATATTACTGGCGACTCTAGCAGCGACAAATCTGGTTCAGACAAACTATTCATGAAGTTTGCTCCACGTATGTCTCTTGACGCTCTTACTGGTAAAGATCTGTCTTTCGGTCCAGTTCAAGAGGTTTACGTTGCATCAGAAATGATCTTCTACGGTGGTTCAAGCGAAGGTCAATACAAAATTGGTCTTGGTTCTGACATCAATGCACCATGGTTAGGCAAAATGGGCCTAAACCTATACGGTAACTACGACAATGCACTTAAAGATTGGAACGGTTACCAGCTATCTACTAACTGGTTTAAGCCATTCTACTTCTTCGAGAACGGTTCATTCATTTCTTACCAAGGTTACCTAGATTTCCAATTTGGTATGAAAGACAAGTACTCTCAGTCAAGCACTGGTGCAGCAATGTTTAACGGTATCTACTGGCACTCAGATCGTTTTGCTGTTGGTTACGGCCTGAAACTGTTTAACGACGTATACGGCTTCGAAGATGGCGCAGCTGTTCCTTGGAATCCAGCTCAAACAAACGACTCTTCTGGCGTAGGTCACTACTTCGCAGTAACTTACAAGTTCTAATTGAGCTTATAAGCGATAGATTTCTAAATGGCACCCTAGGGTGCCATTTTTATTGGCTTTCTCTAAAGATAACCTTATGATCTTGGTCAAACCCACTGATTTTCTATCGTATGAATATTGTCGTTCTTGGTCCTGGTGCAATCGGCTCTTTATGGGCATCCTACCTCCATCATGCAGGGCACTCTGTTTCCCTCTGGTCTCGACGTGCAGAATCGACGATTTCTATCCAAAGAGATGGGCATGTTTCGGTCCAGTTCGCTAACCACTCCAAACGCGCTCTTGAACATGCTGACTTATTACTTGTTACCCTAAAGGCGCCTCAAGTAGAGGATGCGTTATCTGAGCTCAAGCCATTAATAAACAAAGACACCGTCATTATCTTAATGCACAACGGTATGGGCACTGCCGAAGTCGTCTCTAAGTTACTCATTGATAACCCTTTAGTTCTTGCAACGACAACTCACGGCGCGTATCGCAAGTCCACTCACCATGTCTTACACACTGGATTAGGCAAAACGGAGTTGGGTGGCTATAACTCAACAGGGAAACAGTGCGAGTTCTTAGCTGAAGTCTTCCAACATGCACTTCCTCAAGTCATCTGGAACCCGACAATCCTTGATGCACTTTGGAACAAGCTTGCCATCAATTGCGCCATCAACCCGCTTACTGCAATGCACAGGGTGGCCAATGGAGAGCTGGCACACAGTCAATATCAAGAGACTCTGCAGTCCGTTATTCGCGAAGTAACCCTAGTAATGCAGGCTGAAGGGATCGACACCGACTCAGAAATGTTGAGTCAATCCGTCGCTCAAGTCATTCAAGCAACGGCGAAAAACTTATCGTCTATGCAGCAAGATATTGTCCATCAACGCCAAAGCGAGATAGACTTTATTACTGGCTATCTAATTAAAAAAGCGCAGCAGCACAACATAGCGACGCCTGTAAACCGCTCGCTGTATGACGCAGTTAAAAACATCGAACAAGGTTGGAAGTAACCATGACTAAAAAAGTCCTCATCCCTATCGCTCCTGGCAGTGAAGAAATGGAAGCTATTACTATCATTGATATGATGGTTAGAGCTGGATACGAAACTGTGGTTGCCAGTGCCGACTTCGATGGTCAGTTAACAATGAAGGCCTCACGTGGTGTAACACTAACTGCTGACTGTAAACTGGTCGATATCGCTGACGATGAGTTCGATGCGGTTATCTTACCGGGTGGCGTTGAGGGTGCAGAAACGTTCCGCGACAGCACTGTTTTGGTCGAGATTGTTCGCCAGCAGATGTACGAAGGCAAGTTGGTTGCCGCAATTTGTGCCGCACCTGCTCTCGTTCTTGCTCATCACGGCCTATATAGTGACGCGCTAATGACATGTCATCCAAGTTTTGAAAGCCACATCAATCCGAAGAAATGGCGCGTTAAACGTGTCACTTATGATGTAAACCACAACCTTTTAACCAGCCAAGGGCCAGGCACCGCACTGGAGTTTGCTATGGAGATCATTATCAACCTATCAGGAAAAGCACATGCGTGGACCGTTGCAGAGCCGATGGTGACGATACCGACACTGCAATACCATAAGCTGGGTGACGAATAATGTTTGACGTACAAGCAGTGGCTGCGCAGTTCCCTGCCTTACTTCAGCAAGTTAATGACCAACGACTGGTCTATTTAGATAGTGCCGCGACCACTCAGAAACCTCGCTGCGTGATCGATGCGATTACCGACTATTACAGTCACCAAAATGCCAATGTACACCGTGGTAGCCATAGCCTAACCGCTAAAGCCACTAGCCAATTTGAATCAGCTCGTCAAACCGTAGCAGACTTTTTAGGCGCTTCAACGAGCAAAGAAATCGTCTGGACTCGCGGTGCAACGGAAGCGTTAAACTTAATCGCTCAGACTTACGCGCGAAATACGCTTAAGCCCGGTGATGAAATCTTAATCAGTGAAATGGAACACCACGCCAATATTGTTCCATGGCAAATTGTTGCTGAGCAAACAGGAGCGAAAGTGGTCAAGGTGCCGATGACGAGCGAATGTTCGTTTGATTTAGAGGCCTTTAAATCGCTGCTTTGTTCTCAAACCAAGATCGTCGCTTTAGCTCATATCACCAATGTAACTGGCACTCGCCAGCCTATTGAACAGGTCATAGAGCTTGCGCATCAAATAGGTGCAATTGTTGTTGTAGATGGCGCACAAGGTATCGTCCATGAGCAAGTGAATGTTACTTCACTCAACGCCGATTTTTACGTTTTCTCTGGTCATAAGTTGTACGCTCCAGCGGGTATTGGAGTGCTTTACGGCAAACTAGAACTACTTGAAACTATGCCTCCGTGGCACGGCGGCGGAAAGATGGTAGAGAAAGTCTCATTTGAAGGGACTACCTACAGTGAACTGCCGGGTAAATTTGAAGCTGGCACGCCGAACGTCGCTGGTGCTATCGCTTTAGAAACGGCCATCAACTGGTATCAGAGCTTCGACCAACTAGAACTTGAAGCGCATATCCACCAGCTCGTATCAGAGGCATATACACGCCTGAACGCACTAGAGGATATTGAAATTCTTGGCTACCAACCAGGTGCTAGTGTGCTCTCATTCGTGATGGATGGCGTTCATCATCAAGACATCGCCACACTACTTGATCAACAAGGGATCGCCGTTCGAGCAGGGCATCACTGTGCGCACCCTCTAATGGATGCACTCGGCGTAAAAGGCACCGTTAGAGCGTCATTTGCCATCTACAACACAATGGAAGATGTAGAGAGCTTTATTGCTGCAGTAGAGAAAGCCGTGGATATGCTATAAAAAATAAAAAGGTCGGCAAATGCCGACCTTTTTACTAACAATCAAAGCTCATCAAAGGCTTCTATCGCCTCTGAAAGCTTCTTAACGCCATGAATTTGCATTCCCGGAATGCCACCTTTAGGCATGTTTGCAGCAGGTACAATCGCTTTCTTAAAGCCATGCTTGAACGCTTCATTAAGGCGCTCTTGGCCGCTAGGGACTGGACGAATCTCACCAGCAAGGCCAACCTCACCGAACACCACCACATCTTTTGGCAATGCACGGTCGCGGAAACTTGAAAGCAGCGCCATAACCAAAGCAAGGTCAGCACTGGTTTCGGTAACTTTCACGCCACCAACCACGTTAACGAATACATCTTGGTCTGCCATTTGTAGACCACCATGTTTATGTAAGACCGCAAGCAGTAATGAAAGACGGTTTTGTTCAAGGCCGACAGCGACACGACGCGGATTAGCAAGCTGTGAATAATCAACAAGAGCCTGAATCTCAACCAACAGCGGGCGAGTACCTTCCCACACCACCATAACTGAGCTGCCAGATGTCTCTTCTTCACCACGTGATAAGAAAATCGCTGATGGGTTGCTCACTTCTTTAAGCCCCTGCCCCGTCATCGCAAACACGCCTAACTCGTTCACCGCACCAAAACGGTTCTTATGGCTACGCATGGTTCTAAATCGGTTATCGGTACCGCCGTCAAGCAACACTGAGCAGTCAATGATGTGTTCTAGTACCTTTGGTCCCGCTAGAGTGCCATCTTTGGTCACGTGGCCAACGATAAACACTGAGACATTGTTTTGCTTAGCGTAACGGGTTAACGCCGTTGCCGATTCACGAACTTGCGCCACACTGCCCGGTGAAGATTGTACATCAGCGACATGCATAACCTGTATCGAGTCAATCACCATGATCTTCGGCTGCTCTTTTTCAGCAATTTGGCAGATGCGATCTACGTTAGTTTCAGAAAGCATTTTCAAGTTCTCTTTCGGCAAACCTAATCGAGAAGCGCGCATCGCAACCTGCTGAAGAGATTCCTCGCCGGTTACGTAAAGCGTTGGCATTTGAGATGCGAGGTAACACATAGTCTGCAGCAGCAATGTCGACTTGCCAGCTCCTGGGTTACCACCAATTAAAATCGCCGCACCGGGAACAACTCCACCACCTAATACACGATCAAACTCTTTATAGCCGGTGGTAAAACGCGGCACTTCCTGAAGATCAATCTCAGACAGAGCCTGAACAAGAGTTTCACCCGAGTTACCCGCATACCCCGTTAAACGCTCATTTCTCGCCGCTGCAGGGGATGCCGCCAGTCTCACCTCGCTAATTGTATTCCACGCACCACAAGCATTGCACTGCCCTTGCCAACGTGGAAAGTCAGCACCGCAATCATTACATACGTATGCTCTTTTCGCTTTTGCCATGTAACCTCAGGTATTAAAAATGGTATTTGTGACACAAACTGCACCATGGTACGTTTATCTCACATAGAAACTTGATTCGCTGTAACATATCACTAAAGATCTTAATATCAAGGCCGATATCAAGAGTAAGGAATACTCTAACAAAAAAATATGCAGCAGCCAGAAATACTCTCGTTAGCAGAGCGATTAATTCCAGCATACCACGCACAGGACTTCGAGCACCTTCTTAACCAAATGACAGAGGGTGAGCCTCCTTCTACTAAAATTTTGGTCAAAATGGAACTTAATCGCGTCATGGCGCCTTGTACCAAACCAATCGACCTGCGTGGGCGAGTAAAAGGTGAGTGTCGCGCTTATGAACTGGACGGTTTAAAGCACTGGCTAGACGATGTTGCATTTAACGCATACCACAAAAACACCCGTAAATTTGGCGGCTATACCGAAGGGGTATGGGAAGCGCTGATCAATACCCATAACAACTTTCGAGTCATGCAAAAGCAAGGCAAACCTACAGGTACCGAAATTGCCGCTAATCCTAATGGCTTAGATGTCGAAGCCATTACACTCGGATACGATCTAAAGCGTAAAGAGAACCGACTCAAGATCTCTTCCCAAGTCGAAATCAAATTGGCTAACAACCAAGTGGTTCATGCCCTCACGGTTGATATCTCTCCTTCTGGTGCTAAATTCAAAGCGCCTTCCGCCTTTGACTACAAATTGGGCGAGGTCGTTGACGTTACCCTTATCGAGCTACAAAAGTCGGTTGAAATAGAAGGTATTGAACAGCCAATTCCCTACCGTATTGTCGGTATTGACGAATCGTATGAAAATGACGCGGTTAAGTTTTTACGCCTACTTAAGCTCGACACCTCAAGTCTGGTTGAAAAGATCATTGAGCACCTATTACAAAGTGATGCTCAGAAAGCTCGTCATGATAATCAAGATAAGATCATCCGCGCACGCGCTCGCGGTTTCGAACATACCTACTTAAAGCACACCTGCAATTTACCGGTGTTTTTTAGCGGCAATGAGCTGAAACTGGTCCTAATGACGGAAAATAACCGTCCTATTTGGCAATATTGGCACGATGAACGTAACCAGCAAACCCTAAGCAGCTTGTTTCATCATCAACGCATGTCACAATTGACGACCGAGGGTGTCAAAGGTAGCAGTAACGTGATTTACTCCTTCACTCATCAACATAAAGAGAAGAGCTTATTCTTTTCGATGATGATGCCTGAAGCAACGCGTGACCTGCGCCAACTATTTTGGCATGTAGGGGCAAAAAAAGAGAGTTGGAAAGCGTTCAGACTCTCTGTATTTGAATTGTCGCCAGATGAGAGAAAAGAGCTATCACAACATTATAGTGAATTGGATCTGGAAGCAGAAACTCTGACTCATTGTGGTATCTTGCAAGAGATCTCTGATGACAACAGTCGCCATGATTACTTACTAACGGATAAACCGCGTCTTGCCGCGAACGAATTAAACCCGTTCCGTCACCTACGTAATCCAGCAACTAATCCAGCATGCATCTACTTTGATGCCCAATCTCGACGTAGAGAACCTAGATACCAGTTTAAATCGCCTCTAATGTTAACGGATATAAACGGTGTGGCTGTTGAAGGCGCAACCATTGATATATCTAAGCACGGTGCAAACATTGCGCTTGCATCCCCGAGCACGCTCAAAGCCGGAGAGCCCTGCTTCATTAATTTCAAAGAACTGCAACTCTATGATAAGAATCTTCCGCTTAGTGAAGTGCCTTATACCGTTGTTCGTATCAGCCCAAGCGGCCAACGACTGCAGCTCGCGATTGAAGAATCTCGACAGATCCTCCCTACCACGACTTTCTTTGGTCGTTTGATTGATCACAACCAAGAAAAACTTGTCGCCAAAAAAGAGTTACTGCCAAGCAACGAACTGCTGGAAAGCCTGCATGATATCTTGCTGGATAAAATGGTCAGTTCCCCACTCTATATCGAGAAAAGAGGTAAAAGCCTGCGCCCTAAAGCAATTGGTGTGAATTATCCTCTGAGTCCGTACCTGACTATTTTGGCCAAACTTGGCGACGGTGCAAATTTCTCGTTAGCGCCTATATACAAAGGCCATACGAATACTCTTTTAGCTCAGCCAATGAAGCGTATTGAAGGTGCTGAGCCTCAGTACCATGAGCTATACCTAAGTGCGAGTAAGTTTGGTACCCGAATTCAGTCTGTAGATGCAAAACTTACTAGCGAATTTGAGAGCGTTAAAGAGCGCATCAGTTTTATAAAGCGAGCACAAATGATGGGCGAGTTTTATGCAATTCGAATCTGTGGCGCCCCGGTTTTCAACCCAATAACCGCCCTAGTTAGAAAAGATCTTGATGAACTGACCCAAATCAGCATGCATCAAGCACGCAGCTTAGAAAAAGAGATCAATAATATTGTCGGCTATGGTGAATTGACTGATATTACTGAAGAAGTCTTGATTCGATTAGAACTAACCAATTAGTAGTTGAGCAATAAAAAAGCGAGGTCTTAACCTCGCTTTTTTATTGCTCAATTTTCGTCCGCTTATGGCTGAGGCTTAAAGCTCACACGCTTTTGCTTAACAAGAATCGCAGATAAAATACAAATGATCCCACCAAGTCCAACATAACGAACGGCACTCTTAGCTTGTTGCTCTACTTTCGGTTTTGCATGATACGCAATACCCAAGCCAGCCGCATCCATCATAACGAGGTCGTTAGCACCATCACCGACCGCAATAGTATTGTGTGGTTCAATGTCATACTCATCGGCAAGCTGCTGTAAAATATCCGCTTTAGTCTGCGCTGAAACGACGTCGCCAAGCACGTTACCGGTCAACTTACCATCAACAATCTCAAGCTGGTTTGACTGCGCATGATCCAATCCTAGCAACTCTTGTAAATAGTCAGAGAAGTATGTGAAACCACCAGAGGCAATTGCCGTCTTCCAGCCGTACTGTTTTAATGTCCCAATCAACTCAGGAAGATCTGGCATCAGAGGAAGCTGCTCTCGAACGGCATTTAAAATGCTATCATCAGCACCCGCTAATTTACCAACTCGCTGACGCAGGCTTTGCTCAAAGTCGAGTTCGCCTTGCATTGCTCGCTCAGTGACTTCAGAGACCTCTTCGCCTACTCCTGCCAGCTTAGCAATTTCATCAATACACTCGATCTGAATAGCCGTTGAGTCCATATCAAGCACGATTAACCCAGGCTTGCTCAGCTCTGGCATGTCATTCAAAGTCGAGTAATCGAGCTCAAGTGCCTGCAAAATCTCTTCGTGTTGCTCAGTAAGCTCTCCGGCCATTAAAGCAACCTCATACTCGCCAACCTTCCACACATCGACAATGGCATTGTAGTAACCTACGAAGAAATCGATGTCTTCAAATTTGCTCGGGCAGAGATAGTGTCCAAATACAACCCAACCGGCTTTCGCTTTATCAAACTGAGTCGCGAGGCGGGTTTCTGGTAGACGGTTAATTAAAGGGGTATGTTTACGTATAGAAAGGGGCTTTAACGTGTCCATGTCAATTATTCCTGTAAAATCTCTCAACACGTTAACCTATTGCAATTTATCTGCGCAAGTCTCAATATGCTCTAAAGTATAATTATCCTCTATTTAGGTGAAAAATGGACTCATCTCTGTTTTCTTTTCGTATTGCACTTAAGGTATTGGCCACGGCCTCGTTAATTGCCATGGTGGCTACTATTGGTATCAATAGTGTCAAAATCACGAAAGGTAACGAGCAGATTCAAGCCAACCAATTAGAGACCTTAACTGATATCCTTATCTCTCAAGCTTCGCTGTCAGCCAGCGATATGATCGTCACACAAGATCAAGAGCGTTTATTGAAGCTGACCAATCAACTGGCGAAGGATAATCTCGTTGTTGATGCCACCATCTACGACGCGGAAGGGGTCAAGTTAGCAGCGAGTGACCAAGCAACCTCAGTACGTGAAATTCTAGGTTTAGACACCCCTCTTCAGACGGCAAGAATCGGCAAGCAACAATTGGTCGAGCCAGTATTAAAAGATGGCAGCGTAATTGGCTTTGTCCGCATTACCTTCGAGACCGGCAAGCTAACCGCATTTTCAGATCACTACTACCGCAAGAGTGATCGATACATGTACACCATGGTGGCAATGAGTTTTATCGCCGGTTTATTGTTGACGCTGATTATTCGCCGTAAACCGAATAAGCGTAAAGGTGAGAATTTGCTGCTTAAAGATATGCAGTAAGAACCAGAAAATAAAAAAGGGTTGATGCCAAGCATCAACCCTTTTTATTCATCCTTTCTGAGCTCTCGCTATTACTCTTCATCACCAAGAAGAACAGAGTCTAGAGCAATGATCATCATATCGTTGAACGTTGTCTGACGCTCATCTGAAGTCGTTTGCTCGCCTGTTTTGATATGGTCAGAAACAGTACAAATAGTCAGAGCTTTAGCGCCATATTCAGCACATACGCCGTAGATGCCTGCCGCTTCCATCTCAACACCTACGATGCCGTACTTGTCCATTACGTCGAACATTTCTGGATCTGGCGTGTAGAACAGCTCTGCCGAGAACAGGTTACCAACTTTAACTTCAATGCCACGAGCTTTAGCTGCATCTTCTGCTGCACGAACCATCTTGTAGTCTGCGATAGCTGCAAAGTCATGGCCTTTAAAGCGAATGCGGTTTACTTTAGAGTCAGTACACGCGCCCATGCCAATCACAACGTCGCGAACTTTAATATCTTCACTTACCGCACCACAACTACCGACACGGATAATCTTCTTCACGCCGAAGTCTTTGATAAGCTCAGTCGCGTAGATAGAGCACGATGGGATACCCATACCGTGGCCCATTACCGATACCTTACGGCCTTTGTAGGTACCCGTGAAACCGTACATATTGCGTACATCACATACCTGTACAACGTCTTCCAGGAAAGTTTCCGCAATGTATTTAGCACGTAGCGGGTCACCCGGCATTAGTACGACGTCTGCGAATGCACCCATTTCTGCGTTGATATGTGGAGTTGCCATGATTTAATTTCCTTTTCTTAATCGGATATAAGTAAGCAATAAACAAAAGAATAGAGGGACAAGCCCTCTATTTCGAGGGGCTGTTAACCTTTTGAGGTGAATTTTTGTTCGAGATAAAAGCGTTTTAATCGCGGCGAGAGGTTTGCTGCCTAGTGTCCTAAGCAAAATACCTCTCAACAAAGAGTAAAACGCTTCTAGCCGAACCCTTCGGGCAGCGCTTGTGAGTCCTTTCTGCTGCGTTATCGGCTTATCAGGTAGAGCAACTACATTTCAAAGCCTCTGCCTTGCTTAAAGAACTCACAAGCTGCTGCAAAAATCAGCTCAAAGGGTCAATAGCCCCTATTAATTTTGAATTACAGGAAGTTTTTACCGTAATCCATTGGTGAGGTACCAAAGTGGCTTGATAACGTCTGACCAATATCAGCAAACGTATCACGAAGACCTAAAGAGCCTGCTGGTACTTTAGCGCCGTAAACGATCACAGGGATATGCTCACGTGTGTGGTCTGTACCTGGCCATGTAGGATCACAACCGTGGTCAGCGGTAAGAATTAGTAGATCATCTTCTTCCATCAGCTCTATTACTTCATGGATACGGCCGTCAAAGTACTCTAGTGCCGCTGCGTAGCCTGCAACATCACGACGGTGGCCGTAAGCAGAATCGAAATCAACGAAGTTAGTGAACACGATAGTATTGTCACCCGCTTCTTTGATCGCTTCTTTGGTTGCTTCGAATAGAGCTGGAATGCCCGTTGCTTTGGTCTTCTTAGTGATACCACAGCCAGCATAAATATCAGAGATCTTACCAATAGAGTGAACTTCACCATTCTTCTCTTCAACTAGCTTCTGAAGAATCGTTGCTGAAGGTGGCTCAACTGATAGGTCACGACGGTTACCTGTACGCTCAAACTGGCCTTTACCAGGGCCAATGAATGGACGCGCGATAACACGGCCAATGTTGTAGTCTTCAAGCTCTTCACGTGCGATTTGGCATAGCTCTAGAAGACGGTCTAAGCCGAATGTTTCTTCATGACATGCAATTTGGAATACAGAGTCAGCAGAAGTATAGAAGATTGGTTGGCCAGTCTTCATGTGCTCTTCACCTAGGTCATCAAGAACCTGTGTACCTGATGCGTGACAGTTACCTAGGAAACCGTCCAGACCCGCACGCTCAAGAATGCGGTCAGTTAGCTCTTTCGGGAAGCTGTTTGCTTTGTCAGTGAAGTAGCCCCAATCAAACAGTACAGGCACGCCTGCAATTTCCCAGTGGCCCGATGGAGTATCTTTACCAGAAGAGAGCTCAGCTGCATGGCCGTAAGCGCCAATGATTTCAGCGTCAGCGTCAAGGCCAGGAGCAAAGCTACCTGTTGACTCTTTGTGCGCCATCGCTAGGCCTAGCTTAGATAGGTTAGGTAGCTTTAGTGCGCCGCTACGATCCGCGTTGTCCGCTAAACCTTTGTCACACTGTTCTGCGATATGACCTAGGGTATCAGAACCCACATCACCAAAATCTTTTGCATCAGCCGTTGCACCGATACCAAATGAGTCTAAGACTAAAATAAATGCTCTTTTCATTGCTCTCTTCCTTTAACTGGTCGAGAGCAAATGCTCAATCGACCAATCTAATAATAATAGTAATTCAACTCAAGATAGTTGGACTTGCAGCTAGGCAACAAGCAAGCGAATCCCCTGAGCATAGCTCGTCTATGTGACTGGGGTGAGCGAGCGCAGTTAACGCCGCTGCAAGTTCAAATATGAAGAGTTTAAAGGTCTTCCGCGCGAATCTGACGATATACTTCTGGCGTTGGCGTATATTCGCCACCAATTGTAATCGCCGCTTTCAGTGCGTTCGCCGCTTCTTGCCACTGCTCTTCATTGCGAGCGTGGATCACAGCTAGAGGCTTATCACTAGACGCTTGTTCACCCAAGCGAATAAAGCCATCAAAGCCGACTGCGTAGTCGATTACGTCCGTTGCAACGCGGCGACCACCACCCATAGCAACAACTGCCATACCGATTGCACGAGTATCCATTGCTGAAACAACACCAGATTCATCGGCAAATACCGGTTTAATGATTTCTGCTTTTTCTAGGTAGCTATCGTAGTTCTCAACGAAGTCTGCTGGACCACCAAGACCTGCAACCATTTTACCGAAGCACTGCGCCGCTTTACCGTTATCGAGTACTTCCATCAGTTTCGCACGCGCGTCTTCTGTGTCATCAGCAAGCTTTGCCAATACCAACATTTCAGCACATGACGCCATCGTTACTTCTAGTAGACGAGGGTTACGGTATTCACCAGTTAGGAACTGAACCGCTTCACGAACTTCTACTGCGTTACCCGCTGAAGAAGCCAGTACTTGGTTCATGTCAGTTAGAATTGCGGTTGTCTTGGTGCCTGCACCGTTTGCTACTGCTACGATGGATTTCGCTAATTCTTCAGATGCTTCGTAAGTCGGCATAAACGCACCAGAACCTACTTTTACATCCATGACTAGAGACTCAAGACCCGCAGCCAGTTTCTTAGATAAGATTGACGCTGTGATAAGCGAGATGTTGTCTACTGTCGCGGTAATATCACGAGTCGCGTAAACACGCTTGTCTGCTGGCGCTAAATCACCGGTTTGACCGATAATCGCTACGCCGGCGTCTTTAGTCACATCACCAAACACTTCATTAGTCGGTGTAATGTTGTAGCCTGGAATTGACTCAAGCTTGTCTAGCGTACCGCCAGTGTGACCAAGGCCGCGACCAGAGATCATAGGAACGAAACCGCCACACGCGGCCACCATAGGGCCAAGCATTAGCGAGGTTACGTCACCCACACCACCCGTTGAGTGTTTATCAACGATAGGACCACCAAACTCTTTGTGACTCCAATCGATTACCATGCCAGAATCACGCATTGCACACGTCAGTGCGATACGCTCAGGCATTGTCATTTCGTTGAAAAAGATTGCCATTGCAAATGCTGCGATCTGACCTTCAGATACAGAATTGTTTGCAACACCTTGAATGAAGAAGTTGATTTCTTCGGCAGTTAGAACTTCGCCGTCGCGTTTTTTACGAATAATTTCTTGAGGTAAGTACATTAGATCCTCTCATGCTTTAAGCAGCAAGGTTGTAAGGTAAAGAGGTAATGTGGAGCAGCGAATCACTACTCCACCAAACAGACTTTATTTTTATCTACTCTCGAATGAGAAAATTAGTAAGCTGCTGGATCAGCAGTCTCGTCTGTTACTTCTAATGTATTAAGTAGGTTAGTTAGCAGGCTTGACGCACCGAAACGGTAGTGACGAGCATCAACCCAGTTGTCACCTAGGATTTCATCAGCCATAGCTAAGTACGCTTGCGCATCTTCAGCTGTACGTACGCCACCAGCTGGTTTGAAACCAACAGTTTCTGCAACGCCCATATCGCGAATGACTTCAAGCATCATGCGAGCGTATTCTGGAGTTGCGTTTACTGGCACTTTACCAGTTGAAGTTTTAATGAAGTCTGCACCCGCTTTGATACAGATTTCAGAAGCTTTCTTGATTAGCGCTTCTTCTTTTAGTTCACCTGTTTCAATGATCACTTTAAGAAGGATGTCACCACATGCTTCTTTACATTGCTTCACTAGCTCAAAGCCAACTTCTTCGTTACCTGCCATTAGAGCACGGTAAGGGAATACTACGTCTACTTCGTCAGCACCGTAAGCGACTGCCGCTTTTGTCTCAGCAACTGCGATTTCGATGTCGTCGTTACCGTGTGGGAAGTTAGTTACGGTCGCGATGCGAACGTCTGGTGTACCTTGCTCACGAAGTGTCTTCTTAGCAATAGGAATAAAGCGAGGGTAAATACAGATTGCAGCTGTGTTACCTACTGCTGATTTTGCGTCATGACATAGTGAAATAACTTTCGCGTCAGTATCGTCATCATTCAGCGTAGTTAGGTCCATTAGTTTAAGTGCACGTAGTGCTGCTGCTTTTAAATCGCTCATTTCTATCTCCGATCAATATTCAAAAATTTTACTGCTCAACTCGACTATCGAGTTAGCCATGTAGTCATTAATGAACGGACTTGGTTCCTTGAAGACTCAGGGGTAACAGCGAATTAACCCCTAATTGCTATCCTTGTCACCGCACAGTACCAGTTTGGTCTATGGCACAACAATCCACGATTGAGTGTCTAACGGTATACGTAGCTCTCACTACGGCCAGCGCCAATCATACTCCTTGTATCAATCAACGCTAGCTAAAAAACTTCTCAATAATCCATTGATAAGCTATGCCACCTAAGTAAACCCCAACAATCCCCATAACTCCTGACAAAACCGGAGGAGCAGGTACGGGCAACTTAATGGCTGAAAACAGGATTCCGACAACAAACCCAGCTAGGGTTGCGAGGATAACTTCACTCATGAGTTATAGCCTACTTTCTATAGATATATACATTATAGATATTTGTCGCAAAACTGTAGTGGCTCATAGAGCGCAAACGGTTTGTATCTCAAAAAAGTCGTTGGTTAACGTTTGCTCGATAAAGTGCATTGGAAAACCTTACCCAACTAAACACTCAACATACTAAGAGTGTCGTGCTCAAGGCGTTTTATAACCTTGAGGCTGCTTTACTGCCGCTAAGTACAGAAAAACAAAAAGCCCCGCAGCAAGAAACTTGCTACGGGGCTTTGTAAAACGGCGTCTATATAATCTATCTACTTAATTAGAAAGATAGGAAGAAGCCAGCGATTGTCGCTGCCATCAGGTTAGATAGAGTACCAGCACACACTGCTTTAACACCCATACGAGCGATGTCGTGGCGACGTGCCGGAGCTAGGCTACCTAGACCACCTAGTAGAATCGCGATAGATGAAAGGTTTGCGAAACCACATAGTGCGAATGCGATGATTGCTTGAGTCTTCTCAGACATTACTGCACCTGTTGCTGGAACAACTTGTGCTGCATCACCCACGTAAGGTACGAAGTTTAGGTACGCTACGAATTCGTTTACAACCAGTTTTTGACCGATGAAAGAACCAGCGAATGTTGCTTCAGCCCATGGTACACCGATTAGGAATGCTAGCGGCGCGAACATCCAACCTAGAATTAGTTCTAGAGTTAGGTTCTCCATACCGAACCAACCGCCAACGCCACCTAGGATGCCGTTAACTAGTGCGATTAGACCAACGAATGCTAGTAGCATTGCACCAACGTTAAGTGCTAGCTGTAGACCAACTGATGCACCGCCTGCTGCTGCGTCGATAACGTTAGCTGGCTTGTCATCACCACCATCAATGTTGTTGTCCAAATCTTCGTCTGGAGTGTCAACTTCTGGTTTAATGATTTTAGCGAATAGTAGACCACCTGGTGCTGCCATGAATGATGCTGCTACAAGGTACTCTAGAGGTACACCCATAGATGCGTAACCAGCTAGTACACCACCAGCTACAGACGCAAGACCACCACACATTACTGCAAATAGCTCAGATTGAGTCATTTTAGGAACAAACGGACGAACCACTAGAGGTGCTTCTGTTTGACCTACGAAAATGTTAGCTGCTGCAGACATAGACTCGGCACGTGAAGTACCTAGTGCTTTTTGTAGACCGCCACCAAGAATCTTGATAACCCACTGCATCACACCGATGTAGTAAAGTACAGAAATTAGCGCAGAGAAGAAGATTAGCGTTGGTAGTACTTGGAAAGCAAAGATGAAACCGATACCGTCAACTGAGAAGTTAACTAGGCTGCCGAATAGGAAACCAGTACCGTCTTTACCGTAGTCGATTACGTTTTGTACACCAGCTGAGAAACCAGCTAGAAGATCACGACCCCATGGTACGTACAGAACGAAACCACCGATGATGAATTGGATAGCAAAAGCGCCACCCACAGTTCTTAGATTGATAGCTTTGCGGTTATCTGACAGTAGTAATGCAATTCCTAGCAATACTGCCATGCCGACTAGGCTCATAAACAGGCTCATAGTTTATGACTTCCTTATATGTTATTTGTTGGCGTGTTACAAAATGGAGCTCAAAAAGCGGAGGCAATTATACTCATCCGGCCAATGATAAAGTAATGCCACCCTCACAGTTTCTAATAAGATTCATGGCCTGTTCACTCATTTACGTGAACGAGATCACCTTTAAGGCTTTAGGTAATCATCAAATGAACAATTTATTTAGAAATTATTCACAAATACCGACCGCTGAATTGCTATTTTTCCAAACGATTTCAGCAATCGTTTGCTTCGGCATTCCTTTGAGAGATGCGAGACAGGACAAAATTTCACCTATCATCTTCGGATGATTAGGCTTGCCCTGATAACCATTTAGTGGCATGTCCGGAGAATCCGTTTCTAACACTAACTTCTCAATGGGCAGTCTAACTATAGCTTGTCTGGTTTTATTTGCCCTTGGATAGGTAATCACGCCACCAACACCGATGAAAAAACCAAGCTCGATAAATTGCATAGCTTGCTGATAGCTGCCCGAAAAACCGTGCAAAATACCACCATATTGAAACCTTTCTTGCTTCAAAAGTTGTAGCATTCGGTTGTGCGTTTTCCGGCAATGGAGAATGAGGGGAAGTTGACAAGATGTTGCAAAACGGACCTGCTCTATGAACACTTTTTCCTGAAGCCTCATATCAACCTCAACCACCGAATCTAAGCCACACTCGCCTACCGCAACGCACTGATTGCCACGCTGGTTAAGCAGCTCTTTTAAGGTAGGCAATTCATCAATACTTTGTTGATGAAGAAAGTAAGGGTGGATTCCGAGTGCAAAGTAGATGCTGGCATGCTCTGCCGCCATTTGTTGCACTTGGGCCCAATTACTTGAACCAATAGATGGCACAACAAAGCGCGAGACACCTTGCGCATTGGCTGATTTAAGTTGAGAGTCAAAGTCGTCTTGGAAGATGTCAAAGTCGAAATGACAGTGGGTATCAAAAAGGCGCATTACTTTTGCGCCTTAGTTTTATCAGAGTTCTCAGCACTCGGGTCAGTGCGATAAGGAACACAGCTGCGCTTATACTCAGGTGTCAACCCAAGAGACAAACACCACGCATCATATTTTGCTAATAGACGCTTCAACCAACTGCGCATCCCTACCACCTTCTATTTCTGCTCTTCTCGCTTAAAGACTAGTTCAGTCGGTGTCGACTCTTCTTCTACAAAGTAATAGCCCGCAGTATCAAACTTGGTTAAGTCCGCTACGCTCGAAATACGATTCTCTATGATGTAACGCGCCATCATGCCGCGTGCTTTCTTAGCGTAAAAGCTGATCACTTTATATTGGCCATTCTTACAGTCTTTAAATACCGGTGTAATCACCTGCGCATCTAACGCTTTCGGTTTTACTGCTTTGAAGTATTCATTAGATGCAAGGTTGATTAGCACATTATCGCCTTGAGCTTCGATAGCTTCATTGAGCTTATCAGTAATAACGTTACCCCAGAATTGGTAAAGGTTGGTGCCTTTATCATTCGCCAGCTTGGTGCCCATCTCTAAGCGGTATGGCTGCATCAAGTCTAGAGGCTTAAGTAAACCATACAGACCAGAGAGCATGCGTAAATGCTCTTGTGCATAAGCAAAGTCCTCTTCAGACAGAGATTGTGCATCTAGCCCCGTATAAACATCGCCTTTAAACGCAAGAATCGCTTGGCGCGAGTTATCAGTCGTAAACTCTTCACTCCACTCTTGAAAGCGGCCAACGTTTAAATCGGCAATCTTGTCACTCACTTTCATCAAACTTGCAACGTCTGCAGGAGTGAGCTTGCGGCACACTTCAATCAGCTGTTTTGAGTACTCAACCAAATCTGGCTGAGTGGACTTCTCTGTCGCCAATGGGGATTCATAATCTAAGGTTTTCGCTGGAGAAACGACGATTAACATGACTTTACTCTATCCATATCTTTGTTTTATTGAGTTTAGGGTACAAAAAAAGCCATGCATTGTCTGCATGGCTTTTTGAATCGTTTTGATAGGCAAATCTAATAACTATCGATTAGCTCTTTTTGCTCTGATCCCAGATCCCATCTTCAAGCTGAGATTTCAGCTCAGGGAAATCATTTGAGTCAAACGTTGGCACTTTGCCTTCATCTAGCTGACGGTTGTAGTCTTTAGCAAGCTTAATCACGATGCCAGATAGTAGAAGAATCGCTACCAAGTTAACAATCGCCATTAGACCCATAGATACGTCTGCAAGAGCCCAAACAACTGGTAGTGAAGCAACTGCACCAAACATTACCATACCTAGCACGACGATACGGAAGATACCTAGGCCTGCTTTATGGTTGTGCTCAAGGAAGATAAGGTTCGTTTCAGCGTAAGAGTAGTTCGCAATGATTGAAGTAAATGCGAAGAAGAAAATCGCTACTGCAACGAAGATACCACCCCATTCACCCACTTGTGAACTTAGTGCACTCTGAGTTAGTTCGATACCCGTCACTTCACCATGCGGTACATATTCACCTGACATCAGGATGATTGCTACGGTTGCAGAACAGATAACGATCGTATCCATGAACACGCCTAGCATTTGCACGTAACCTTGTGAAGCTGGGTGTGGCGGGTAAGGCGTTGCTGATGCTGCCGCGTTTGGCGCAGAACCCATACCTGCTTCGTTCGAGAATAGACCACGTTTGATACCGTTAATCATCGCTTGTGCAATTGCGTAGCCCAAACCACCCGCAGCGGCTTCTTGTAGACCGAATGCGCTCTTGATGATTAAGGTAAGAACAGCAGGAAGCTTCTCAATGTTCATCACCATAACGAACATTGCCAGTAGCAAGTATGCCAGTGCCATGATTGGAACCACTAACTCTGCTACGCGTGCAATACGCTTGATACCACCGAAGATAACAACCGATGAAAGTAGCACAACGACAACACCTACGTAGGTGTCTTCCCAACCGAATGCGTTGTGCATCGCGTTAGCAATTGAGTTGGCTTGTACCGCATTGAACACTAGACCAAACGCAATGATTAGGAATACCGAGAACAGTACACCCATCCAACGCATACCTAGGCCTTTCTCCATGTAGTATGCAGGGCCGCCACGGTAGTTACCGTCGTCATCTTTGGTTTTGTATAGCTGCGCTAGGGTACTTTCAGCGAATGATGTCGCCATACCTAGCATGGCGATAAGCCACATCCAGAAAATAGCACCTGGACCACCAGCAGTAAGTGCTACAGCTACACCGGCCATATTACCGGTACCAACACGTGCAGCTAAACTAGTACAAAGAGCTTGGAAAGAAGAGATACCAGCTTTGTCTGCTTTACGGCTGTTCTTTAATACTGAGAACATGTGGCCAAAGTGACGGAATTGGATAAAGCCCAAGCGGACTGTAAAGTAGATTCCAACACCGACTAAAAGATAAACAAGAATGGAGCCCCATAGCAGGTCATTCATTAAATTAATTAAGTCTGTCATAACATCCTCATATTGAGTTTTCGCTAATCTTCGCTTCCAAGCCTTCCATCTAACCGCCTTACTAAGTGTCAAGATTGCTTAGTATTGGTATTGTTATATTGTGCAGTCTAGATCTGTAAAACTCGCCTCATGCTTCCATTTTACGTATCAGCGTATTTTTTGACGGGCGGATAATGCAGTGAAGAAAGACAAAAATCAATATGCAATCACACTCATTAAAATGTTATTTTTCACTAGATGGTCACCTGCAATTAACAACAATCCACACAAACTAACAATTAAAACAGAACATTTAATTAAATTTTCATCAACATACCAAAAATCACACTAGCAAGAATCCCCGCTATATTCGTATCGTGACGATGCCTTGCTCTATAAGGCGTGCAACTCAGTATAGAAAATGACGCACCGTAAAATGAGAGGCTATGCTTCAATTTTATATGTGCATAATTGAATGCGTCATCTTTAGGTCAAAATTCACATACGGAATTAACATACCGTTAGAATCAATTTTATCGTTTTCGTCGAATCAAACGCTCAAAAAAACACCGCTTAAGGCGATTTTTTTTGTGACTCCCTCGCACAATATGCGCAAAAACTTCATTGAAACGTAACAAATGAGAAACGAATCAAAGTTAGGTTAGATTTAGATATGGTATTAAAAACATGCCCGATTAAAGGAAAGATGATCATAAAGAGGTAGCTTATGGAAGGCTTAAACTTTGACGAAATTTTCGAACAGGACTTACCAAAAGGAAGAGCTAGTCGCTCAAAACCTGTGAAACGTAAATGGCGAGAAATCGAAGCAATTAAAGATCGCCAGCGCTTGCAAAAAGAGTTGATGGATATGGATATCGGCTATGATGATTTGAACGCAGTCGAATACTGATTACTAAAAAAGAGGCATTATGCCTCTTTTTTTCATTTTAAATGCTTTCATGAGCGTTTTGGTGAACGCGTTGAGCGATCTGCTGATATTGCTCAGCGATGGTTTCACCGAAAACAGGATCGTCATCGCATACAGTCCATTGCTCTTCTACGATTTGCCAATCTTTGGTGGTGAACGTTTCCATGAGATAAGGAAAGATGTGCTTCTCTTCCATCTCTAAGTGATTCTTCTGTGCGTTTAAGAATGACTCAAGATGTTCAATGAACAAACTCTGCGGCACTACCGCGTCTTGTAGCACCATATCGACAATATTCAGAAACTCGTGCGTTTGCTCTGATAATGTTTTGTGCTCTAACTCTAGGTTATCAATTTCCTTATGATGACCGTAATGAGTCAAGTAATGGTGATATAAGATATCCTCTTTAGGGTGGTGCACCCTCTCAGAGTGATTTGCTAAGTAGTCGACTATCTCTCTTAACACACCATAGTTAACGCTGCGCTCATCTTTTAGTACCGCTAACTTATGGCGCAATATGGCCAGTAGGCGCACCATATAACCATGCTCGCGCTTGATTCTTTCAATCATCATAGTGTCTCTCCTTAACACTTACTTTTAATAAGTGTATTAGAGTATAAGAAGAGACGCCTTGATCTTGTTCAGATTTTAATCAGACACTTGTGAGTATCCGTTACACATTGACCTGCATCGGAAGCTGCCATTGAATCGTGCTTTGCCCCTGAGAAGCAAGAATTGCATTAGTCTTAGAGAAGTGGCCGCAGCCAAAAAAGCCACGGTGTGCAGAAAGGGGGGACGGGTGAGGACCTGATAAAACATGGTGCTTATCGCGATTGATAAAGCGACCTTTCTTTTGAGCATGTGCTCCCCATAGAAGAAACACAACCCCAGACTGATGTTGGTTGATTGCCTCTATGACTTTATCGGTAAAGGTCTCCCAACCACTTTTTGCATGTGAGTGTGCCTTACCTTGCTCTACCGTCAATACCGTATTAAGCAATAATACACCTTGCTGAGCCCAACTTTGCAAATAACCATGCGGCGGGATCTCAAACCCTTCAATATCTTGAGCGAGCTCTTTGTACATATTGACTAGTGAAGGTGGCGTTTTTACCCCTGGCAAAACTGAGAAACACAGTCCGTGGGCTTGATTAGGGCCATGGTAAGGGTCCTGGCCAATGATCACTACTTTGACATCGGCAAACTCTGTCGCCTTAAACGCATTAAAAACGTCCGATGCTGGCGGGAATACCACTTTTCCGGCCGCACGCTCTGCCTCCACAAAAGAGAGCGTTTGCTGAAAGTACTCTTGCTGCTTTTCTACACCAATAACATCATGCCAGGTAAGCGAGGTATTCATGACCCATTCCTTCTACTATATATGCGCTGTCATTGTCGCAAAAATAGTAGAAGGAACAAAGGAGTTAGTGTTTTTGAGGAGTACGGTAGTGACCTTGACCCGTAATATGTCGATTTGGCAAAGGTAGGCGTACAGTGCGGCTCGAAACGTGAGAGTAAGTAAAAGGCATAGTGGCATCCTCATGTTGTGACTTCCTAAAAAGCTATGAAAGATTAATGCCACATTGCCGCTAGTTTCTCACTTAAGCTATAGCTTGTTGGTGATACTGACGCATCGTTTCGATTTCTTGAGGCCAAAGTTCTGGCTCTATCGTCTCTAGAATCAGAGGGATACCATCAAACCTAGGGTCTTTAGAGATATATTCAAAGCAGTCCCAACCAATTTCACCTTTACCCAAAGCGTGGTGCCTATCGACCTTGCCGCCTAAGGCAATTTTTGAGTCATTAATGTGCATTGCACGTAAATATTGCATCCCGACCACACGATCAAACTCAGCAAAAGTCGCTTCACAAGCGTCATGCGAACTTAAGTCGTAGCCTGCGGCAAAGGTGTGGCAAGTATCGATACATACACCGACACGCGACTTATCTTCTACTTGTTCAATGATCTCGGCGAGGTGTTCGAAACGCCACCCAAGGTTCGTCCCCTGCCCTGCGGTGTTCTCAATCACAGCGATCACATTAGGAACCGCTTGATGCGCCAGATTGATCGATTCGGCAATTCTCGCTAGACACTCTTTCTCAGATATCTTCTTTAAATGACTCCCAGGATGGAAATTCAACAAGGTGAGTCCAAGCTGATTACAGCGTTCCATCTCATCAATAAATGCCGCGCGCGACTTTTCCAACTTTTCCTCTTCTGGTGCGCCTAAGTTTATTAAATAGGAATCATGAGGAAGAATCTGTTCGCTAGCAAAACCTAACATTTTACAGTTAGCTTTAAAGGCACTGATGGTGGCAGCTTCAAGTGGCTTCGCTACCCACTGGCGTTGATTTTTAGTAAAGAGCGCAAAAGCATTGGCACCGATCTCACGCGCACGAAGTGGTGCTTGGTCAACCCCACCAGCTGCAGAGACATGCGCACCTATATACTTATTACCCGTTGCTTTTTTTGTCATTGTTACTTAATCACCTTTCACTTTCAGTATAGCCCCCGAAAAACAGTCATTTAAAAGAGGGAGCTCAAACTTTAAACTCATTTTGTAGTAAATTTACAACAAAATGAGTTATTAAATATTTTTTATATTATCAAATAAATTGTAACTACATTGTTTTCAAAGATTTTATTGATTTAGAACAAGAAAATAACCATCACAAAAATAATGTTTTTGGTTGTTTTTTGACTTAAATCAATATTATCATAAGGGATATTCGCTATATAATACGTAGCTCACTAAAATACGAAAATTAACACCAATTAACCACGCCAAGTGGACTAGGAGATAGTAATGATCCAAGGTATTCAAATCACTAAAGCAGCAAATGACGACCTATTAAACTCTATCTGGCTTCTAGACAGCGAGAAGAACGAAGCTCGTTGTGTAGCAGCAAACTCTGGTTTCGAAGCTGATCAAGTAATCGCAATCAACGACCTAGGTGACTACGAAAGCCGTGAAGTTGCAATCGAAACAGCTCCTCGCATCGAAGGCGGTCAGCACCTAAACGTTAACGTTCTTAAGCGTGAAACTCTAGAAGATGCTGTAGCGCACCCTGAGAACTACCCTCAGCTAACTATCCGCGTTTCTGGCTACGCAGTTCGTTTTAACTCACTAACAACTGAACAGCAACGTGACGTAATCGCACGTACTTTCACTGAGTCTCTATAATTCTCAGTCACTTGTTTTAAAAACGGCGCTCAGTGAGCGCCGTTTTTTTTGCTTTCTGCTATATCCTGCTCTGCTCGGCATAAGGTACATTAATATCACTAGTTATCACCCAGAGTGAACCATATGCTATTGGAAGGCATTGAGACCTTACTTGTTTTAAGTAAAGCAAAAACCATGAGCCGCACCGGGAGCTTACTCTATATCAGCCAGTCGGCAGTCAGTAAGCGTATTGCGAATCTGGAAAAGAAGTTGGATAAAAAGCTTATCGTACCTGATGGGCGAAACGTGCAACTGACTCAAGACGCGATCAACTTGATCAATACGATCGGCCCGACATTTAATGAGTTAAGAGGACTCATCTATGAACAGCAAACCATGGCAGATCAAACTATTCTTCGCTTAGATTGTTCAGAAACCTTAGTTGCAGGTTACCTTTCTCCAATCATTGGCGACCATTTCAAATCAGACCCTTACCTCACTCTAACAACAAACCACACTCCGAGAATCGTTGAACACGTTGAATCGGGAAAGGCACACATTGGTGTTTGCGCAGGTCATCTTACTAAGCAAAATAACCTAATGCAGTTCCACTTACTTGATGAACCTTTTTATATCGTCTTTGATCGTAAGCTCCAAGCTTTGCCACAAACGATTATCACCAACGATCTCAATAACCCAGCGAATAGCTATCAAATCGATATTTTAACCAAGTTAAACATTACTCCAATAATGCAAATGGACTCCTATTCTGCAGCTGCGCAACTTGCCATAGAGGGAATTGCCCCCGCACTGGTTCCGATCTCGGTGATTAAAGCGATGAAAATTGACTCCGAATATTGTTCTCACTTTACTCAGCTAACACCTTTATATCGTCCAATTAATATCTGCTGCCGGGCGTCTTCCTATCAAAACCCTAGAATCAAAACAGTGATAACAGCCATTGCTGATGCTGTTCCCAAAGTAGCTTCAGCGCCATTAGCATAGACATAGTAATCACCAAGGGGCGAATCCACTTTTGCCCTTTGCTCACCACCACTTTCGCGCCGAGCTGAGCTCCGATAAAACCACCGACAGCCATTACAAGGCCCAGCTCCCAGATAGGTAAACCGGCCAGAATAAAAAACAGTAGCGCTGCGATATTCGAAGTAAAGTTCAGCACCTTGGTGCGAGCAGTCGCATCAACTAGCGAGAAATGGCCCAGCGCGACAAAACAGACGGTAAAGATCGAACCTGTCCCTGGGCCAAAGAAGCCATCATAGAAACCCACGCCGCCACCGACACAAAAAGCAAACATGGCTTCAGAGATTTTGGCCTTACCTGATTGCTCTCTGGTTTTTGGCATCATTAAGAAATAGAGAGAAATAGCAACCAGTAACAGCGGAATAAGGCTAGTTAACACACCAGCATCAATATACTGCACCGCCTCAGCACCCACTGCTGAGCCGATGAAGGTACAGGCAATCGCCGAGCGCATCTCTTTGATACTGACAATGCCGTTGCGCACGAAATACCAACTGGCTGAAAAGCTACCGAATGAGCTTTGCAGTTTATTGGTCGCTAGCGCCTGTGTCGGCGGTACACCAGCGGCCAGTAGCGCAGGTAAAGTTAACAAGCCTCCACCTCCAGCCATAGCATCAATAAAGCCCGCCACGGTAGCTACAAAGAAGAGGATGGTGAGAATTTCGAGTGTCAGTTCCATTTTTTATCAATCAGTTACAAGTCTCTAAGTGCAAAATACCATCAAATTAACCATTCTTTTAACGAAAGATTAGACTTAAACCCATTCCTTTTATTCAACAATAAGAAAATAAAAAGCCCGCTCTGGTGAGCGGGCAATTAAGTCGTCATATAGGCTCCGTAGCGAGCCTACTGATTGTTATTACGCTTCGTTCTCAGCTACTTTAGCGTGTAGCTCCTGAACTGAAGTCACTGACGTTTTAGCGTCAGCGGTATGTGCCATACATACTGCAAATGCTGCGTTTAGCGTTGTCGTGTAGTTCACTTTCTCAGCTAGTGCGCCGCGACGTAGAACTTTAGAGTCTTCAATCGCTTGACGGCCAGCCGCAGTGTTCACGATGTAGGTGTACTCGTTGTTCTTGATACGGTCAAGAATGTGAGGACGACCTTCGTGTACTTTGTTTACTAGACGTGGGTTAATGCCCGCTTCGCCAAGGATAACCGCAGTACCGTGAGTTGCGTCTAGCTGGTAACCAAGCTTAGATAGCTTAGATGCTAGGTCAACAACACGCTCTTTGTCGCCTTCACGAACAGAAAGAAGTGCACGACCGCCTTCTGGGTAGATGTTGCCACAACCCAATTCAGCTTTAGAGTATGCTTCTGCGAACGTCGCACCAACACCCATAACTTCACCAGTAGAGCGCATTTCTGGGCCTAACAGTGGGTCAACACCAGGGAACTTGTTGAATGGCAGTACAACTTCTTTCACTGAGTAGTATGGTGGGATGATCTCTTTAGTAAAGCCTTGAGACTCTAGAGATTGACCCGCCATTACACGAGCGGCAATCTTAGCGATTGGCGCACCAGTTGCTTTAGATACGAACGGTACCGTACGCGCTGCACGAGGGTTCACCTCGATTAGGTATACCTGGTTGTTCTTAACCGCAAACTGCGTGTTCATCAAACCACGAACACCTAGCTCGAATGCTAGCTTTTCAACTTGCTCGCGCATTACGTCTTGGATTTCTTGGCTTAGCGTGTATGCAGGAAGAGAACATGCTGAGTCACCTGAGTGAACACCCGCTTGCTCGATGTGCTCCATGATACCACCGATAACCACGCGCTCACCGTCACAGATAGCATCGATATCTACTTCAACAGCGTCATCTAGGAAGCTATCAAGCAGTACTGGCGATTCGTTTGATACGCTAACTGCTTCGTTGAAGTAGCGACGTAGATCCTGCTCGTCGTATACGATTTCCATCGCACGACCACCCAGTACGTATGAAGGACGTACAACCAATGGGTAACCGATTTCACGAGACTTCTCTACCGCTTGCTCCATCGTAGTTACTGTTGCGTTTTCTGGCTGTAGTAGGCCTAGACGGTCAACAGCTACTTGGAAACGCTCACGGTCTTCTGCACGGTCGATTGCATCTGGACTAGTACCGATGATTGGCACGCCAGCCGCTTCAAGTGCACGAGCCAGTTTAAGTGGAGTTTGACCACCATACTGAACGATAACGCCTTTTGGCTTCTCAACGCGAGCAATCGCTAGCACATCTTCCAGAGTTACTGGTTCAAAGTACAGACGGTCAGACGTGTCGTAGTCCGTTGAAACTGTTTCAGGGTTACAGTTAACCATGATTGTCTCGTAACCATCTTCACGTAGTGCTAGTGAAGCGTGTACACAACAGTAGTCAAACTCGATACCTTGACCGATACGGTTTGGGCCACCGCCAAGAATCATGATCTTCTCTTTGTCTGTTGGGTTTGCTTCACACTCGTCATCGTAAGATGAGTACATGTAAGCCGTATCAGACGAGAACTCAGCCGCACACGTATCTACGCGCTTGTAAACTGGGTGAATGTCGTACTGGTCACGTAGACGACGAATTTCGCTTTCAGAAACACCTAGAATCTTAGATAGGCGCGCATCTGCGAAACCTTTACGCTTAAGTTTTTTCAGCTCATCTTTGTTTAGACCAGCGAAGCCTTTTGCTTTTAGCTCTTGCTCAAGCTTCACGATGTCTTCGATTTGAACTAGGAACCAGCGGTCGATTTGCGTTAGGTTGAATACGCCATCGACAGACATACCTGCGCGGAATGCATCAGCAATGTACCAGATACGATCTGCGCCGGCTTCTTTAAGCTCGTGACGAATTGTTGTTAGTGCATCAGGTGCATCTAGGTCAACCATCTCGTCAAAGCCTGTCGCGCCAACTTCTAGGCCGCGAAGTGCTTTTTGTAGCGATTCTTGTTGGTTACGACCGATAGCCATAACTTCACCAACAGACTTCATCTGCGTTGTCAGACGGTCGTTAGCACCAGCAAATTTCTCGAAGTTAAAGCGAGGAATCTTAGTTACTACGTAGTCGATTGTTGGTTCGAATGATGCAGGAGTTGCGCCGCCAGTGATGTCATTCATTAGCTCGTCAAGCGTAAAGCCAACAGCCAGTTTCGCTGCAATCTTAGCGATTGGGAAACCTGTTGCTTTCGATGCTAGAGCAGAAGAGCGAGATACACGTGGGTTCATCTCGATGATAACCATACGGCCATCTTTCGGGTTGATACCAAACTGTACGTTTGAACCACCAGTTTCAACACCAATCTCACGCAGTACCGCTAGAGATGCGTTACGCATTAGCTGGTATTCTTTGTCTGTTAGTGTTTGTGCTGGAGCTACTGTGATTGAGTCACCGGTGTGAATACCCATTGGGTCAAAGTTTTCAATCGCACATACGATGATACAGTTATCCGCTTTGTCGCGAACCACTTCCATCTCGTACTCTTTCCAGCCGATAAGTGATTCATCGATAAGTAGCTCGTTGGTTGGCGACAGGTCTAAACCGCGACGACAAATCTCTTCAAACTCTTCTTTGTTGTACGCGATACCACCACCAGTACCACCCATAGTGAATGATGGGCGGATGATACACGGGAAACCAACCATATCTAGAACGCCGTAAGCTTCTTCCATGGTTTTCGCTGTATCAGCACGCGGACACTCAAGGCCGATAGACTTCATCGCTTTATCGAAGCGAGAACGGTCTTCTGCTTTATCGATAGCGTCAGCCGTTGCACCAATCATTTCCACGCCGAACTCTTCAAGTACGCCGTGTTTTTCTAGATCTAGAGCACAGTTAAGCGCAGTCTGACCACCCATTGTTGGTAGTACTGCATCTGGACGCTCTTTCTCAATGATCTTACGAACAACTTCCCATTGGATTGGTTCGATGTAGGTTGCATCCGCCATGTCTGGGTCAGTCATGATGGTTGCAGGGTTTGAGTTTACAAGGATAACTCGGTAACCCTCTTCACGCAGTGCTTTACATGCTTGAGCACCAGAGTAGTCAAACTCACATGCCTGACCGATAACAATCGGGCCTGCACCTAGAATTAGAATACTTTTTAAGTCAGTACGTTTTGGCATTCTCTACTACTCCGAATTAAGCGCTGTGTTGTTTGATTAGTTCGATAAAGTGGTCAAATAGCGGCGCTGCGTCGTGTGGACCTGGGCTCGCTTCTGGGTGACCTTGGAAGCTAAACGCTGGCTTGTCTGTACGGTGGATACCTTGCAGTGAGCCATCAAATAGCGATACGTGAGTTGCACGTAGGTTCTCAGGTAGTGTTGCTTCATCCGCAGCAAAACCGTGGTTCTGAGAAGTAATCATTACAACGTTACGATCTAAATCTTTAACTGGGTGGTTAGCACCGTGGTGACCAAACTTCATCTTCACCGTCTGTGCACCAGACGCTAGAGCTAGAATTTGGTGACCTAGACAGATACCAAAGATTGGTAAGCCTTTTTCTAGGAATACTTTTGTCGCTTCGATAGCGTAAGTACATGGTTCTGGGTCACCAGGGCCATTTGATAGGAAAACGCCATCTGGGTTAAGAGCCAGCACTTCTTCTGCTGAAGTTTCAGCTGGAACAACCGTTAGGCGGCAGCCGCGGTCAACAAGCATGCGCAGGATGTTTCGTTTTGCACCGAAGTCATAGGCAACAACGTGATATGGCAACTCGCTGTCGTCTTTCGCTTCAGGAAGTCCACCCTCAAGCGTCCACGAACCTTGTTTCCATTGATACGCTTCTTTTGTTGTAACTTCTTTCGCAAGGTCCATACCTTTTAGGCCAGGGAATTCTTTCGCTTTAGCTAGCGCTAGAGCCTCGTCTAGGTTGTTACCCGCAATGATACAACCGTTCTGTGCACCTTTCTCACGCAGAATACGAGTAAGCTTACGCGTATCGATATCAGCAATGCCGACGATATTTTGCGATTTAAGGTAATCAGAAAGGGATTGTTCGTTACGGAAGTTAGAAGCGATAAGAGGGAGATCGCGAATCACAAGGCCTTGAGCGTGGATTGAAGAAGATTCTTCGTCTTCGGAATTGGTTCCGGTATTGCCAATGTGAGGGTAAGTAAGAGTAACAATTTGTTGAGAATAGGAAGGATCAGTGAGGATTTCTTGGTACCCCGTCATCGAGGTGTTAAAAACGACTTCACCGACAGCAGAACCACCTGCGCCAATGGATTCACCGTGGAATACTGTCCCGTCTTCTAGGACTAGCAGTGCTGACTTACTCAAGACAACCTCCAGAATAAAAATGCATTAAAATTGATTTAATTTGCAAATCTACCTTCCTGCAACACCCAAAAGTGCGTGTTTATGGAAATTAGACAAATTGGCGGTATTCTAATGACACTGGTCACAACTGTCAATACAGGCCTAAAAATAAATTTAGCATTTAGAGCACTTAAAGCAAAAAACCATTTTAGACCCCCAAAAAACTACGTTTAGTACCACTTTCATGGAGAGATGATTAATGATTTATGAATTATAGAATTTGAAGATAATTTGAGATCACAGTTTTGTCCTCAAAAATTACGCAAACGTTGCACCACCACAGTTCATATAAACTTTTGACCACAACAAACCAAAAGCGCACCCAAACCCACAAAAACAACAACAAACTCAGGGTAAATATTAAGATATTGCACTACTAGTGCCCTAACCGCTAAAGGCCAAAAACAAAAAGCGCCGGGCAAGCCCAGCGCATAATTATCTATTTATAAATTACAGCCAATTTCTAGCACTTAAGAAACTAAGCTAATAGCAGCAGTTATAGGTCATTCAGCCCTAGTACATCTGTCATTGTGTAAAAGCCTGCAGGTTTCTGCTTTAACCACACTGCAGCTTTGACCGCACCGTTGGCAAAGGTCATACGGTCTGTCGCTTTATGGGTGATCTCAACACGCTCACCGATGTCGGCAAACATAGCGGTATGCTCACCAATGATATCGCCAGCACGAATCGTGGCAAAACCGATTTCATCTTTGGTACGCTCACCAGTAATACCCTCACGAGCATAGACTGCGACATCACTAAGTTGGTTACCCATAGCGCCGGCAATCGCCTCGCCCATACCAATAGCGGTACCTGAGGGGGCATCGACTTTATGACGGTGGTGCGCTTCGACAATTTCCACATCACAGTAGTCACCCATCACTTTCGCTGCTTTTTCTAGTAGCTTAAATACCAGATTTACACCGACCGAATAGTTCGGCGCCATAACCACTGGTACTTGTTTAGCGATTTCATCGATCTGCGCACGCTCTTGATCCGAAAAACCCGTTGTGCCGATTACAATGCTTTTACCATGCTGACGACACAGCTCTAGATTCGCTAGAGTGCTCACTGGCGCGGTGAAATCAATGATCACATCGAACTGCTCAATCTGTTTGGCAAGATCATCCGTGACAACAACATCAAATTTACCTTCACCACACAGCTCACCTAAATCAACACCAACAAGTGACGACTCTGGGCGTTCAGATCCTGCTGCGACTGCTGCATTTTCATTGTTGTACGTTGCTTTGACTAGGTTGCGTCCCATACGGCCCGCAGCACCTGCAACTGCAATTCTTACCATTGCGCTGTTCTCCATTCTTTTCTAATCTGCGTCTTCGCAGTTATTCCAATCTGTCTCAATAAACTATCAACAATCGTCATCAGTGGCTAGAGGCTAAGCAAACTCTTTTATCACTCGCTCTAAAATCGGCACATTCGCTTCAGGGAAGGCATAATCGGCCAGACTCCCAACCGCTACCCATTCACCTTGCTGACCTTCCTTACCATAAGGTTGACCTTCAAACTGAGTCACTAAGATGAAATCAAACTTCAATGACTTATCTGAATAATCAAACTCTAGGTGCTCGAACAGCTGCTGTTCAGTGGTGGTAATATCGATCTCTTCTTCTAACTCGCGTACCATCGCTTGCTCGATAGTTTCACCCTGCTCTACTTTGCCACCGGGGAACTCCCAAAAACCACCTTTGTGCTTATCATCTGGTCGCTTAGTAATAAACACCTGCGATTTATCTTGATTGAAGATAATTGCCGCTACGATATGAATTCGTTTCATCAGACTTCCTATTTACTTTCCATTGTCATGCCCTGCATTGTGGCTGACTATTGTTGGTATACCATTAGATATAAAAAGAGCCGCCTAAGCGACTCTTCATTATTTATATATCAGTGCCGAATCAGTTAATCTGACCGTGGCATTGCTTGTACTTCTTACCGCTGCCGCAAGGACATGGCTCGTTACGGCCAACTTTACGCTCTTCACGTACCATTGGTTGATGCGCATCTTCAGATTCTTCACCGTCAGAAAGTGGGTTTTCCGCTGATGCATGCTGAGCTTGAGCACGACGTGCTGCTTCTTCAGCTTGAGCCTGACGCTGAGCTTCCATACGCTCAACTTCTTCTTGCTGCTGAACACGAACTTTAGACAGGATAGTGATCACATCTGATTTCAGTGCATCAAGAAGACCTTCAAATAGTTCAAACGACTCACGCTTGTACTCTTGTTTCGGGTTCTTCTGTGCATAGCCACGTAGGTGGATACCTTGACGTAGGTGATCCATTGCCGCTAGGTGCTCTTTCCAAAGCGTATCTAGCGTTTGTAGCATTACTGATTTTTCGAAGTTACGCAGTACTTGCTCGCCAACAACGGTTTCTTTCTCTTTGTAAACAGCAACAGCAGTTTCAAGGATCTTTTCACGTAGCGCTTCTTCGTACAGCTTATCGTCTTCTTCAAGCCACTGTTTAACAGGTGCATCAATATCGAAGTCGTTCTTCAGACGATCTTGTAGACCTTCTACATCCCACATATCTTCTAGAGATTGTGGCGGGATATATTCATCAATCACAGCCGTTAGAACATCTTCACGGTTGTGTTCGATCATCTCACTGATGTCTTCCGCGCTCATCAACTCATCACGCAGTTCGTAAACGACTTTACGTTGATCATTGGCAACATCATCGTATTCAAGTAGCTGTTTACGAATATCGAAGTTACGGCCTTCCACTTTACGTTGCGCTTTTTCGATTGAACGAGATAGCATCTTAGATTCGATCGCTTCGCCTTCTTCCATACCACTCTGGATTAGGCTCGCCATACGATCTGAAGTGAAGATACGCAGTAGTGAATCTTCCATCGATAGGTAGAAGCGTGAAGAACCCGCATCACCCTGACGACCAGAACGACCACGTAGCTGGTTATCGATACGGCGAGACTCGTGACGCTCAGTACCAATAATGTGTAGACCGCCTGCTTCAAGTACAGCGTCGTGAACTTTTTTCCACTCTGCTTTGATTTCTGCAATTTGTTCTGGCGTAGGATCAGTTAATGCTTCAACCTTCGATTGCCAGCTACCACCCAACACGATATCGGTACCACGACCAGCCATGTTAGTTGCGATAGTTACTGCGCCTGGCGTACCTGCGCCAGCAACGATTTCCGCTTCTTTTTCGTGGAACTTAGCGTTAAGTACGTTGTGCTTAATCTTTGCTTTCTTCAATGCATTTGAAAGCAGCTCAGATTTTTCGATAGATACTGTACCAACAAGGCTCGGCTGACCTTTTGCAACACGCTCTTTGATATCTTCAATAATCGCGTTGAACTTATCCGTCTCTGTACGATAAACCACATCTGGCATATCGTTACGAATCATTGGTTTGTTGGTTGGAATAACCACAGTTTCTAGGCCGTAGATAGACTGGAACTCGAACGCTTCAGTATCTGCAGTACCTGTCATACCTGACAGTTTTTCGTATAAACGGAAGAAGTTCTGGAACGTGATAGACGCAAGCGTCTGGTTCTCGTTCTGAATCTTAACGCCTTCTTTCGCTTCTACCGCTTGGTGAAGACCTTCAGACCAACGACGACCTGGCATAGTACGGCCAGTATGTTCATCAACGATAACCACTTCGCCATCTTCGTTAACGATGTAGTCAACGTTCTTTTCAAATAGAACATGAGCACGAAGTGCCGCGTTCACGTGGTGTAACAGACTGATGTTAGTTGGAGAGTAAAGCGTATCGCCCTCTTCCATCAGACCGTTTTTAATCATCAACTCTTCAACAAACTCTTGACCAGTTTCAGTCAGGTGAACTTGCTTAGATTTTTCATCAACTGTGTAGTGACCGTCGCCGCGGTACTCTTCAGAATCTTCCTGGTCTTGCTTTTGTAGATGAGGAATCAAAGTATTGATTCGTGTGTATAGCTCAGAGCTATCTTCAGCAGGGCCTGAAATGATCAGTGGTGTACGTGCTTCATCGATTAGGATCGAGTCCACTTCATCGACGATAGCGAAGTAACGTTCACGCTGCACACGGTCTTCCGCACGGAAAGCCATGTTGTCACGTAGGTAGTCAAAACCGAACTCGTTGTTCGTACCGTAAAGAATATCCGCTTGGTAAGCTTCTTTCTTTTCTTGAGGAGGCATGTTTGGCACGTTGATACCAACAGTCATACCTAAGAATTCAAATAGAATGCGGTTAGTTTCCGCATCACGCTTAGCTAGGTAGTCGTTCACGGTAACGACGTGAACCGCACCTTTAAGTGCATTAAGGTAAGCAGGCAGGGTTGCAGTCAGTGTTTTACCTTCACCTGTACGCATCTCAGCGATTTGGCCTGCGTTTAGTACCATGCCGCCGATAAGCTGCACGTCGAAGTGACGCATGCCGTAAACACGCTTCGACGCTTCACGTACCGTTGCAAATGCTTCTGGTAGTAGCTTGTCTAGCGTTTCACCCTGCTCTAAGCGCTGACGGAACTCGGCCGTTTTAGCTTTCAACTCTTCATCAGAAAAAGCTTCAAAGGTCGGCTCGTAGTTATTAATTTCTTTTACAATCTTTCTCAGGCGGCGCAGTGTTCGGTCATTGCGACTGCCAATTACCTTTGTCAGTAGCTTAGTTATCATTTGCTATGAATCTCTCTTTATTCAGATCGGGCCCGATCTACTTTTAATGCCTTCAGTCTCTAACAGTTTTGAACTAAGAATACTGAGATAAATCACTTTCCTCAGATATTGTGATGAGAACTATAGATTTCAAGGCTTGTGTTACTTTAAGTGGCGCTTAGTTTATGAAATTTTGTCTCTAACAACCAATAACATAGTTATTTGTTTGAACCACTCTTTATTTTTTGTCGTTATATGAAGGAAGTTTACTCACAATAAGGTTTTTTTGATGTCAGAGATTTCCCTATCTTCCCTTGATGTCATTCACTAGAATAGAAGTGTCCGTTTTATTTGAGGCAGATTATGAGAGACCACCGCCCGACTCTTGGCGATGACATTATTGCTGATTCGAGATTATCTCAACTTCAGCAACACGCTAAAGAGATCATGATGATCAACAGTGAATTAAAAACGATCTTGCCGCGCGGAACGGAACAACATTGCCGAGTGGCAAACATACGTGATGGTCAATTGATCCTTGAAGTGGCAAGCGCCAGCATCAAAATGAAGATCGATTATGAACGTTTGAATATCTTAAATCAGTTAAGATCAAAAGGTTTTGCTCGATTGATCGCAGTCTCTGTTCAGATCAACCCAGAACTGTATCGCGTAGAAAGAACGAAAGCAGAGCAAAGTAAACCACGCGACCCTATTTCAGAAACCGCAGCCCAGTACCTTGAGATGATTGCTTCTGGCGCGTCACCTAAAGTGAAGGCACGCTTAGAAAGTTTAGCCAAACTGGCTAAAAAACCTGACTAACCAAATTCTAAAGGCATAAAAAAAGCCAGACTTTCGTCTGGCTTTTTTCTAATTCTTGTTACGCTAATACCATGCTTGGTTCAGCGAACGCAACTGGCGATGTTGCTTCTTCTTCGAAGGTTACCCATTCCCAAGCTTCTTGATCAGCGAGTACTGAGCGAAGCAGTTGGTTATTTAGGCCGTGACCCGATTTGAATGCACGGAATTCGCCGATGATTGGGTGACCACACATGTAAAGATCACCAATAGCATCTAACACTTTGTGAGTTACGAATTCGTTTTCAAAACGAAGACCTTCTTCGTTTAAGATACGGTATTCATCTAAAACAATCGCGTTATCAAAGCTACCGCCTAACACTAGGTTTTGTGACTGTAGGTATTCGATATCACGCATAAAGCCGAAGGTACGTGCACGTGAAATTTCTTTAACAAACCCTTGAGACGAGAAGTCGAACAGTAGGTGCTGTTCATCTGCGTCGATTGCTGGGTGGTTAAACTCAATTTCGAAATCCATACGGAAACCGTTGAATGGCACAAACTCAGCCCACTTATCACCATCTTCAAAGCGCACAGGCTTTTTGATACGAATAAAGCGTTTTGGTGAGTTTTGTTCTTCAATACCTGCTTGTTGTAGTAAGAATACAAATGGGCTGGCACTACCATCCATAATTGGAATTTCTGGTGCGTCAACTTCAACAACAATGTTGTCAATCCCCATACCTGCAAGCGCAGCATTAAGGTGCTCTACCGTAGAGATACGCACACCAGCGTCGTTAACTAGTGCTGTACACAGCATAGTGTCGCGAACGGACTCAGGGTCTGCAGGGAAATCTACCGGTGGATTTACGTCAGTACGACGGTACACGATACCTGTGTTTGCAGCTGCTGGGCGAAGAGTAAGCGTGACTTTACGACCAGAGTGGAGACCCACACCAGTTGTTTTCACCATTTCTTTCAGAGTACGTTGTCTGATCATCTGCTTGCCTCAGTAAATATGCTACAAATCACGGTCAATAAGCGATATTGACCGTGCATGCTACCACAAAATCGAACAGTGTCAAATTGTAGTGTTTTTAGTCAGCTTGACGACGTAAGAACGCAGGGATATCTAAATAGCCCTCTTTCTCAGGTTTTGGAGCTGCACTTTGGCCTGCGCCTGAACCTGATGGCGTTGTCGTTGGCTGAGGAGTAACCTGAGGTTTCTCTTGCAAAGTTGGTGCCGGCTTCTCTTCCACTTTATTGACAGTCTGCGCTGCAGGTGCCGTTTGTGGTTGAGTTTGAGGCTGAGCAACTGGTGCTACTTTTGCCTTGCCGCCCGCAACTAGCGTGATATCCGGTTTCTTCTCGTTGCCAATACCTGTTGCTACAACAGTAACGCGGATTTCATCAGCCATATCTGGGTCTAATGAAGTACCGATTACCACTGTCGCGTTGTCTGATGCGAATGCTTTAACTGTGTTACCTACAGTTTCAAACTCATCTAGACGCATATCTAGGCCAGCTGTGATGTTCACAAGTACACCACGTGCACCAGCAAGGTCGATATCTTCTAGAAGTGGGCTTGAGATAGCCATCTCTGCCGCTTCTTCCGCACGATCTTCGCCCTTCGCAACGCCACTACCCATCATTGCATGACCCATTTCCGACATTACAGTGCGTACGTCCGCAAAGTCGACGTTGATCATGCCAGGGCGAGTAATCAGTTCCGCAATACCTTGTACCGCGTTCTTCAATACGTCATTCGCACTAGCAAAGGCTTCTAGTAGAGTAATTCCACGGCCAAGTACTTTAAGTAGCTTTTCATTTGGAATCGTAATTAGCGAGTCCACATGTTTAGAAAGCTCTTCAATACCTTGCTCAGCAAAAGCTAAACGCTTTTTACCTTCAAAGCTAAATGGCTTAGTTACAACAGCAACTGTCAGAATACCTAGCTCTTTCGCTACTTCTGCAATTACCGGAGCTGCACCTGTACCTGTACCACCGCCCATACCAGCTGCGATAAATACCATATCGGCACCGTTGAGCTCTTCTTTAATACGATCTCGATCTTCGAGAGCTGCGTCACGTCCTACTTGAGGGTTCGCACCAGCACCTAGACCTTTAGTCATATCGCCGCCAATCTGAATAACACTATTCACACTGGTTTTACGAAGTGCCTGAGCATCAGTATTAATACTAATGAACTCAACACCTTCGATGGACTCACGTACCATGTGTTCAACGGCGTTACCACCACCGCCACCAACTCCAACGACTTTAATTACCGCGTCGTCAGACATTTCCATCATCGGTTCAAACATGTGTTATCTCCGTTTTTCCTGCTGCTCAGGTTAAAACTCTTTTTGTATCCAATTACGCACGCGATCAAATAAACTTGTTACTGAAGGACGAGAAGGCTCGTTGTATTCAGTTTCATCACTTATCTGGGCATCTCTTGCATAATGAAGTAGACCAACAGCCGTCGAATGATACGGCTCTTTTACGTAATCTGTTAAGCCGCTTACCTCTAAAGGTTTGCCAACTCGAACTTGGTTGCGGAATACTCGTTCCGCACATTCTACCACACCGTCAATTTGTGCCGCTCCACCAGTGAGCACCACACCTGCTGCTAAGTGGTGTTTAATACCTTCCTCACGCAGTTTCTCTTGAACGTTGTCGATAGTTTGGTTAACCAATCCCATGAGCTCAGTATAGCGAGGCTCAATTACTTCAGACAGAGTCTGTCTTTGTAAACTGCGTGATGGACGACCACCAACACTTGGGACATTAACCGTGTCATCTTTGCTGACTAGCTCACTAAGAGCACAGCCATATTTCACTTTTATTTCTTCCGCATCGCTCACTGGCGTACCGAAAGCAAAAGCGATATCACTGGTTACAGCGTTACCCGCGTACGAGAACACTTCTGTATGACGCAGCGCGCCGCCGGTCCAAATAGACACATCCATTGTACCAGCGCCGATATCAACGACACATACGCCCAGTTCACGCTCATCTTCTGTAATGACTGCATTACTTGCCGCCAAACCAGAATAAACAAGGTGTTCAACTTTAAGACCGCAGCGCTCTACTGCCTTAATGATATTTCGTGCCATATCGTTATGACAAGAAATAAGGTGAACGCTAACTTCCATTCGTACTCCTGATAAACCTAGCGGGTTTTTGATCCCTTCTTGGTAATCAATCGTAAATTCTTGAGGAATTACGTGGAGAATGCGTTGCTCGTCACCAATTTTAATCGATTTTGCAGTATGAATAGCACGGTCCATATCCTCTTGAGACACTTCCTCATCAGATATCGTTCCCATGCCTTTTTCAATACGGCTTGCAATGTGTCGCCCTGAAAGCGAAATGAACACATTGCTGATCTGGCACTCAGCCATCAGTTCTGCCTGGTCGACAGCACGCTGAACCGATTTCACTACCGATTCAAGGTCGTTTACACCACCTTTGTCCATCCCGCGGGAAGGACTGCTGCCTGCGCCAATAATATTGATTTGACCATCAGGCAATACTTCGCCTACCAGAGCTGATACGGTAGCAGTGCCTATATCAAGACCAACAATAATGTTGTCATCAGCGGTCTTAGTCATCTGTATTCTCTTGTTCTAACTCTTGCTCAGGGAACCATCCAATAGAGGCCCCCGTATCATACCTGAGGTCAATGTAGCTAACCCTTTCAGCTGCGCTACCCAAATTTTTGTAAAGCGAGATAAAGCGCTCGATGCGCTCTTCTAAAGATTCTTTGCCTAGCTCCAAGCGAATTCCGTTATCCAGAATAATTTGCCAAGCTCTACGCTCATTAAGAACCAGAGAAGTTATCGTTAAATGCAGTGCTTCAAACTTTGGACTAATATCTCGCCATACTTGCAGTACTTCACTACTTGTATCAAGCGGTCCGTATAGTTTTACACGATCTTCATCCAGTTGACCGATATCACCGTCGAAAACTTGACCGAAATCGTTAAGCAGAGCATTTCCGTTCCAGATTGCTTCTGCATGATGTTCAGTCAAAAAGACTTTCACAGTATCAGGCCACTGTTTACGAATTGAGGCATGAGAAACCCAAGGGATTGATTCTGCCATACTTTGCAGTACGTCAATGTCCTGAGACATGAATGTTCCGACATGCTCTAACTGAGCAAACGCTCGTTGAACGTCTCGCGCGGTAACATAATGCAGTTCGCCCTGAAGTACGATTTTTGATAATGGAAGACGTTGGTCATCCCACATCCAAGAAACCGTAGAGTAGAGGAGAGAGCCTATTAACAACAAGACCACTAGCAAGAAACTGCCTCCGAGGGCATGTTGTTTCACTAGTGGCGCAGAGGTTAAACGACGGCCTTCATTAAAAGCACTTTTAATCAAAGTCCATAGTCCTTGCTATTAGCTCGCTTATCTTTCCCTAACCCAATTCGTATATAGAGACTAAAGCACCTACTTTAACCTTCGGATTATACTGGGGTCAAAGAAAGTATCAAACATTGAAAGTGAGAAATTGCTACTTTAAATGTAATAAGTGCAGCAAATACTTAAAATTCGATGTTTTTGATTAAGCTTGGCTCATCTTATCGATATTTAACTCAAAAGCAGCGAGTTGTTTAGCGACTTTACCAACATCCCCTGCTCCTTGAGTTAGTACTAAGTCACCGTCTTGTAAAACATTAGCGAGAACTGCAGGTAATGCGTTGCTTTCCGGTACAAAAATCGGATCCAACTTACCACGACTGCGAATAGTCCTACATAATGCTCGTCCGTCAGCGCCAGCGATCGGCTTTTCACCTGCAGAATATACATCGAGCATGATCAATACATCAACTTGCTCAAGTACGTTCGCGAAATCATCGTAAAGATCTCGCGTACGGCTATAACGATGAGGCTGGAAAATCATCACTAAACGTTTATCTTCCCAACCGTTTCGTGCTGCCTGAATCGTCACATCAACTTCAGTTGGGTGATGACCGTAATCATCTACCAGCATCGCTTGACCATTACCCGTATCAAACTCACCAAGGTGGTCAAAACGTCGACCCGTTCCTTGTGTTCCTGCCATCGCACTCAAAATCGCTTCATCAGCAATATCATCTTCTGTTGCGACCGCAATGGCTGCTGAAGCATTTAATGCGTTGTGGCGACCAGGGATATTAAGAGTGATATCAAGATCAGCCTTACCTTGACGAATCACGGTAAACTTGCCTTGTTGGCCATCTTGACGGTAGTTGGCAATACGTACGTCTGCATCATCAGAGAAACCGTAGGTAATCACCTGACGACTAATCTTTGGAATTAATTCGCGAACAACAGGATCATCAACACAAACAATCGCTTGGCCATAAAAAGGTAAATTGTGCAGAAAATCGATAAAAGTCTGCTTCAGCGTCTCAAAATCACCACCGTAAGTGTCCATATGGTCCGCTTCGATATTGGTGACAATACTTACCATTGGCTGAAGGTGAAGGAATGAAGCGTCGCTTTCATCCGCCTCAGCGATCAAGATTCGACTAGAACCTAAACGCGCATTGGTGCCAGCACTTTTAACCAAACCACCATTAACAAAAGTTGGATCTAAGCCCGCTTCTGAATAGATTTGGGTAACCAAAGCGGTTGTCGTGGTTTTACCGTGAGTACCCGCTACCGCAATACCGTGGCGAAATCTCATCAGCTCAGCCAGCATTTCAGCACGGCGAACAACCGGAATACGTGCTGCTCGAGCTGCTATGATTTCTGGGTTCTCTTCATTGATCGCCGTCGACACTACGACCACACTCGCTTTAGCGACATTTTCTTCAGCATGACCGATGTAGATCGTCGCACCTTTATCTGCAAGTCGCTCAGTCACTGGATTCTCAGCAATATCAGAACCTGAGATTTGGTAACCTTCATTGAGTAGCACTTCGGCAATACCGCTCATGCCTGCACCACCAATACCAATGAAGTGAATGCATTTAACTCGGCGCATCTCAGGCACCATCGCTCGAATCTGAGCTAAATTTTGAGTATGTTGAACTGTCATGAATCTTCTCGTTATTTCGTCAATGCGATAATGGCTTCGGCTACCACTTTATCTGCATCTAACTTCGCAGCCGCTTTCGCTTTTGTCGCCATGGTCATTAGGGTTTCGCGATCCATTGTCTGAATCTCAGCAACTAACTTATCCACGGTCAGCTCAGGCTGCTCTATCATTTTTGCCGCACCGCACTCAACCAAATGGTCAGCGTTCAATGCTTGTTGTCTGTCTTTGTGCATAAATGGGATAAAAATAGCCCCAACACCTGCCGCAGATACCTCTGACACCGTCAGAGCCCCCGAACGACATACCAGTAAATCAGCCCATGTGTACGCTTCTGCTACATCATCAATGAACTCTGTGACCTGCGCATTACCCACTTGATGTTGCTGATATGCTAGCTCAACTTCCTGCTGGCTATTTTTACCCGCTTGATGGCGAATCTCATATCCTTCGCCTAGCTTAGCCATCGCCTCTGGTAATGTTTGATTGAGGATGCGAGCACCTTGGCTTCCACCCATCACTAAGATGCGAATTTTTCCTTCACGCTGCGCCATTCTCTGCTGAGGAGCATCAATAGCCACTACGTCTTTACGCACTGGGTTCCCCACCACAGGTGCGGTTGGAAATGCGCCAGGAAAAGCCTGAAACACCTTCTTCGCGATCTTTGATAACCATTGGTTAGTTAGCCCCGCCACCGCATTTTGCTCATGCAGTACCACTGGGATACCTAATAGCCAAGCTGCAACCCCACCCGGGCCACTGACATAACCACCCATGCCTAGCACAGCATCAGGCTGCCAGCGTTTCATGTGCGCCTTGGCTTGCATAATGGCATTGATGATTTGGAATGGTGCTTTAATTAGTCGGCCAATACCTTGACCTCGTAGACCTTTTACTTTGATAAAGTCGATTTCAATACCATGTTTAGGTACTAAATCTGCTTCCATACGGTCCGCAGTTCCTAACCAGCGAATCTCCCAACCTTGTGATTGTAGTTGTTTAGCAACGGCAAGACCGGGGAAAACGTGACCGCCGGTACCACCAGCCATCACCATTAATCTTTTATTCTTTTTCATCATTTTCTAACTGTTGTTCATGCTTGTCAGCAGCGACTAAACGGCACTCATGATCGATGCGCAGTAGGATAGAAACAGCCACTGCCATGACGATCAGACTCGAACCACCGTAACTGATCAGTGGCAAAGTCAAACCTTTGGTTGGAACCATTCCCGCCGCCGCACCGACATTGACCAATGTTTGGAAAGCAAACCAAATACCGATACCAAACGCGAGGTACCCGCCAAATAGCTGCTCATTGTCGAATGCCTTACGACCAATATATATCGCTTTAAGCACCAAACTAAAAATCAGTAGCAATACTAGGACTACCCCCACAAAACCGAGCTCTTCTGCCAGTACGGCAAATACAAAGTCAGTGTGCGCTTCCGGAAGATATTCTAGCTTTTGAATCGAGTTGCCTAGACCTTGACCAAACCATTCACCGCGACCAAACGCCATTAAAGATTGCGTCAACTGATAACCACTACCAAATGGGTCTTCCCAAGGGTCAAGGAAAGAAGTGACACGTCGCATACGGTAAGGTTCGATATAGATAAGAATCGCCACCGACATCAAACCCACTACCATCAGGGCAAGGAATTGAGTCAGCTTCGCCCCAGCGATAAATAGCATCCCAAATAATGTCACTAGCATAACCACGACCGTACCTAAGTCAGGCTGTAGTAAAAGCAAGCTCGCCAAGGTGGCAAATACGATAATCGGCTTGATAAAGCCGCCAAAGAAACTTGAGCGTACCTCTTCGCTTTTGCGTACAAGGTATCCCGACATGAAAATAAATAGCGACAGTTTCGCCACTTCGGCAGGCTGAAGGTTAAATAGTCCTAGCGGTATCCAGCGTGATGCACCGTTAACAGATTTACCCGCAACGAGCACAACAACCAGTAAGCCAATCGAGATCAGCAGCAGCCAAGTACTGTATTGCAGCCAGCGCTTCATTGGCACTTGCAAAATAACCGACGAGGCCATTATTGCGAGCACGAGGAAAATCGCGTGACGGAACATAAAGTGGAAAGGCTGGTCAGTAAGACGAGAACTGATAGGAAACGAGGCAGACGTTACCATAACCAGTCCAGTAAGCATCAAGCCCAGTGATATCCATACTAACTGACGGTCATACAAAGCCTCTGGTGACGCAGTGGTCACCCAACGCTTAATACTGCTGAAAACATCTCGAATCTGCATAGTTCCCTAACAACTAAGAGTAGATTTTTGCTAGCTCAGTGAATGCATCACCACGGGCCATAAAGTTATTGAACTGATCAAAGCTCGCACAAGCCGGAGACAATAACACCATGTCACCAGATTCAACTTGAGGTGCGAGCCATTCAATAATCTCTTTCATCGAGGTAAATAACTTAGCACTCGGGTGCAGTGGCATGAACTCGTCACCATCTTCACCAAAGCAACACAGCTGAACATTCAATTCACTCAACACAGGCTTGAGCTCAGAGAAATCCGCGCCTTTACCGACACCACCGACTAGCAGGTACAATTTGCCAGCCAGCTCTAAGCCAGCCAGCGCCGCCAAGGTGCTTGCAACATTGGTTGCTTTAGAGTCGTTAACCCACTTAACACCGTGATTATCAGCAACCACTTGGCATCGATGTGTCAAACCATTGTAAGACTTAAGAGCATCAAGACCTGAAGTAATATCGACACCCGACTCATTGAGCAGAGCAAGGACAACCAATGCATTAGCGACATTGTGTCGGCCAACCAGAGAAAGCGCTTGAGTTGGACACAGTTTACGACCTGCAATGGCTAAATATTCTACTTCCCCTTCTGTGACTAAGTGATAACGAGTCTGCTCGACTAAGCTGAACTCAGCCACATTACATTCACGATCTGGGTAAGTTTGTTTATCATCGGCATTCACCACGCAAGTTTTTGCGTGGTGGAAAATACGCAATTTCGCCTGACGGTAATCACTCATCCCATCATAGCGATCCATATGGTCTTCTGAGAGGTTTAAAAACGCCGCTGCGGCAGGCTCTAATGACGAGGTAGTTTCAAGCTGGAAACTAGAGAGCTCAAGCACATACAAGTCAGCGTCAAGCTGAAGAAGATCCAGCGCAGGCACGCCAATATTACCGCCGACACCAACCTTCAGACCGGACGCTTTAGCCACACAGCCAGTCCAATCGGTAACGGTACTTTTGCCATTTGAGCCAGTAATCGCAATGACAGGTTTATCGACCTGCCACGCGAATAGCTCAATATCACCCACAACGGGAATGCCAGCTTGAAGAACTTGTTGAATCTCTGGGGTTGCTAAAGCAATGCCAGGGTTGGCAACCACAAGGTCAGCCTCAAGCAACCAGTTGAGATTCCAACTGCCAGAGTGAAGCGCAATGTCTTCGGTTAACTCCTCGCTCCCTGGTGGGCACTCACGAGTATCAATAACACGGACTTGTAGCGCTTTAGGCAAAGATTGTAAGTGTTTGACCACTGATAGGCCGGTAATACCCAGCCCAACAACCACTACCTTTTCAACATTTTTCCAGCGTTCCATTGTCATGGGTGTGATTTCCTTATCGAACTTTCAGTGTTGCTAGACCAACAAGCACAAGAACAATAGAGATGATCCAGAAGCGTACAATAACGCGCGGCTCTGGCCAGCCTTTCAATTCGTAATGGTGGTGAATTGGTGCCATACGGAAGATACGTTGACCACGCAATTTGTAAGAACCAACCTGTAGGATCACAGACAAGGTTTCCATCACGAAAACACCGCCCATAATCACTAGCACAAATTCCTGACGAACCAAGACAGCAATCGTACCCAGAGCTCCACCCAGTGCCAATGAGCCAACATCGCCCATAAATACTTGTGCTGGGTAAGTGTTAAACCATAAGAAGCCTAAACCTGCCCCAACAATAGCGGTACAGACAACCACCAGCTCTGAAGCTTGAGGAATATATGGAATATGTAGGTAATTAGCGAATTGAACGTTACCCGTTGCCCAAGCGATCGCAGCAAAGCCCGCTGACACCAATACAGTTGGCATAATAGCGAGACCATCTAAACCGTCGGTCAAGTTAACCGCATTACTGGTACCAACAATCACAAAGTATGTCAGGACAATGTAGAGCAAACCTAGCTGAGGCATGATGTCTTTGAAAAATGGCACCACAAGCTGAGTTGCAGCCGTGTCTTTACCGTGAGCATACAGTGCAAACGCAACGACCAAAGCAATAGAGGATTGCCAGAAATACTTCCAACGTGCAATTAAGCCATCGGTGTTCTTGCGTACAACTTTGCGATAATCGTCGACAAAACCAACCGCACCGTAACCAAGCAATACCGCCAGTACCGCCCAAACATAAGGGTTGGATAGATCAGTCCAAAGTAAAACCGTGGTGACAATCGCCGTTAGGATCATGATCCCGCCCATGGTTGGGGTGCCGCGTTTGCTAAAATGGGATTCTGGACCTTCGTTACGAACTACCTGACCAATTTGCAGTAACTGCAGACGACGGATCATAATCGGTCCCATCCACAACGAAATACCAAGTGCAGTTAGAACACTGACAATCGCTCGAAAAGATAGGTATTCGAATAAACGGAAGAATGAAAAATATGGCTGTAGCAGCTCCGCGAGCCAAATAATCATGTGTACATCTCCTTGACAGCAGCAGCAACTTTGCTCATTCCAGCACTATTCGCCCCTTTAACCAATAAGGTTTGAGGCTCTTGGTGCTGTTCTATCTGCTGTTTAATAAAATCAATCATGCTCTGATGGTCTTCAAAATGAAGGCCACCACACTCTTCACTGATCGCTTTCGCGTCAGCGCCAAATGTAAGCACATATTCAAATTTGAATGGGGCAGCATGTTGTCCGACTTGACGGTGAAGTGCAAGACTTTCATCGCCTAACTCAGCCATATTGCCTAAAATTAACCAACGAGCGCCTTTGAAGCCTGCAAGTAAATCTGCGGCAGCCTTCATCGCAGGAACGCTGGCATTGTAACTGTCATCAATTAACTTAATTTGCTGATTAAGCTCGATCAGTTCAACTCGACCCTTCACTTTATTTAGTGAACTAAGGCCCGATTGAATCATCTCAAGGCTTGCTCCTAGCTCTAATGCTAAAGCTGCAGCCGCCAGTGCATTGGCTACATTATGTTGACCAATGATGCCAAGCGTTACCTTAATTTCACCCTGTGGGGTATTAAGCACAAAACTCGCTTCACCAATCTCATTCAGTGAAATATCCGAGGCAGTAAAATCAGCATTGGAATCTGTCAGAGAAAAAGTTTTCACTACTTTATCTGCCAGAACTTCTTGCCAGTAGTCGCCACCATTACTATCTAGGTTAACAATCGCAACCGAGCCTGCGTTGAGGCCCTGATAGATTTCACCTTTAGCCTGTTTCACGCCATCCATAGAACCAAAGCCTTCAAGGTGCGCAGCCGCAACGTTGTTGACCAAAGCGACATCAGGTTGAACCAAGCGTGTGGTATACGCGATTTCACCAATATGGTTAGCACCCAACTCAATAACCGCAAAGTCATCTTCAGGTGTGGAACGCAGTAGAGTAAGAGGAACGCCAATCTCATTGTTAAAGTTGCCAGCAGTAAACAGCACCTGACCTTTTTGCTCCATGATACTTGCGATCATCTCTTTGACTGTTGTTTTGCCACAGCTACCCGTGATCGCCACGGTTGGAGTCATACATGTCTGGTGCACGAGAGCACCTAATTGACCAAGCGCCAATTTGGTATCTTTAACCAAAAGCTGAGGTACATCATCACTAACAGGCTTGCTGACTAACAGTGCACCCGCGCCGGATTCTACCGCTTGATGAGTAAAATTGTGCGCATCAAATCGTTCACCAACTAATGCGACAAACAGAGCCCCCTGCTCAATGCTACGCGTATCCGTTGAGACTGAATTGATCACCATCTCATTGCCGATAAGCTCAGCATCTAATGACTCAGCGATTTGACTTAACATTAATGAAATCATGCTTTTTGCTCCAGCAATTGAATCGCAGACTCACGGTCTGAGTAATGAACCGTTTCATTCGCCATCACTTGATAATCTTCATGCCCCTTGCCCGCAAGCAAAATAATGTCATCTGCATGGCTATTGGCTAGGGCGTATTGAAGTGCGTCGAAACGACTGTGCTCAACAACAGCGGTATCGGGTTGGTTCATACCAACAAGCATATCTTTAACGATCTCAGCTGGTGACTCACTACGCGGATTATCATCGGTTAAGATAACTTGATCCGCTAAGCGTTCGCCAATTTCGGCCATCATTGGACGTTTACCTTTGTCTCGATCACCGCCACAACCAAAGATCGCCCACAGCTGCCCTTGGCAATGAACTCGCAATGCATTAAGCGCCTTCTCTAGTGCATCCGGTGTGTGCGCATAATCGACCACTACTTTCGCTTTGCTCTCTGCGGTAAAGAGTTCCATACGGCCCAGCACTGGTTTCAAAGAGCTCGCGGTATCAAGAAGCAATTGTTTATCGATACCCAACGCCAGTAGCGTCGTCATCGCGAGTAACACATTACTCGCATTGAATTCACCGATAAGTGGTACAACGCAGTCACCCGCACCAAACATGCCATCAATCGACAGTGTGATGCCCGACTCTGAGTAGGCAACGCTTTTCGCCCACACAGCACGTTCGATTGTTGTCGGTTTAAGGGAAACAGCAATCGCGTTATCTAAACGCTCTACCCAACTCACACCCACTTGGTCATCGATATTAATCACAGCGTTGTGACAATTGTGCTCACTGAATAAACTGAACTTAGCTTCAGCGTACTCTTCCATCGTGCCGTGATAATCAAGGTGATCACGACTCAAGTTGGAAAAGACACCAACAGCGAAGTCGAGTGCTTTTACACGCCCTTGAACAAGACCATGGGAAGAGACTTCCAAAGCGGTAAACTGAGCAGACTGTTGCTCTAATTGATGCAAGGTTTGTTGAATTTCAATCGCGTTACCCGTGGTATTGGCAGCAGGTTGTAGGTCGTCTAAGAAACCATTACCTGTGGTACCCATCACGGCTGCTTTCTTACCGACAAGCTCAAGCCATTGTGCAATCAACTGGGTAATGGTGGTTTTGCCGTTGGTCCCGGTCACGCCGATGATTTGGTGAGCATCGAGAGGGTATAAACGGCTCGCTAAAGCAGAAAGGCTTTCGCTTAACTGAGCGACATAAATGACCGGAACATCACCGATACACTCAATTTTTCCGGCGGCATGTTGATCACATGCTTCAGCAATGACTGCATTGGCGCCCTTTTCAATCGCAGAAGCAATAAAACGGCGCCCATCAACAGCATGTCCTTTAATCGCAACAAACGTTGTTCCTAACGTAACTTTGCGACTATCAAGCTCAAGGTGCTTAACGACAATATTAGCGCTCTTATCAGTAGAGATATCCAGCCATGAAGAGAGCAGCGCTGCTAAGGTCAGTTCCTTGGACATAGTAAACTCACTTAATCTTGTTTAAATCGATTTTCATCAGGTGCTACATTCAAAATCTGCAGCGTACCTTTCAATATTTCTGAGAACACAGGACCAGCCACTGAACCACCATAGTAGTTATCACCTTGTGGCTCATTAACCACAACAACCAGTGCCACTCTTGGGTCACTTGCTGGGGCTACACCTGCCGTGTAAGCGAAGTACTCATCACCATAACCACCAGCAATCGCTTTACGCGAGGTACCCGTTTTCGCCGCCACTCGGTAGCCAGGAACCGCCGCTTTAGTCGCAGTACCACCCGGTTGAGTCACGGTTTCCAGCATATCAAGCACTTTACGTGCGTTATCGTGATCAATCACTTGCTTAGCTAAGTTCTGTTGATTGTTTTCAATAATATGGATCGGTTGATACTCACCCAAGTTACCTAAGGTCGCATAAGCGTGAGCAAGTTGAAGAGGGGTAATGGTCAAGCCATAACCAAATGATAGCGTGGCTATTTCAAATTTAGACCAACGACGACGGTTGGGGAAAATACCTTGAGTTTCACCCACTAGGTTTAAACCTGAGACTTCACCAAAACCGACTGAGCTATACATACCGAGTAGCGCTTCCAGCGGCATATCGAGTGCTAGCTTAGCAACACCGATGTTACTCGACTTTTTCAAAATCGTCGTTAAGTCTGCTTTCCCAACTTTGGAAGTATCACGTACCCGACTACCGCCTATCTGCATAATGCCGTTGCCGGTATCAATGATGGTGCTGTCATCAGCCACGCCATTTTCAAGTGCCGCTAAAACAACAAAAGGTTTTACCGTCGAACCGGGCTCAAACGCATCGGTAATGACACGGTTTCTCATTTTGGCAGATTGCAGGTCTGAACGGTTATTTGGGTTATAAGACGGAGCGTTAACCATCGCCAATACCGCGCCAGTTTTAACATCTAGAATAACCGCCGAGCCAGAGGTCGCACGGAAATCGGCCACCGCCTGCTTAATTGCACGATAGGCAATTGCTTGAATGCGCTGATCGATAGTCAGCTCAAGCGGTTTACCTTCTTCACGCTCTTCTAAAGAGATGTTTTCTACCACACGGCCATAACGGTCTTTACGAATGATGCGTTTACCCGCCTCACCCGTTAACCACTTATCGTAGCTACGCTCAACACCTTCAAGGCCATGGCCATCAATACCCGTCACACCGACTAAGTGGGCACTAACTTCACCGGCTGGGTAGTAACGTCTTGATTCTGCTTTTAGGCCAACTCCGGCTAACTTTAACTCACGAATATAGTGAGCCATCGCTGGGCTAACCTGACGCTGTAGATAGATAAAACGCTTACTCTTGTTGCGTTTGATCTTGTCGACCATACCTTGACGCTTAAGACCTAATACATCGGCTAGTGCGTACCAGCGATTAATATCTTCCAAGCCACCTTCTTTAAAAATGGTGGCAGGATCAGCCCATACCGCTTCAACAGGGACACTCACGGCCAAAGGCTCACCATTACGGTCTGAGATAATTCCTCGCGCTGAGTGCAAAGTCTTAGCGCGAATCGAGCGCATATCACCCTGTTTGATCAGGTTATCAGGTTCTATAATTTGGATATAAGCAATACGGCCACACAGCGCAGCAAACGCGCAGAACACAAAGAAAAGAACAAGATAGAAACGCCAACGAATAAGAGTCGCTGGCTGATCGTCTGATTTAGCTTCTGCTGGTTTTACTTTTTTGCTCATGGGAGATTAATGATGACTTCTTTGTCTGAGTCTGGACGTTTCATGTCCAATTCTTTTTTGGCTACCGCCTGAACTCGGCTATGTTCAGCCAAGGCGGTCTCTTCTAACAGTAAGTTACGCCACTCATTGTCCAACCTTTCGCGCTCGACCATAGATTGGTCTTTTTCGGTGATCGCTTGACGAGTGTGATGTGTAGTGAATACGACGCCCATTGCACTAGCAAAAATCAGTACCAGTAACACAAGTGGCACGCGCCCAACACTAAGAAGGTCGAGCGCAATTAATTTAGCTAGGTTTGGAGACGACTTACTCATTGCTAATTAAAGTTTCTCAGCAATACGAAGAACAGAACTGCGCGAGCGAGCGTTCTCTTCAACTTCTTGTTTTGATGGTTTGATCGCTTTACCAACCGGCTTTAGATTTGCACTGCCTAGGGCTTTAATCTGATCTTCCGTCATAGGAATCCCGTGGGGTACTTCAGGGCCCTTGCTCTCTTTGCGGATAAAACGCTTCACCATACGATCTTCCAATGAATGGAAACTGATCACGGACAAACGGCCTTCAGGAGCTAAAATGCTTGCCGCACCTTTTAGTGCTGTATCAATCTCTTCTAGTTCACTGTTGATGTAGATGCGGAAAGCTTGGAAAGAGCGTGTAGCTGGGTGCTTTTTCTCTTTAAAACTCTTTGGCGCAGCCTCTGAGATTAACTTCGCCAATTGACCAGTACGTGTCATTGGTTCGTTTTCTTCGTTCTCACGGTAAGCGACAATAGCCTTAGCAATTCGACGCGCATGTTTGTCTTCACCAAACTCACGGATAACCCAAGTAATGTCATCAAGGTCTGCTTCCATCAACCACTGAGAAACTGGGATACCCGATGTCGGGTCCATACGCATATCTAGTGGGCCGTCTTTCATGAAGCTAAACCCACGCTCAGCATCATCTAGCTGAGGAGAAGACACGCCGAGATCCAGCAATACGCCATCAACTTTACCGACAAGGCCATACTCTGCCGCATATTGCGCCATACCAGAGAAAGGACCATGGATAATAGTAAAGCGAGGGTCATCGATTTTACCCGCTTCTGCGATCGCTTGAGGGTCACGGTCGATACTGTAAAGACGACCATTCTCACCTAATTTGGATAGAATCGTGCGGCTATGACCACCACGACCGAATGTTCCGTCTATGTAGATACCATCAGGTTTAATCGCTAAACCATCGATAGATTCATGTAAAAGTACGGATATGTGTTTAAATGCTTCGGTCATAGTTATCTCATGTAGCTGTCGCATTGACGAATTCTGACTCTCCAGTGTACTGATTTAGCGGCTTATCGCCACCTCTAGCGTGAGAGAACACGTGATTTTGCGCCAAGTTTAATCGTTAGAAAATAAATTAGGTCAATTAAAAGCAAAAAACCCATCATAACAATAAAGTTACGATGGGTCTCGAATAGGTGGAGCCGACACATAAGCCGGGTTCTGTTCCGCTTGCGCGGCGGTAGCCATTCGTCTAGGCCAGCAATCACTCACTGGCTCGAGCAACCTACCCGCCTCCTTACGCGAGCAACGCAATGTGGAGGCCTATTTGGTCTTGCTTCAGGTGGAGTTTACCCTGCTACGAACTATTACTAGTCGTCCGGTGCGCTCTTACCGCACCCTTTCACCCTTACCTGTGCCCTAGGGCCATCGGCGGTCTTCTCTCTGCTGCACTTGTCGTAGGCTTGCGCCCCCCAGGCGTTACCTGGCACCTTGCTCTATGAAGCCCGGACTTTCCTCCCCTTTGTCAGTCTCCCGAAGGACGTCAACGTCAGTCTCCCAAAGGGACTTCGACGTCAGTCTCCCGAAGGACATCAACAAAGCAGCGACTACCCAGTCAGCTCCGAGGGCGGATTGTATAGAGTTATCCCCTCAGAGTCTAGTGAGATCACAGAAATGCTGAAAACGGTCGGTTAAGTGCTCAAAAAGGCAGCGTTCTAAAAGCAGAGCGCTCCCGAAGCACCAGCTTCCATAAGCAAAAGGGGAGCCGCGTTAACGACTCCCCTTATCAATCTTATCTAAACAACTCTGAAAGCTAACGACTCTTGAACGAAACTACTAAAGCCCACTTCTCGGCCCCCGCCTCTCGAAGCGAAGTATTCCTGAAGTGTCAGCGTTCTGAGAGCTTCTAGCCCAGATTCTCTAAACCCCACTTATACAGTGCGTTTTTCTTTAGGCTGTAGATCTCTGCGGCAAGTGCTGCGGCTTTCTTCAATGGCAGCTCTTTCGTCAAAATACCCAGCGTACGGGTTGCTTCATCTGGCAACGTATCTTCGGTTGAATCACGGTGACCGTGGATAAGCAACACCATCTCACCGCGCTGTTGGTTGTCATCACTCTTGACCCATTCAATCAGTTCACCTAGAGGCATTCCTTGAATGGTTTCAAAGGTTTTCGTTAGCTCACGCGCCAAGACAACTTCTCGTTCAGGACCAAGAACGTCTAACATATCTTGTAGAGAGTCTAAAATACGGTGTGGTGACTCATAGAAGATACAAGTGCGTTCCACTGACGCAATTTCCAAGAACTTGTCTTTACGACCTTTGCTTTTCGGTGGTAGAAAGCCTTCAAAGCTGAAACGATCTGATGGTAAACCAGAAGCACTTAACGCCGTGATGACTGCACACGCACCAGGAAGAGGCACAACTCTTACGCCCGCTTGACGACATTTTGTTACCAAATGGTACCCTGGATCGCTAATTAGTGGCGTTCCAGCGTCAGAGACTAAAGCAATAGACTGACCTGAAAGTAGTTTTTCGACCAAGGCTTGCGCTTTTTGCTGCTCATTGTGATCATGCAAAGCAAAAGTTTTAGTTTGGATATTGAAGTGAGACAGTAATTTGCCCGTATGTCGAGTATCCTCTGCGGCAATGATGTCCACATTCGACAGAACTTCGATAGCGCGTTGTGTGATATCCGCTAAATTTCCGATTGGAGTCGGTACGATGTAGAGAGTTGGCCCCTCATTTGGCAACTTATTTTTATCTGTCATTTGTTTAGCATCACTTCAACGATTAATATAGAGACAATTTTGTACAAAATTATAGAGAACTCACGGCAATGATGAACCATAAGAGACTCAGTGTACCACGCTTACTCACTCCTGTTGCACTGGCAATTACGTTGGCAGCTTGTTCCTCTGGTCCAAAGCAACCAGACAGCGTAGACATTACGCTAGAGCCAACCCAGTCAGTTCAAAACTACATGATTCAAGCAGATAGCACTGAAGGTAGCCTACAGAATGATTGGCTTATTATGGCTTCTAAGGCTGCTATCCAGGCAAATGAATTCGATCAAGCTGAGTTACTACTAAAACGTCTTTCACGCCAACAACTTACTGACGTACAACAAGCTGAGTGGCAATTAACACGTGCGACGTTGAAACAGAAACAGGGCAATTACCAGCAGCTATTGCAAGAGTTGAACTTTCAGCCGTGGTGGAAACTACCAACGGAGCAGTGGAAAGATTATTACTCCCTCCGTGCGGATGCCTTCCAAAGCTTGCACAAACCCTTTGATGCAAACCGACAACTGGTTGCTCTTAGTCAGTACTCATCGCCATCTGAGCAAGCTGCTATTTCAAGTCGAATCTGGATGAACTTTGCAAGTTATTCAGAATATGAGCTGACCTCACTACGCACAGAAGCGAGTGAAGATGTTCTAGATGGCTGGCTTCAGCTAGCAATTTACGCGAAAACACTTGCAGGCAATATACCTCAATTAAAAAACACGCTTGAACGCTGGTTGAGCGAAAACCCATCGCACCCAGCAGCCGTTTATACACCTACGGAAATCAAAAACATTTTGGCGTTAGAGATTGTTAAGCCAAACAATACAGCCTTATTACTTCCGCTTACCGGTAAGTTCGCCCCTCAAGCTCAATTGATTCGAGATGGCTTTATTTTTGCCATGATGAATGATGAGTATCGTGATCCTAACGCTACGCTAACAGTCATTGATACCCATGCGTACAGCGCTGATGAAATCAAGCAAAGACTTATCGATGATCGTATCGACTTCGTTGTAGGACCATTGCAAAAAGAAAACGTGACTTTGCTACAAACAAGCTTGGATGGCACCTCAAATGGCCCACACATTCCAGCCTTGGCACTCAACATCCCAGAAGATGTACAACCTGGTAATGAAATTTGCTACCTAGCACTCTCACCGGAACAAGAAGTTGCACAAGCAGCGAAACACCTATTCAGCCAAGGTTATCAGTTCCCAATGATTCTCGCGCCAAGTGGTTCATTTGGTCAACGTGTTGTTGAAGCCTTTAATGACGAATGGGCTAAGTACAGTTCAAACAAAGTTGCAACTAGCTACTTCGGTGATAAACGCCAATTGCAAAAAAATATCAACGGAGTTTTTGGTCTACAAGAAAGCCAGCAACGTATCGCTCAAATGCAATCACTGCTACGCACCCCGCTAGAAACTCAACCTCGCAGCCGAAGAGATGTTGATGCGGTATACATTGTTGCACGCAGTTCCGAGTTGACGCTCATCAAGCCATTTATCGAAGTTGCAATCAACCCTGACGCAAAGCCACCGCAGCTATTCTCTAACTCGCGTAGCAATAGTGGTGATACTGTATATGAGGATCTCACGGGGATTATTTACAGTGATATTCCATTGCTGATTGATGCAGACCCAACAGTGAAAGCTGAAATGACAGAGCTTTGGCCAAACCAGTCAAATATGGAAAAACGTCTAGAGGCTCTAGGTATGGATGCTTACAAACTGATGGGCGAATTACCACAAATGAAGGTGGTTCCAGGCTACTCCGTACCGGGCCAAACAGGCACCCTAAGTATTGATAACAACTGTGTCGTACAACGCGAGTTGAGCTGGGCTGAGCGTGGGGCTCTTTAGTAAGCGACAAATTGGTAATCAATACGAAACCCTGGCGAAGCAGTATTTGCAGCGCCAGGGTTTGCGCTTTTTAGATCAAAATTATCTGACTAAAGTCGGCGAAATTGATTTAATCTTCCAACAAGGTGAAACTATCGTCTTTGTTGAGGTCAAATATCGTAAGAATGATAGCTTTGGCTCAGCAGCAGAAATGGTCACCCGCGCAAAAATGCGTAAACTAGTCAAAACAGCCCAAATTTGGCTAAGCCAGCAACAGCGCTCGCCGTACAATATCGATTATCGGTTTGATGTGGTCGCCATTCACGACAGTGGTCGAGACATCAACTGGATACAAAATGCAATCTCTGAAGGATAAACGATGCTAGACAGCATTAAAGACAGTTTTACAGAAAGTATTCAAATTCAAATTGCGGCAGCAGAAGCACTGCCAGACGCCATTACTCATGCAGCTCAAGCCATGGTCTCGAGCTTGCTCAATGGCAATAAAATTCTATGTTGTGGCAACGGTGGCAGCGCGTCGAACTCTCAGCAGTTTGTTTCATGCCTTTTAAACCGATTCGAGACTGAACGCCCTAGCCTACCAGCAATGGCCCTAACAGCAGACAACACGACGTTGACTGCCGTCGCCAACGACTACCACTACCAAGAGATCTTCTCTAAACAGGTGCGTGCTTTTGGTCAGCCTGGCGATATCCTACTAGCGATTTCAACCAGTGGTAATAGTAAGAACATCATCAAAGCAATGGAAGCTGCCGTAACGCGTGATATGACGATCATCGCTCTTACGGGTAAAGATGGCGGTGAGATGGCAGGCCTGCTTGGCGAAAACGACGTAGAAATCCGCATTCCTTCTCACCGAACTGCACGTATTCATGAAGTTCATATGTTAACGTTGCATTGCCTGTGTGATTTAACCGATCAGGTGCTTTTCCCTGCACACGACGAATAACTAGCCGGAGAGTATTACGCTATGATGCGATGTCTTGTCATCTTACTTACGATGTTCAGCCTAAGTGGTTGTGCAGGGTTGTTTATTGCTGGGGCTGCAACAACAGCCAATATAGTAACTGATACCCGTACAACCAAAGAGATATGGCAAGACAACAACATCGAGTTCGAGATTGCAGCTCTAGGAAATAAAGCCCCGTTTAAAGGTCAAGTTCGTGTAGTGGCTAGTTCTTATAACGGAACAGTTGTATTAATGGGCCAAGCACCAACACAAGCGCTCGTGAATGATCTAGAGTCTAAAGCTCGAGACGTTGAAGGCGTCAAGAATGTTCACAACCAAATTAAGTTGAAAAAGCCGCTGAGCGTTACAGAAATAAGTAACGACAGTTGGATCACCACAAAAGTTAAATCAGCACTGCTTACAGATAGTGAGCTCAATGGTGTGAAAGTTAAAGTAATCACTGAAGACAGTGAAGTTTTCTTGTTCGGATACGTGACCGCTGAACAAGCGAATAGAGCCACCGATATCGCCAGAAATATCTCTGGTGTAAAGCAGGTAATTAAAGGTTTTCAGTATGGTGAAACGACCTCAGAAACCGAATAATTGGCAATTAACAACCAATAAAAAAGCAGCGATAACGCTGCTTTTTTTTTTTATTTAATCACTCTTAAGCTTGGTCGGCCTTTCGGACGAGGAGCTTCATCTTCAGTTTGTTCTGAATCAGTAGGAGGCACTTCCGAAGAGTCACTTACCGTGCTAAATGCCGGTGCCTGCTCTTCTTCTACCATCTCCTCACCTTCAATATGAGTGTACGCCTCTTCTGGTTCAAACATTGTACCTGCACCGTTTTCACGCGCATAAATTGCGTGTACAGCGTAAACAGGCACAATAACTGAATGAGGGCGACCACTGAATCTTGCGTGAAAGGTAATGGCATCATTACCTAGCTCAAGTTGACCGACAGCACGCGGAGCAATATTCAAGATAATTTGACCATCTTGAATAAACTCAACCGGTACACGTACACCTGGTAGAGTTGCATCAACAACAAGGTGTGGCGTTAGGTCATTGTCTACCAGCCAGTCGTAAAATGCGCGAAGCATATACGGACGGCGAGCAGTCATTTTTGCAATATCCATAACGTGTTATCTAAATCGCTTAGCGAACTAGGCGCATTTCACGTTCAGCTTCAGTCAGAGAAGCAAGGAATGAATCACGTTCAAATACGCGGTTCATGTAAACTTTAATCTCTTTTGAGCCAGGGCCAATTAGATCAATACCTAGTTGTGGTAGACGCCACAATAACGGAGCTAGGTAGCAGTCAATTAGGCTGAATTCTTCGCTCATGAAGTATTCATACTCAGCAAAGATTGGCGCTAGAGTCAGAAGATCGTTACGCAGTTTAATGCGTGCTTTTTCTGATTCCTCTGCGTTGCCTTTCATAACTTTCTCAGCGAGTGAGTACCAGTTACGTTCAATACGGTACATCATCAGACGGCTGTTACCACGAGCAACTGGGTAAACAGGCATTAGAGGTGGATGAGGGAAACGCTCGTCCAAGTACTCCATGATGATTTTCGAATCGTAAAGAGCTAGCTCACGGTCAACAAGGGTTGGCACTGATTTGTATGGGTTTAGCTCAACAAGCTCAGCAGGAAGGTTAGCTTCATCAACAAGCTCTACTTCAACACTTACGCCTTTTTCAGCTAGTACGATGCGAACCTGATGGCTATACAAATCTGATGCACTTGAGAAAAGAGTCATCACAGAACGTTTATTGGCAGCTACAGCCATGGAGCCCTCCAGTACACTTACAAATAAAAATAATGGAGGCTAAGCCTCCATTATCCATCAATTAAAATTGGGAATTAGCACGGTATGATAGCACAATTAATGCACATCACGCCAATACTCTTTCTTGAGCATCACGACAACTATTGTTAGTAGAACTAGGAAGCCCATAACCCACCAACCCATCGCATGACGCTCAAGTTTAACTGGGTCACCTGAGTAAACTAGGAAGTTAACTAGATCACCAACAGCTTTATCGTACTCACCAGAGCTTAATTCACCTGTACCGTTCGTTTCAGTGCCAACGACCACTTGTACTTCCTCACCGTCAACGACTTTCGTGCCGTAAACTGGTGTAGGAATACCTTGAAGCTCTTCAAGAACATGCGGCATACCAACACTTGGGAATACCATGTTGTTCACGCCGAATGGGCGGGATGGATCAACATAGAATGCACGTAGGTAAGTGTATAACCAATCCGCACCACGCACTCGAGCAACTAGAGTTAGATCCGGTGGCGGAGCACCAAACCAGTCCCCTGCTTGCTTCGCTGGCATCGCATTAACCATTAGATCACCAACTTTCGCCTCAGGGTCGAAAATCAGGTTTTCTTTCATTAGGTCAATTGGAATATCCAAGTCTGTTGCTACTCGCTCATAACGCTGGTATTGCGTTGAGTGACAAGCAAAACAGTAGTTCATGAATAGCTTCGCGCCGTTTTGCAGCGAAGCTTTATCCGATAGGTCCACGTTCGCTTTATCTAGCGGAACATTGGCACCCGCTGCCATCGCTAGAGATGGCAACATAGCAAATAGAATTACAATCCACTTCTTCATTTGAATGTCACCCTCTCTGGTAATGGTTTGGTCGCTTCATTTTTGCTGTAGAAGAACAGCAGTACAAAGAACATGAAGTAACACAAGCTAAAGATCTGAGACAGAATCGTGTAAAGCGGCGTTGCCGGTAGTGCACCCAAAATACCCAGAGCAATAAAGGCGATAGTGAACTGAACAATATTCAATAGGTGGATTTTGCTACGGTAACGGTACGAACGTACTTTACAGCGATCCAACCAAGGTAGAACAAACAATACTGCAATTGACGCACCCATTAGGATTACACCCAATAGCTTGTCAGGAACCGCACGCAAGATTGCGTAAAACGGAGTGAAGTACCATACAGGAGCGATATGCTCAGGTGTCTTCAGTGGGTTTGCAGCTTCAAAGTTAGGCGGCTCAAGGAAGTACCCACCCATCTCAGGGTTAAAGAACAGCACGTAACAGAAGAAGAACAAGAAACCAGCCACACCAACCAAGTCCTTAACCGTACCGTACGGATGGAAAGGAATCGAATCGATGATGTCGTATTTCTTCGAGTAGTAATCGTGGAACTTAAATTGCGATTGGTAATCGTCGCCCATCGAGCCTTTTGGTAGCTTAGTTTCGATACCGTCAGGGTTGTTTGAGCCAACTTCATGTAGCGCCAATACGTGCAGTACCACCAAAAGAAGCAGAACGATAGGTAATGCAATTACGTGAAGTGCGAAGAAACGGTTCAGCGTCGCACCAGAGATGATGTAGTCACCACGGATCCAAAGCGTCAAATCGTCACCGATAACTGGAATCGCACCGAACAGAGAAATGATAACCTGAGCACCCCAGTATGACATCTGACCCCATGGTAATAGGTAACCCATGAAAGCTTCCGCCATTAGAACTAAGAAGATCAACATACCGAAGATCCAAAGTAGCTCACGAGGCTTCTGGTATGAACCGTAAATCAAACCACGGAACATGTGCAGGTAAACCACAACGAAAAACGCTGACGCGCCAGTTGAGTGCATGTAACGTAGCAGCCAACCGTACTCCACGTCACGCATGATGTATTCGATAGAAGCAAACGCGCCTTCACCAGAAGGAACGTAGTTCATAGTCAGCCAAATACCCGTCAGGATTTGGTTAACCAATACCAACATTGCCAGAGAACCGAAAAGGTACCAAAAGTTAAAGTTCTTCGGCATTGGGTATTCCGACAAATGCTTTTTATAAGCATTCATCGCTGGAAGTCGTTTTTCAACCCAGTCTAATAGTGCTTGCATTATGCGTCTCCCTCATCAACACCGATAATGAGCTTCGTATCACTCAAATACATGTGCTTAGGAACCACAAGGTTCAGCGGTGCAGGTACACCCTGGAACACTCGACCAGCCATATCAAATTTAGAACCGTGGCACGGACAGAAGAAGCCAGACTTAACGCCTTGAACTTGCTCTGCGAACGTATCCGGTAGATAGGTAGGTGAACAACCTAAGTGAGTACAGAAGCCAACCGCCACGAAATACTCAGGCTTGATCGAACGATGTGCGTTCTGAGCATAAACTGGTTGTTGTTCCATTTCTGATTGTGGGTCACGAAGCTGTCCATCGATGTTCTTAAGGTTATCGACCACTTCTTGAGTACGGCGTACAACCCATACAGGCTTACCTTGCCACTCAACACGGACCATCTGGCCAGCTTCAATTTTGCTGATATCCACTTCCACCGGTGCACCCGCAGCTTTCGCTTTGGCACTCGGATTCCATGATTTGATAAAAGGCACGGCGACGGCAGCTGCCCCTAATCCACCAACAACTGCCGTTGTAGCGGTTAGAAAACGCCTGCGACCGTTATTTAAAGGCGCGTTGCTCATCCAAACATTCTCCCATTTGCTCCCTTTGGATCGTTGTTATTCCGCTTATAAGAGCATGGCTAACTAATAATGAATTTAGTTCTATTTATTGGAGGGAAATGATAAAGAAAACCCTACTTTTTGACAAGATAAAGCTACCTTTTTGTAACAATTGTGAGGCAAATCGCTCACGCCGTCACAAAAGCGGCAGAATTATAAAAAATAGATGTGATTTGTAACAAGAAAGCGAAACGAAGAACGCCTGAATATTCGAGAAAAAGCCTTGTATTCCGGTTATTTTCCGTCGCTTAGACAGGAAGATATTTCAAGAATGTGAAGGTTATCGCCACTTTTGTTACTCAAACTTTGTAGCACGAGTAAGGCGTAAAAACTCATCATTAGAGAGAGTAAATGTTGCGAGGATATTAAGTGAAGGAGTAAAAATGAGTGCGAAAGGAGGAAAATGAATAAATGCCGACTTCTGAAAAACAAAAAGCTCGGCATATAGCCGAGCTTTGGTACACAGTATCCAGAGTAACTCTGGACCAGCATAATTCCCGATAAGAGGAAATTAACGCTTAGAGAACTGTGGACGACGACGTGCTTTACGTAGACCAACTTTCTTACGTTCAACGCAACGAGCGTCACGAGTAACGTAACCAGCTGCACGTAGAGTAGGACGTAGAGACTCATCGTATTCCATAAGAGCGCGAGTGATACCGTGACGGATAGCACCAGCTTGACCAGAAATACCGCCACCTTTAACAGTAACGTATAGGTCTAGCTTCTCAGTTAGTTCAACTAGCTCAAGAGGTTGTTTAACAACCATACGAGAAGTTGGACGACCGAAGTACTCATCAAGGCTACGCTTGTTGATTACGATGTTGCCGCTGCCTGGTTTGATGAAAACACGCGCAGCTGAGCTTTTGCGACGGCCAGTGCCGTAGTATTGATTCTCTGCCATTTTCGAAATCCCCAATTAGATGTCTAGTACTTGTGGTTGTTGAGCAACATGGTTGTGCTCAGCGCCTGCGTAAACTTTAAGCTTACGGTACATAGCACGGCCTAGAGGACCACGTGGAAGCATGCCTTTAACTGCAAGCTCAAGAACCATCTCAGGTTTACGATCGATCAGCTTTTCAAAAGTGATAGATTTTAGACCACCTGGGAACTCAGAGTGACGGTAGTACACTTTGTTCTTAGCTTTGTTGCCAGTTACAGCAACTTTCTCAGCGTTGATAACGATGATGTAATCACCAGCGTCAACGTGAGGAGTGTATTCAGCTTTGTGTTTGCCACGTAGGCGAGATGCAATTTCACTTGCTAGACGACCAAGAGTTTTACCCTCTGCGTCTACAACGTACCAGTCGCGTTTTACAGTTTCTGGTTTAGCAACGAAAGTTTTCATGCTAATAATAACCCGTTAATTAAAATTTAAACTTTAAGGAACACCCAATAGTGCTCCCACACTGTCTAAGAGCCCAGTCATCACCCCTTCGAGTCGTTGGTTCTCTCGACCTTCTATGTCGAAATAACTTCGATAATCAGGTCTGCAGTAACGGTGGGTCGCAGGATTATAGAGAAGAGCGAAGAAAAAATCACCTTTTTTTGCGTTAAATCACGAATTTTTTCTTCACTTTTTTAAGATGAGTTGCTGATTTTTACGCCAGATGCTCTCTAGCGAGGTATTCGTGGCTCTGCATCTCGGTCAATCGAGACAGACAACGTTTAAACTCGAATTCCAACTGCCCTTGCGCATAAAGGGAATCCATCGCCACTTCTGCAGAAATAATCAGTTTGACGTTACGCTCGTAGAACTCGTCCACCAATGCAATAAAGCGTCGCGCGGCATCATCTATCTTACGGTCCATCTGCTTTACATCTGCCAGCAATACCGTGTGGTAGATACGAGATAATTCAATATAGTCATTCTGACTGCGGGGCGTTTGGCATAGTTGCTCAAAAGAAGCGTGTAGCACGCCATCACTAGCTTCAATCACCGCCACTTCGCGATGGTTAATTTCAATGATGCTTACTGCAACTTTTCTTTCGCCAATCAATTGCTGGTAGTAGTGCTTGAGGTTAACGGACGCTTGTTCATCCAGTGGGTAGTGATAAATCTCCGCCTGCTCTAATGTTCGCAGGCGATAATCAACACCACTATCTACATTCAACACTTCGCATCTTTCTATAATCATTGCGATTGCTGGCATAAAACGCGCTCGTTGTAAGCCATTTCGATAGAGGTTCTGAGGCTCGATATTCGATGTTGCCACTAATACCATTTGGCGTTTAAACATTTCTTGTAGCAAAGTTGCCAGAATCATTGCATCGGTAATGTCAGACACGAAAAACTCATCAAAGCAAACTATATCCGCTTCTTTCTTAAACAAATCAGCGACTTTAGATAACGGATTCTCCACTTCGCCTAGACGCTTAAGTTCATCATGGACTCGATACATAAATCGATGGAAGTGAACTCTCATCTTCTTCTCTGTTGGAAGGGAGTCATAAAAGGTATCCATTAGATATGTTTTCCCACGCCCAACACCACCCCAAAAATACAATCCTTTGGGAGGTTCTGGAAGTTCAGGCTTCTTACCTAATAGTTTTTGCCATTTAGAAACTTGAGGAACTGGCGCAGCTTGGAAGGCTATAATGTCGTGGTAGAGCTTATCTAAAGCAACAACGGCGTTATGTTGGGCCTCATCACGCTGAAAGCCATTATCTACAATATCTTTTTCGTATCGTTTTAATGGTGTCATAGCAATATGTCGTATCAGAGGAACAGAGAAATAATGTCACGCGACAGTCAGTTTGTATCATTCTGTAGAAGTGCTTGCACTCCATAAACAGGGCTTCTATTTTTCTTTATCGACTGTGCAAGGCATAGTAACATGGACATGCACCGCGTGTAACTAAGTAGTAAAAAACTTGTTAAAACAACTATAAGGAGCAGTTATGCCTTGGATTTATGCCATTGTGGGTTTGCTGGTCGGTACAATTGTAGGCGTAGTCATAAGCAGACTAACCACCCCAGAATATAAGAAGCAAAAATCAGTTCATAAAGAGCTAGAAGCCGCGAAATTCCAATTAGAGCAACAACGCCAAGAGCTTGTCGATCACTTTGCACAGACTGCAGAAATGTTGGATACCTTAGGTAAAGACTACACCAAGCTATACCAACATATGGCGAAGACATCTGCTGAACTTCTTCCTAACCTGCCGGAGCAAGACAACCCGTTTGATAAGAAAACAGCGATGTCGACTGATGTAGCAGAAGAGCAACAAGAAGACGCAAATGAGCAGCCTAAAGACTATGCTAATGGCGCAACCGGACTGCTTAAAGATCAAGAAAAAGAAGTCATCGAAGCTCCAGAATTAGTAGCAGCTAAAGCTTCATAAACGTCATGTAAACCCAAGTAATCACACACGAACTGTGATACTTGGGTTTTTTCTTTTCCTAATAATTGTACTTTTTGTCATTTCCTTCCTCTCTAGTTTGAACTTTTTTCCAACATCAATGTTCTAAACTCCATAACAACCTGCCGGCCCCTTTTGACTATCAACACCAATCCCCATAATGGATTTGATGAAGATATTTCTTTTGGCAGACCTGTTAAACAGAGGAGTTATTGGATGAAAAAACCTTTGCTTGCGCTAACCGTTCTATCTTTAAGCTTGAGTTCAATCATCACACCAGTTACCGCTACCGCTGCACTTCCATTGAGTGTTGATGGTGAGCAATTACCTAGCCTTGCGCCAATGTTGGAGAAAGTGACTCCGGCAGTCGTCAGTATTGCCGTGGAAGGCAAGCAGGTTCAAACCAGTCGTATACCAGAGCAGTTTCAGTTCTTCTTCGGTCCTGAATTTCCAACTGAGCAAACCAGAGAACGCCCTTTCCGAGGTTTAGGTTCTGGCGTCATCATTGATGCCAAAAAAGGACAGATCGTCACCAACTACCACGTCATTAAAGGGGCAGACGACATAAGAGTACGTCTATATGACGGCCGAGAATACGATGCAAAACTCATTGGCGGTGACGAGATGTCAGATATTGCATTGCTAAAACTTGAGACGGCAAAAAACCTTACCCAGATAAAAATTGCAGACTCAGACAAGCTCCGTGTCGGAGACTTTAGCGTTGCGATTGGCAACCCATTTGGGCTAGGTCAAACCGTCACTTCCGGCATCGTATCAGCTTTGGGACGAAGCGGATTGAATGTAGAAAACTTCGAAAACTTCATTCAAACCGATGCAGCCATTAACAGCGGTAACTCAGGCGGTGCTTTGGTTAACCTTAACGGTGAGCTGATCGGTATCAACACTGCTATTCTTGGTCCAAATGGTGGCAACGTCGGCATTGGCTTTGCTATCCCATCGAATATGATGAAAAACCTTACTGACCAGATTTTAGAGTTTGGTGAAGTGAAACGAGGTATGTTGGGCGTTCAAGGTGGCGAAGTTACTTCTGAACTTGCAGAAGCTCTAGGCTATGAGTCAAGTAAAGGTGCTTTTGTTAGCCAAGTTGTGCCAGACAGTGCCGCAGATAAAGCTGGGCTAAAAGCGGGAGACGTGATTGTTTCCGTCAACGGAAAGTCGATTGATACCTTCTCTGAGTTACGAGCAAAAGTAGCCACCTTAGGGGCCGGGAAAGAGATAACACTTGGCGTTATCCGCGATGGTAAGAAAAAGGACTTCGACGTGACGTTGGGAGAATCCACCAATATCAAAGCCAAGGCTGAGACCTTACACGATGGCCTCAAAGGCGCAGAATTAGGTAACACCACACCAAGTGATAGCATTCAAGGTGTCAAAGTTACTAACGTAGTTGAAAACTCACCGGCAGCTCAATACCAGCTGCAAAAAGATGACATCATTATTGGTGTAAACCGTCAAAGAGTGAAGAATTTAGCTGAACTGCGCTCAATTACCGAGAAACATAAAGGGGTATTGGCTCTGAACATTCAGCGAGGAGATCGTACTATTTACCTCGTTATCCGCTAATCCTTTGAGTAGCGTCTATAAAGGGCAGTATGTTTACATGCTGCCCTTTTGTTATTTTTCAATGTAATGCTATTCTTCTTGTCTCTAATTTGAGTTGTTCTACAAAGCATGGAGTGGGTATGCTGAACTTTTTGTTACGTTCTGTTTTTTTAGGTCTCGCGACTGCGGCGGTTGTTCTATTGGCCGTACCTTCTTTGCGTAGCAATATCATCCCAGAGGCTCTTGACGTTCAGCCAAGTAATATTAAGTCACTGGAAGTCTCTTTTAATCAGGCCGTCAGAAAAGCAGCCCCTGCTGTGGTCAATATCTACAGCCGCAAGTATGTGGAAAACGATCGCAGTAAACTTTCGACTCAAGGCTTAGGTTCTGGCGTTATCGTCAGTGAGAAAGGCTACATTATTACTAACTACCATGTCGTCGCTCAAGCCGATCAAATCGTAGTCGCATTACAAGATGGCCGTGCTGCTGCAGCCCAATTGGTTGGAACAGACAAACGTACAGACATTGCAATCTTGCGTGTCGAAGGTTCCAACCTCCCAGTCATACCACTCAACCCAGAATATCAGCCTCAAGTTGGTGATGTCGTCCTAGCAATTGGCAACCCTTACAACTTAGGCCAAACCACTACCTTCGGCATTATTTCAGCAACAGGTCGTTCATCGATCAGTGATGGTCGCCAAGCCTTTATCCAAACCGACGCGGCAATCAACGAGGGTAACTCCGGTGGCGCTTTGGTCAACACTCAGGGAGAACTGGTTGGCATCAATACCGCTTCGTTCCAGCAAGCGACCGATCTTGAAACCTACGGTATCTCCTTTGCAATTCCAGCCCCTCTAGCAAACAAGATCATGCAGAAGATCATCGCAGATGGTCGTGTGATCCGTGGCTATATTGGCATTGATGGACAAGATATTAATGCTGTGACGGCTCGCTTACTGGGGAATGAGCACATCGGCGGTATTGTCGTATTAGGGATCGATCCAGATGGTCCGGCAAGTGCTGCTGGTTTTGAGAAACAAGACATCATCATCAGCATTAACGGCACTAAGGTTCAAGGACGCCAAAGCGTGATGGATATCGTCACTGACCTGCGCCCTGGTACATCCGTTGATGTCGGCATTATCCGCAAGGGTAAAGAAATGAACTTAAAAGTCACCATCGCCGAAGACAAACAAGAAGCATAAAAAATCCCAGCCATTGGCTGGGATTTTTGTTTGTGCGTTATTCGCTAGCGCTCGACTCTTCTGAAACCTCTGAGCTTCCACCCATTTCGATTTCAATTCGAGTAACGCGCTGCAAACCTCGCGGTAGCAAGCTGCCTCGACGTCCGCGTTCACCACGGAAGTTCTCAAGATCAGCAGGTTTCAAGCCTAGCTTACGCTTACCAGCATACAAGGTTAGAGACGCGCCTTGTGGCAGAGCCATCAAGTGAGAAAGCACCTCTTCACGCTCTTTCGCCTTCGCCGCAGGAATGTTGATGATCTTGTTACCCTTACCTTTCGCCAATTGCGG